>Ga0114969_10002478_pt1 | contig 15167 bp, 9 predicted proteins | sample M_130807_MF_Meta_FD_87316 | JGI IMG/M metagenome (GOLD analysis project Ga0114969, IMG submission 87316) | Freshwater microbial communities from Lake Montjoie, Canada to study carbon cycling - M_130807_MF_MetaG | ecosystem: Environmental > Aquatic > Freshwater > Lake | place: Lake Montjoie...
AATATTGTTAAAAATGAAGTGAGTCAATCAGGTAAAGTATCTACAAGTAATTTACCAAGTGGCGCTTATGTTTTGTTGAGTAATGCTGTTTATTTCAAGTTCATTAAGGAGTAAAAGTGTTTTGATTAAAAAAGAAAAAAGAAGGTTGTGATGACCTTCTTTTTTTTTGTTCAATTTTTTGGTTTTTTGAGGACGGACGGTGTTTGTTTTTCAGATTTTAAGAGATGAATAATTTCCGAGGGAAAAGAACCCTCGGCGAGGCGGTGAGAACCAATGTTTGATTAACCACAAATGTGACTGCAGAGCATTGAACCGCCACTTTTGCAAAACCCCTGTTACCTGCTGGGCTTTTTTGAGTTTAACTTATTCTATTTCTTTGTCGCCAATAGAAAAAGTGTTCCTATTATTATTACGTCTTGTATAAAATGAATTGTCCATGCCCAAAAGAAGCCATTTGTTTCGTAAAGCGATTTGGCTAATACAAGTCCTAAAACCCCTGCCATTGTTGCACCTATTAAGCCACTTGGCATTCCTGCCAAATGTGGAATTCCAAATAAGATAGCCGAAATAATAAAAATTGTCATTGGTTGCAAAAGTCCTTTTAGTGGCGATACTATTCCCATTCTATAAATCATTTCTTCACCAAATGAATTGGTTAATGCAAAAAGTATAATCCAAAAAATGCCACTCTGTAATAATGTCCAATTAACTTGTGTTTGTTTCAGTTGAAAATACATAAAAGTAGCTGTTGCTAAACTTATGAATATTGTCACTGAAACCCCAGTTTTTAGCCAACTGTCATTGGCTTTAATTCCAAAAAATTTCAATTCATTCGCAGGTTTTGAAATATTACCTAATGTAAAATAGTTCGAGAAGTTTTCTTTGTTTATAAAATAGGTTGCCGTCAACGAAAGTATTGTAATCAACAACAATAAAAACTGGTAATTAAATTGAAAATTCACATATTCATTTTGAGAAACTGTAAATAATTTTGTGGTTTTTAGCTGTTGAGAAGCCAATAAAATCATTGTCGTAAATGCTACAACAAGTATAATTGGTATAGCTACTTTAAATTTTTCCATTTTTTAGTTTATTTAATTTCACCGCAAAAATGCGAACATAATTTTTTTAAAAACATATCGTATGGTAAGAAATGAAAATCAAGAAATCTTTTTTCTTATTCGGCTAAAACTTTCTGGTGTAATTCCCAAATAAGAAGCAATGTATTTGTTTGGCGTTCTCTGTATAATGTCTGGTCGCTTTTCAAACATTTCAAGATAGCGTTGTTCAGCTGTCTTAGAGAGTAATTCCAATTGTTGAGTTTGTTTGTGTATGTATAAACTTTCAGAAGCAATTTGACAACTTAGTCTTCCATATTCAGTTTTTGCTAATAGTTCAAAATTTACTTTGTCTATTCTAAAAAGGGTGGAAGGTTCAAAGCAAATTACTTCAAGGTCTGTCAGCTTATTGGTAATGAAAGAAAAGTAGTCGCCAAAAAAATCATTTTCATAGCATAAGTCAATGCACAGATAATTATTGTTTTGAAATAGCATTATGCCACCTGAACCTTTTAAAATAAAATAAAAGTATTTTTCTTTCTCTCCGTAATTTTTAATCACTTCATTTTTAGCAGTTTCAATTATTTGTCCACTTTCAGCAAACGTCTCCCAAATTTGTATTGGTGCATTGAAAAAAGGGTCAAATGTATTCTTGAAAATTTCTGCTAATTTCTGCATTTTTCTTTCTCTGTCGATATTTGTAAGGTGTCTCATAGCCTTACGGGTAACATCTGTACTTACGCATTGCGTATACTACGTAATTAGTTTTAGTGTTTTTTTTCATCCAAAAAAGTAAGCTATTAATTACTGCAGATTGAGTTGAAATGTTTCGCTTATTTTTTACTAATATATTATTTTTTTGAACTAAAGAGACAGAGATAGGAGATGGGGACACGCGTAAATTAATTTACTAACTCACGTTTGTCCCTTATTTTCTCTTATTTAAATGCTTTTTACTGTAGAATTATTTTTTGATTAAATAATTTTCCGTCATTAATTCCTCCTACGTTATAAAACCCCATACGTCTGGAAGTAAAACAATCCAAGCAACATCAAGTTCATCTAATATAATTATGGCTGTTGAAATTCAAGATGGAACTACACTTCCGGTTGAATTGATTTCATTTACTGGCAAAAAAGAAAAAAACTTTAATGAACTCTTTTGGAGTACTTCCAGTGAAATTAACAGCGAATATTTTGATGTGATGAGATCTTCCGACGGACTGAATTTTGAAAGCATCGGCAAGGTAAAAGGCGCCGGTAACAGCAACAATATTTTAAGTTATGCTTTTGTGGATTATGAGCAATTACCAGGCAGCAACTACTACCGTTTAACCCAGTTCGATTACGACGGAAAAAACGAAACCTTCAACATTGTTGCCATCGATAACAACAGCACTGCGTTTAAACTGAATTCGCTATTTCCTAACCCCGCAACAAGTTTCATGACAGTGAATTTTCAATCCAAGGAAGCAAAACCGCATTCCATTTTCATCTGCGACGCCCAAGGCAATGAAGTGTTTACAGCCATGATCGCTACTTTACAAGGTGAAAACCAATTTACCTTACCCACACAAAACTACGCCAGCGGAACTTACTTTGTGAGAATTGCGAGTGCTAAAAATGAAAGTGTTTCAAGCACGATTGTAGTGCAGCATTAACAAAAAAAAGTGCTTTTGTAAAACACGCGATAGTGAAGTGATTCAACGTTTCTTGGTTTTAATTTACACCAAAGAAAAAGTGTTTTTTCTGCTATAAAAAACGTGGAGGTAATTCAAGAGATAGTTACTATTCAATTAATTTCTTTTGCCACAACTCTTGCAATTATTAAACAGTGTGTTGCACTTTTTTTTAAGTATATTACCTTAGTTTTTAAATAGTTAGTGACCTATGGTCAATTATAGTTATAGTGAAGAAGGAGAAGTGTTGGTGGCATTAATGGAAGGGCCTATTTTTATGGCAGACGCCATAGCAGTGGGGGATTTTTTGATGGGTTAAAAAGAAGAAAGTAGCCATGCGAAATTGATTCTTGATTTCAGAAAGGCGAAGTACAACTCGTCGGTTGCATCACTTAGTAAAATATACGAGCACCAGCAGGCAAGAAAACGTTATTTTTCTTCAATTAGAGAAGCGGTAGTTACCACTTCTCCTTTGGAGACTGCGTTGGGTTTTATATATAGTAAATTGTGCAGCAACAGTTGCAATTACCAGTTCAAGGTTTTTTCTACTATGGAAGGTGCTTTAGGTTGGTTGTCAGAACCAAGTCAAAACTTGAGCCCTGACGAAATATCACTTTAGATTTTTTTTGTTTCGCTGATGCTATTCAGTTTTGTGCTTTTTGCACTGGCCCATTTGATTAAAAACCAGCAGGAAATCACGGCTGCAAAGTGTTTTAGTGGATGACCACTCATTGCGAAATTTTCAGAAATAGCTAAGTCGAAATACTCAAAAGTTTTAGCCAGAGCGTAAAACAAAATCGCCCACAAAATATTTTTATTTTGCTGAAAAAAGGACTTGCCGCTTAAAAAATATCCGGTAATCAATATTGGAAAATACTGCACAATGGCGTAGGGACGCAAATCACCTTCTCCTTTTTGTTCAGAGATGTACCAATACAAAACGGTAATGGCTGACACAGCTAACAAAGGCAAATACCAAGTAAAAACGGAAGAATCTTCGAGCTTGCGGTAAAGCACCAAAATAAAAAAACTGGCGAACACAATGGTCATCGGTATGCGGTCAGCGATCAATGTGAAATTGTTAGGATTGTAGTGGTAATATGCAGAGCCAAAACCCGTAAGAAATATTGCGATAGACATGGTGAGTTGTACTTTTTTTGCGGGCGAAGATTTTTTGTTTTTCATTTTAAAAAATCCCCAAACGCCAAGTAGCACGAAACCAGCGTTTGAAACAACGTTCCAGAAATTGGGAATGTCGTAAAGCATTTGTCTATCGGCAAAATGGTGGTAATTGTGGTTTTGCGGAATGCGTTCGCCCAGTAATAACCAAAACAACAGAAAAGTGAGCAGTATGTATAGTACAGATTTCATGCTTATTCAACTTCTAAAACCAAACCTTTTAGGTAAGAACTTTCTTGGTGAAAAATATTGATGGGATGATCAGCCGGTTGCGTTAGTTGGTGCATAACACGCACTTTTTTTCCGGCTAAAATTGCTGCCGATAAAATAGTGCCGTAAAACAAAGGCATGTCGATCGCTTGTGAACACGAGAAGGTGAAGAGGATGCTTCCCGATTTCATTTGCTTGAGCGCGGTCATGTTTAGGCGTTTGTAGCCTTGCACCGCATTGTGTTTTACGCTGTGGTGTTTGGCAAACGCTGGTGGATCGAGCACTACGACGTCGTAGATAGAGCAATCGTTTTTTTCTAAGAAATCAAAAGTGTCGGCGGTGAAAGATTGGTGTTCGCCTTCGCTTGGATTCAATGCAACGTTTGTGTCGGTGAGGTCCATCGCTTTTGCCGATGCGTCAACGCTGTGCACTAGTTTTGCACCAGCTTTTAGCGCATAAACAGAGAAGCCTCCTGAATAGCAAAAGGTATTCAATACATTTTTGTCTTTTGAGTATTTGGCGAGCAAATGTCGGTTTTCACGTTGGTCGATGAAGAAGCCGGTTTTTTGACCATCTTCCCAACTGATGTTAAAAGTGTTGCCATATTCCAATGCGTGGTGCGTTGGTTCGGCATTTTTAAGCAAATACGAATTTTCAATTTTGACAGCGTATTCTTTTGGCAGCGTTTCTTTGCTCTTTTGAAAGATGCATTGTAAACTGTCGCCTAAGGCTGACTGCAAAGCGATGGCTATGAATTCCAGTGCGCGGTACATTCCAACGGAGTGCGCTTGAATGACAGCGGTATTGCCATAAATATCAATGATCAATCCGGGAAGTAAATCTCCTTCGGCGTGCACCAAGCGGTAGATGTTGGTGTCGGCAGAAAGAACGCCAGTTTTTTTGCGGTAGTCGGTGGCATTTTGAATGCGTTTGTTCCAAAAGTTTTGGTCGATCACTTCTTCTTCAAAAGTGATAATGCGAATGGCAATGGACGCGTTGGTAGAATAATGACCAGTGCCCAAGTATTCGTCTTTATTGGAATATACCGACACGATATCGCCCTCCTCAGGTTCTACTTCGCTGCCATTGCTGTGCAGTCTTGTTTTTTTTATTGCACCTGAAAATACCCACGGATGAAAACGCTTTGGTGAAGCATCTTTGCCTGAACTCAATATGGTTTTGAAATCTGTCATGGCGCAAAGGTATTATTTTGTGCGAACAATGTTGATAGGGAATATTAATTTCAAACTTATGTTTCTACCCATGCTGTAAATTCCGCTGCGCCCCGACCAGTTGTTGGGCGAAGAATCCATATACTTAAGTCGACTCATATTGGATTGATAGGCTGCGTCGCTCAAGTTGCTTCCAGCGATGTTGAAAGTACAAATGGTATTTCCTTTTTTGTTGATTACCGCACCGCCCAATCCTGCGTCGATTAAGGTGTATCCTGCAGTTGGGGTTTCTGTGCCGTAAGCAGCGAAAGCCCTGTTTTGTGCCGCATAATATTGTACGCCAATTTTAAAGTACATTTTTGCAAAGCACCCTAACTGTTTTTTGAGGTCAATTTTAATTTCTGAATTGCTGTGGAAGGGAGGAATGTAAGGGAGGTAGCGCGTGCTGTCGCTATTGCCGCCCAAGTTCAAAGCGTAAATAAATGATGCGGAGTTTTCTATGTGCAGCCAGTGAACGGGATGCGGATGAATGTCCAAACTCATTTCACCACCATACAATTGCGCCGTTGTTTGTTTGAATTTAAAAACCGGATAAGCATTTCCGCCTTCAGTGAATAATGAATCACCGGCGCTTGTGCTCAGTAATTTTTCATTGTAGATGTAATTGCTAATCGTGTTATTAAAAACCTCGGCAGAGAAAGAAAGATGTTCGGTGTTAAGAAAAAAACCGAGATCTTCCTGAAGGTTGAATTCAGGAATGAAGTTGGCATCGCCCAGTTGCTGAAAACCTGTTCCGGGATGCACACCCTTGGCCGATATTTCGGCGATGTTGGGGGAGCGGTAACCTTGTGATACATTTGCCTTGATGCATATTTTTTTGTTCGCATTGTACGCAGCGCCAATGCTTCCGCTGGATCCTGAGAAGGTGTGTGTGTAAGCGCTGAAGGAATAGCTTTCTTTGTTGTGGAAATTTCGCACGTCATAACGCAATCCTCCTGCGAGATTTACTTTTCCGAAAGATTTTTTTACAAAAGCGAATGGACCGAAATCAAAAGAGTAGTAATCGGGAATGATAAATTCTTTAGCATCTTTGTTTTGATTTTGCTGATATAAACCGTTGATGCCAATGGTACTTTCCCAGCCGTGAAAATCGGGGAGATAGAACTTGGCGTCGTACGTGAAAGTATTTAGCAGTAAACTGAGGCTGGCAGTGCTTGCGTTTTCAGGATCTTCAAATTCTTTGCGTACACTTTGTTGTGCGCCGAGCTTGATATTCAGCTTGCTTTTTCCGAGAATGAAGCTGTTCGCCGTGTGGAGTCGGTAGTGTTGTATGTGTTGGTGTGCCGCACCGATTTTATAGGAATTTAATTCATCTGAACTCACGATTTGTCCGATGTTATCTTCTTCCGATGCGTATTTAATGAACTTTCGTGTAGCCGAATCTCTGCTGCCATCGGGGATTTCCTGAAGATTATCATAAATACTTACATTCAAATAAGAAAAGCCCCATGCTTTGTGCCATCCCAAATGTGCATTGATATCTGTTTCATTGTATTTGGTGCCGAAAACTTTGCCGTCGAATTTATTTTGGTAGGTACTTGCCTGTTTTTTTGAAGCGCGAAAACCCCAGGCGCAGCCATTTTGATTGCCGTCGAGAGCAAAGGAGCCTGCCAACTGATTGTTGTTGCTTTGGAAATTGGTGAGCAGTGATCCTTTGATGCTTCCGGGTAAAACAGGATTCATCGGCAATAAATTCACCACTCCGCCCATGGCATCGGAGCCATACATCAAGCTGGCCGGACCTTTTACTATTTCCACTTTGTCTACCAGAAACTGGTCTACTTCAACACCGTGCTCGTCGCCCCATTGCTGTCCGTCCTGACGAACGCCATCGAATAAGGTTAGTACGCGATTGTATCCTAATCCGCGAATGAAAGGCTTTGAAACATTCGGTCCGGTGGAGAGTGTAGCAACACCGGGTACTTTAGCTAAGGCATCAATAATATTGGTGGACGAATTTTCATTTAAATATTTACTGGTGAGTGTGATGGTAGGCGCAGGATTTTTTTTGAATTCCGTGGCTTTGGAAGTTCCTGTAATTACAATTTCTTTGATCTCCGTGACTTCAATTTCAAGGGTGAAATCTTTGGTGTTGATGGTGCTTAAATCAATCATTTCAGTAATGCTGGAATAGCCTAAAAAACTCACTTTCACCAATACTTTTATTTTAGGAAGATGGCCGATGTAATAGCTTCCATCCGCTTTAGATGCAGTTCCTGTTCGTAAATCCGGAAAATAAATCTCGGCGTCGCAGATGGGTTGTTGCGTAAGGTGATCCACTACTTTTCCGGAAAGGTGAGTGGTGTCGGTATTTGCAAAAGAATTGTGTGCGTAAAGGTACAACAGAAATAGCACTAAATTTTTCATGATAGCTTAATTTGAAAATAAAACAATAACCCACGGCAGCGTTGCGGTGAGTTGAAGAAATAAAAATTAAGCTTTAACGGGAGGAGCCTTGTTGCGGTGATTTAATACAGAAGAGAAAAAAACTTTCTCCGTTGCAAGAGGAGAAAAATGGATGATGGCATTTTTGTAAAAAATGATGTCGTTGTTGCAAACATCAAAAGTTTCGCTTGTAACGAGTTTACAATAGTCGCAGCGCTCCTCTTTGGAAAGCGACAGTGATTTTTCATCTGAACTCTTGTGGTGCGTATGCCAATATCCCGAAGAAAGATAAACACCTGCATACAACAGCAAGAAGAACAAGCTGAGTGGCAGAGTGAGAGATTTCTTTCTTAAAATATTCATTAGTGTAAAGGTAGAGTTTTATTGCGCTTGTAACAATCGTCCTTTCTGTTTGTTTAAACTTGGGGTATAATATTAACTAAAAGTGTCGCGGCTAAAGTCATTTTATTACTTTTGCGCACTACTTAACTTGTATTGGTCTATGAACTTTTGTAAAAAGTGTTTTTATACAGCAGCGCTGTTTCTTTTATGCGTAGGTTATGCTTGCGCCCAAACTGATGTTTGGTTTTTAGGGAATAATATTTCAATTAATTTTTCATCGGGCACAGCCGTTGTTGGTGCAGGAATTGTCATCGGGGCTGATTTAACGGAAAGTAGTACTTCCATTACAGATCCTAGCGGAAAGTTGTTGTTTTCTGTAGTGGGTGACAATTTGTATGATGGCGGTAAAAACAATGTTTTAAATTTGCCCTCAGCTACTTGGGATGTATCGCAAGGCACCATGGTTATTCCGGTTCCAGGAAAAACAAATGAATATTATTTAACGGTTTTAAAAAATGGAAGTGGTGCGTCAACAAAGCCAATGGCGGTGTATTACACCATCAAAACAAGTGGAACTGGATCGGGCAATTTAACGATTACTGGTCCTGCTAACTTGGCCGCCAACTTAACGCAAAGTCAAACGGGTGTTCCTAAATTAAATCCGGATGGAACGGTATCAAGTGATTTTTGGTTAATCAGTCATCAATTATGCAACAATAGTTTCCAATTGTTTACGGTTTCAGGAAGCGGAATTTCGAATGCTGGTACTTCGAATGCCGGACCGAATTTGGATTGTATTGGTACGTGGCCGCCCAAGTACGATGATATCGGTACTTTGAAATTTAATAGTTGCTTCACTCAAGCATCTTACATCATGGGGGATAAGGTCATGTTGTTTGATTTTGATGCTAAAACCGGACAGTTTACTCATAAAAATACCATCACTACAGGCTTGAGTTCGGCCTACAGTATGGAGTTTTCTCCCGATGGAAAATACGCTTACGCAATTACCGGGCAAGATGATAGTAATCCGGGGCACTTGTACCGTATGGCGGTGACTGGTGCAGGTATGGGAACTCCTGTAGATTTAGGTGTTACCGGAGGAATGAGAGGTGGGCATTTACAATTGGCACCCGATGGAAATATATATTTTGCCGCTCCAAAATCTTATGGAAATTTAGGAACCGGTTATATTGGTAGAATTACAAATCCCAATGGCGGTGGCGTTGTGGATAAAACTTGGTACAAGGCTGCGGCCGAAGACAACAATACCGCAAAAATTGAAGGTCAGGCTGTAAACATGGATATGCCTAATTTCTTGAAATCCTTAGTTGTTCCGCTACCTAAATTATTGGTAGATGGTGTGGAGCTAAGTCAAACATCGGTTTGTCAGGGGCAAAGCGTGAAATTTGAATTGTCAGTTTCTGGTTCTGTAGCTGCCAATGTTGATTGGGTCGCAACAGGCGCAAACACTGGGAGTCAGAATGGCGGGGCATCATTCACAAAAACAATGACCAATTCAGGAACTACGAATGTAACTGCTACTGTTACCGATGAGTGTGGTCGACAAAAAGATGTTCCATTTATTGTGGAGGTGGAACCTTACCAAAATGCCAATGGAACTTTGGCTGCATGTCCATCAAGAGTGGTTACAGGAACAGGATCAACCTCAGGAAATTATGCTTGGTACACAGCCGATCCGTCGGGTGGCGGCACTTTTTTAGGATATGGAGCAACATATGATCCAGGGAATTTAACTTCTGTTTGGGTTCAACCTACAGGAACAGTAACTCAAACCAATATAAATGATACCCGTACGGCCGTAGACAATGGAGCGGCTGCGGGTAATACGTCCATTACTTTATCTACGGGTAGTGCAACGATTAACTCTTTAGTGGTTGGGATGTATACTTGGGGCACATACTCTGGGAACTTAACAGTTGAGCTCAGAAACGGTAGCAATCAATTGATAGGAACTCCGTTTAGTCAGGCGGTTACAGGTACAGGAATAAAAAACGTGACCATTAATCCTACTGATTGGAAATTGAATACAGCCGGGAACTATTCGGTGGTGATTACTTCAGCACCAAGTGGAGCAAGTTTCGGACTATTGACGGCTTCATCGTACTCTTCCGGTAATGTTACGATTAACGGTGGGAGAACAGTAGATTATTCTATGACTACCTATGAGGAAGGAAATGCTTTAAAATGTATCAAAGGTAAAGTGGTAAATATTACATCTTGTTGCACTCAACTGGCTCCGGTGGTGACAGGTGGAGCAACTGTGTGCGAAGGAAGTTCTAACATTATTTTAACTGCCACTAAAAATGTGGCAACTACCGGTGCAATTACTTATCAATGGTACAATGATGATGTTGCTGTTAGTGGTGCTAATGCTGCTACCTGTTCTGTTTCAGCAGCAGCAGCGGCGACTAAAAATTATTGGGCTACAGTAACCAGCTCAGCTTCATGCAGTGGTGAATCGCCCATCAGCAATAAAGTTTTGCTAACTATCAACGCTAAACCAACTACTCCTACAATTACGGTGTCTCCTAATAAAAGCACGTTTTGCAAAGGCGAAGCACATACTTTAACAGCGGCAACAACAGCAAGCTCAACTTTCCAATGGAAATACGATGGCACTGGAACTTTGTCTACAACAGCGGGTTTAACAACAGTGGGTACGCACAACTACAAAGTGATTGCAACATTGAACGGTTGTGTAGATTCTTCTGCTATGAAAACAATCACTGTAAATGCAGTGCCCGATTCTACCATCACACAGGTGGGTCCATTTTGCAGCAACGATGCAGCAGTAAATCTTGCCGCAGCCACAGCAGGTGGAACCTGGAAAGTAGACGCAACTGCGTTGGTGGGCAATAGTTTTAATCCGGCATCGTACTCCGTGGGATCTCACCAAATTCATTACAACGTAGCAGCGAGTGGTTGCAGCTCACACGATACCATTACAGTGCAAATCAATCAAAGAAAGAATGCTACGATTACAGCTGTTTCTCCGATGTGTGCGAATGCAGCAACGAAAACTTTAGTAGCTACCGATGCCAATGGAGTGTGGAGTGGAACTGGCATTACCAACACAGCAACAGGAGTTTTTGATGCTAAAGTTTCTGGCGCAGGAACATTCACCATTACTTACGCTATTTCTGGATCTTGCGGAGATAGCAAAACTACTAACATCACTGTAAATCCAAGCGACAGTGCGAAGATATTACCAGCTGGACCGTTTTGTAGTGTTGATCCTGATTACACCATGAAACTCACCGGAGGTTCAACCACTGGCGGAACATGGAGTGGAACAGGAGTGAGCGGCGTGGGCGTATTTAGTCCGGCAACAGGTAATGGAACTTACAGCCTCACCTATACCACCGCAGGCTCCTGTCTTGAAAGTGACAACATCTCTGTTACGGTATCCAACAGCGTGGTGCTCAACATCACATCTTCAAAATCATCTTATTGCCACAACGCAGCAAAAGACACCATTGAAGTAACAGCGCTGGGCGGGAAGTTTAGCACCTCGAGTGGCAAAGGGATTACCGATGCCGACTTTGGATATTATGATCCGAAACTGGCTGGTGTTGGTAAGGACACCATTTGGTACATGAAGGCTGGATCCTGCGGAGACACTACATTTAAGGTGATTACAGTAACGACGATAGATACCGCGAAAATCACTTTGGGACAAGGGCCATTCTGCCAATCACAAGGCACAGTGAACCTAGCCAAAGAAGTAGTATCGAACGCAGGAACGTGGAGCGGTACAGGAATCACCAATGGCGCAGCAGGAACCTTTGATCCATCAATAGGTCGGGGATCCTATTTGATTACTTATAAAACCAGCGGTTCTTGTCCGGTGCAAGACACCACGACGCTAAAAGTAGTGGGACAAAAAATAACGAACATAGTGACCGCTGACACGACGATGTGTAAAAACGCAAGCACAAAACAAGTACGATTAAGCAGCAACAGCACCGCAGGCGGAACATGGCTATCGGCCCCTACACCTGGATTGGTAACCAACACAGGGGTGTTCAATCCAATAGCAGCAGGAGCGGGTGTGTTTAAAGTGTATTATGTGATGCCGGGAGCAACGCTGGGTTGCAGCGCAGCAGACAGTGTGCTTATCACCGTATCGTCCATCGACACCGCAAAAATCACAATGGGTCAAGGCCCGTTTTGTTTGAACGATCCTATTCAGATTTTAAAAGTAGAGGCAGCTTCAAGCGTTGGAGTATGGAGTGGAACAGGCATCACCAACACAGCCACCGGAGCTTTCACCCCAGCAACCGCTGTCGTTGGTTCACATTTGATCACTTACAAAACTTCGGGAACCTGCTTTGTGCAAGATACCATGACCATTTATGTAGTGAATCAAATGATAGCGAACCTCACCAGCACCACAGCATCGGTGTGTGAAGACGCAGGATTGTACACCATACAAAAAAGTGGAAACTCCACACCGGGCGGAACATGGACTTGTGCTACAGCGGGATTGGTAAACCCCAGCGGACAGTTTAATCCGGCGCTGGCCACGGCAGGCAGCACCTATAAAGTATTGTACTCGGTATCGGGAGCCACGCCAACTTGCAGCGCAAAGGACAGTATTGACATCACAATAGTAGAAAGAGAAGATGCGAGCATCACCACGGGAAGTCCGCAGGCATTGTGTATTTATGATGCGCCGATGCAGATTTCAGCAATCAATAATGGTGGAACCTGGAGCGGAACAGGAGTAAGCAATTCAGGATTGTTTACACCAACAGCGGCTGGAACCTTCAAAGTGAAATACACGCTGATAGGAACCGGTGGCTTCTGTCCCGACAAAGATTCTATTACAATCGTGGTTACCGATACGGTGAGTGCAGCAATTTTAGCTACCACTTCCTTTTGTCAGAATTTGCCGCCACAGCAATTGCACACCTTAAAACCAAATGGTGTTTTTAGCGGAACGGCGGTGAATGCAAGTGGATTGTTTAATCCGAAAGGCGCGCCAGCAGGCATGCACGTGATTACGTATACGCAAGGCACGCAGTGTCAAACATCGAGCAGCATCTCGGTGAAAATTGATTCGCTTCCCGATTTAAATGTGAAACCATTGTTGGGTGGTTGTGCACCTTTTAAAGTGAATTTTGCAGATAGTTCTTCGGTGAATGTAGTGTCGGCTTTGTGGCGTTTTGGAGATGGAGATTCGGCGGTGGTAATTAATCCAACTGCCACCACATCACATCTGTATTCGAATGATGGAAATTACAAAGCAGAGTTGTTTGTTCAGTTTCAAAATGGCTGCATGGACAGCGCTTCTGCGCGGGTGCAGATTGCCTCTGTGCCAACTGCCGAATTCACTTTTGATCCATCGCCGGCGAGCACTGCCGATCCGCGAATTAATTTTACAAACACATCTGATGATGCATCGACTTTCGAATGGGATTTTACAGCAAAAGGTTTCCCTGCGACATCCAATACCACCAATTCAGAATTTTCGATTGTATTTACTGTTGTCAAAACAGATACTGTTCCAGTGACTTTGATTGCGCGAAATGCAATGTGCGCCGATACAACGCAGCACGATGTGTACATTAAAGATATTTTTACTTTGTACGCGCCCAATGCTTTTTCGCCCAACGGCGACAATTTAAACGATGTATTTTTTCCATACGGTGCCAATCATAGCTGCGACAACTGCGGCAACTATGAGTTTTTAATTTTTGATCGTTGGGGTGAGCTGATATTCAGATCAACTAAAATAGATGAGCCATGGAATGGGAAGCGCTCCAATACCATGCGAGATGCTGCGATTGATGTTTATGTTTGGAAACTTTACTATACCGATTCGTTTACTGAAAAAACAGGGGAGCGGATGGGGCATGTTACGCTTACTAGATAGCTTGTATGAAAGAGGATGAAATGTTTTTGTCCCCTTTTGTACGTGTTTTGATGGTGAAAAAACAGTGATGTAGATTTTTTTTTCAAAAAAAGTCAACCTTTTCGTAATTTCAACGTCTAATAGGCACATTTGAATTTTGAACAAATTAACTTAAATATATATTATGATGACATTGAATACTAAAAGATTTGTGATGGCATCGGCGCTGATGGTGGCGTTGGGTTATTCTTGTAACAAGGATAGAGTGGTTCCTTATGAGGAATTGCCGGCAGCAACTGCGGTGGAAAGTGCGCAAGACAACAAAACATCTGATGCAATGTATACCCACGTTTATACTGTGGTGCACACCGAGGTGAGCAATGTGGAAGATCAAGCGTTGAAAATGGAAAATGCTTTAGATGCAGATCCATGTGCTGTAAAAACCATTGAGGTTGATTCGGTGGACAAGGCTCATCGCTTCGTTAAAAAATTGACGATTGATTACGGCACAGCAGGTTGTACTTGGGACGGTCGAGTGCGAAAAGGAAGAATCATTATCGTCAAACAAGGATTGCTGAAAACGACAGGTACCAAATGCTATATCTCGTTTGATAATTTTTACATCGATGGTTGTCGGGTTGAAGGCAATGCCACATATGAAACTGGTTTGACTTTTAAGTTTGATTTAACTGGTGGTCGACTTACTACTCCCGACAATAAAGTGCTGGTTTATGAAACACACAGAACAATGGATGTCACATTTGTTGGAGGTGTTTTTAAAACATATACAAGTGGCACGGCTAGCGGTACAAACCATTTGGGCGAAAGCTACACGGTAACGACGACTAAACCGGTTCTTTTTGAGTATGGTTGCGATTATGCGAAGGAAGGTGCTTTGTTGATTACCTGCACAGGCAAACCAGATATTACGATTGATTATGGAGATGGAACCTGTGATGACAAATCGGTTATTACCATTGGTGGTACTAAATACAAAAACACATTGTAAATTGAATTGCTTAAAACGAAAATCCCTTCGCATTTGTGAGGGGATTTTTTTTGCTTTATTTTTTATTTATGGTTGAATTAATCCTGGGTTGATTTTAATCTAAATGATTGTCCGCAATCGCACCCGTAATTTTAAGTTTAAGGATCTAGCTCCAAATGCGGAACACAAGGGGCGCAAATGCGGATAATCATT
>Ga0114969_10002479_pt1 | contig 15165 bp, 12 predicted proteins | sample M_130807_MF_Meta_FD_87316 | JGI IMG/M metagenome (GOLD analysis project Ga0114969, IMG submission 87316) | Freshwater microbial communities from Lake Montjoie, Canada to study carbon cycling - M_130807_MF_MetaG | ecosystem: Environmental > Aquatic > Freshwater > Lake | place: Lake Montjoie...
GAAATGGGCGAAAGCAAAATGGGTTTACATGCTCGTTTGATGAGTCAGGCTCTTCGTAAATTGACTGGAACAATTTCTAAAACCGGTTGTTGCTGTATTTTCATTAACCAGTTACGCGAAAAAATTGGTGTGATGTTCGGAAATCCTGAAACCACTACCGGTGGTAATGCTTTGAAGTTTTATGCTTCGGTGCGTTTGGATATCCGCAGAATTGGTCAGATAAAAGATGGTGATAATTTAACCGGTAACAGAACCCGCGTAAAAGTGGTGAAGAATAAAATGGCTCCGCCTTTCCGCACTTGTGAGTTTGATATTATGTATGGAATGGGTGTTTCGAAAAACGGAGAAATAGTTGACATGGGAAGCGAGCTTGGCGTATTGCAAAAAAGCGGCTCATGGTACAGCTACGAAGGAACAAAACTCGGACAAGGACGCGATGGTGTAAAACAAATGCTGGATGATAATCCAGGGCTGTCTGTTGAAATTGAAACGAAGATTAAAGCAAAAGTAATGGCGAATGTAGAAGTGGTGAAAGTGGAGGAGCCTGAAGAAGCTTAGTTTTATTACTACAAACACAAAAATTAAATCCGCTCTTTGCAGCGGATTTTTTGTTTTACTTTGATTCTAAACTACAAACATGTTGAGCAACGCGAAATCCCGCAAAGCGGGAAAAAAATCTTTATTTCTCTTTATCGCCTTCATCGTTTCCTCTTCAGCTTTTTCTGTTACAGTTACGCTGAATATGAATTATGAAAACACAGCAAGAAATTTCATCGTTCATCTTCCTCCCGGCTTCAGTAATGCGCAACATCTTCCGATAGTTTTCAATTTGCACGGTTATGGTTCCGATGCATCGCAACAGGAATTTTATTCGCGAATGGATGAAACTTCTGATGCCAATAATTTTGTAGTGGTTTATCCGAATGGAATAGCAAACTCATGGAATTCGGGTTTCACAATTCCTTATAACAGTTCACCGGATGACGTTGGTTTTATTTCAAAAATTATTGACACACTCTACACGCTTTACAATATTGATTTGACTCGCGTGTACTCTTGCGGCATGAGCAATGGTGGCTTTCAAAGTTATCGCCTTGCCTGTGATTTAGAAAATCGAATTGCCGCTATTGCATCGGTAACCGGTGCTACTACAGATTTGCAGGCACTCAATTGCACCTTGAGCAGAAAAGTTCCGGTGCTGGAAATTCATGGAACGGCTGACCCGCTGGTTCCTTATGGTGGCTCTACCGGCATTAAGTCTGTAGAAGAAACCATTAGTTTTTGGGTAGGGGAAAATCAATGCAGCAGCGTGAATGACACGGTGCATTATCCGGATACTAATCCAAATGATAGTTCAACTGTAGAGCGGATTCACTACGCAAGTTGCGCAAGCGGAACGGAAGTGATGTTTTATAAAATTACTGGTGGCGGTCATACCTGGCCTAATGCTTACATTGATTATATCTACGGACCAACCAACCGCGACTTTGATGCTTCGCAGGAAATCTGGGATTTCTTCAACAAGTTTACTTTGAACGGACCGGTGAATGGAATTGATGAAGTAAAGAACGAAATGCAAGTAAGTGTTTCGCCTAATCCAAGCGAAGGGAGTTACAAACTACAAATTACAAGTTACGAAGTTGAACAGCTGATGAATGTTTTTGTGTTTGATATGAGCGGCAGAAAAATTTTGGAGCAGAAGATTTATTCTTCTTCAACTGAATTGAATTTATCTGCGTTTGAAAACGGAATTTATTTTATGGAGCTGAGCGGAAAGGATTTTGCAGCTACAAGAAAAATTGTGAAACAATAAGTTCAGTTACTTAGTAAGAACCAGCTCTTCTGTTTTATTATCGATAGACCAGCTGCTGAATTTATCGAGCAACGATTTTCCTAAAAGCAATAATCCGTTTGAATCTTCTGAAATGGCAACTACCACATTGTTCACTGTAAAGTCACCGACTTGGATGCCGTTCAGTTTTAACCGTCTGCAATCGGTGTAGCTGCCATCAGCCATTCTGTATTTTCTTGAAGGCAGGTAGTCCGACTTTTTAATTACTCTATCAAGCAGTAAATCTCTCTCCGTATCTTCATTAATAAACACATCGTTAGCTCCTGAATCGAGCGTAAAGTATTTTTCAACGCTGCCAATTTTTACTTTGATTTTATAAATGCCCATCAGGCGAGTAAGCGAAATTCTCTCCACCGGATTTTCACCTACAATATCATTTGCATTTTTGGCTGCTTTTTCTTCGCCTACGTAACCTTTACCGGTCATTGCCTGCGTTATGCAGGGAGTAATAATTTCGTTGAATATGGGAGAGTTAGGGTCTTTCAAATCGCTTAATTTATCAAGGGCAAGTCCTTTCTCTTCTATTTTATCCCAGGTGCATTGGCAATAAACATCCGCATCTATTCCTGATTGTTTAAAGGCTTTGGTTTTAGTTGCTTCACTGGTGCACGATTCCATAAACAACTTTTCAATCACATCATTACCATCATCTTTTTCTCTCTTGGCAAATGAAGTTTCCTTTTTAGATGATTTCTCTTTTGTCTTCGTACTGCTTTTTTCGGAACCGGTAAGCATATTCGAAAACACACAATTCAGTACATCTTTATACATCGGTGAATTTGTGCTGATAATTTTCTCTATAAAGTCATCCGCTTTATCGAAGCCTTCTTTAAACTCTGCGTAGGTATAATTCTTTGAAATTATTTCAATCATACAACTACAAGCTCCTTCCGCATCTACTTTTATATCGTTCTTTTTCTTTTTACTGCCGTTCATTCCATTGGCACATGATTGTATAAAAACTGCCTTGCCGGCCATTCCTTTGCCGTCTTTAAAATACAAACTGTCGTTATCCGCTTCTATTTCTACCGGTTGTTCAGATATTTCATTTGTAATACTTTTTTCAGCATCCGAAGCTTTTGCATCAGGTGGTAAATTGTAGCCGGATTCAGCAACTTTAATATCACGAATAACCCCAACAACTGCAATAGTCACCTCGTTGGAATAGTAAGTTTTTGTTGCATCTGTAATAGATGCTTTGCCGATTGTAAAACTTCCTACTGCCTTTGCCTTTAAAGAATAGGTATAAGAGCCCGATTCTGTACTTATTCCGTTAACCCATTCTATGCTGGTAGAAGTATTCGGTCCGCTTATTACTTCAAAATTGTCAAGTGAGGGAACTACTATTTTTTGAACAGCGTAATTTTTAACGGCAAACGTAAGTTCAAATTTTTTACCTACCTCAACCAGGTTTTTATCTATCGATGCAACTACACTGATTTGCGAAAAGGCAAAAACGGGAAAGCATATAGCAAGCAGTAGTTTGAAAAATGTTCTCATCTGAGTTATTTACTACCGCAAAGTGTCCAAAAATATTCTGATATCAAAAAAGCAATTTGGGCTACACAAAAAATCTTTTATAAAACCGCATCGCATTTTCGTTCATTACTTTTTGAACTAACTGCTTAGGCGAATAATCAAACCAAAGTTCTTCCTGATAACGGTTTTCTTCTAAGTATGAAATCAAATCCTGCTGCAGCATTGGAAACTTGGCGGCAGATTCATAAGGATCCATGTGCGTGATAGTACCGTCAAAGTCAGTACCAATGGCTATTACATGCCATCCTGATTTTTCGCCCACTGCTTTCACCATCTGAAAAGCATTATCCCAAAACAGTCGGCTGTATTCTTGCCGTTGTTTTTTTGAATCTTTCATTTCAGCAATCTTCTTTATCAAATCTAAGCCACCCAACATTCCGCGGTCCATCATCAACCCAATCAAGCCACCTGACTTATGAATGATGCGAACTTCTTCGTTTGATATATTGATGCTCCAGCGCCAGAACCGGTGCGTGCGCGCTTTCGCCATTACATCGTTTTCTTTTATCGAGCTATCCATAGTGCTGTAACCGTTTACTCCGGCATGGCTGCTAACAATAGGAATAGCATCGTTCGGATTGATGGAGTTATAGTTATTGACAAACGCATAATATTCTTTGCGTGCCGCAAGACTCATGTGTTTGGTATCAATTAAAATACGCTTGCCGTTCTCGCGACTTAACAGTTCGCGCACTACATGCCAACCGGCTTCTGTAATGCCTTTGTTTTTGCCTTTGTTCTGATTCACCAAACCATTGATTGGGCGTTTAAAGCTGGTAGCGTGTCCACTTAAATGATTCCAAAAATGGTGCGCGAGGTTAATCATGAAAGGAGGGTGCTCCCAGCGTTTAACCGCCTGAATATTTTCGGTCAGTTGTTGTTTCAACTCCTCGTTACTTAATTCATCGGTTTCGGGTGCACCGGTGCCTAATACATGCGCTCCTTCAATGGTGATAATGCCGATAAGTGTATTTTTCTTTTTAAGTGCCTGCTCTAACTCTGCAAAATTATTCGCGAGCGTGAACTCGCTTTTACCATCAGGGCTTTTGCCTTGTTGCCCGTATACATAAGCATACTCTGTTTCAAGGTCTTTAAAGTAGTTGTAATGTTTTTTGAGTTGAAGAATACTATCCGCATCGTAACCGGTAACTACTTCCTGAAAAATATTGATTCGCTTTTTGCCAATGAGAATTTTAGGAATGTTACGCAGGTGCAGAAACCCCCTTTCTGTAGGATAAAGCGAAACCTGAAACACCCGCACATTGCCTGCTGAAAGTGCATCGAGATTGCTTTGCGATTCTTTTAAAACATGCTGCGAAATATCACCAATGGTTTTTGCAAAACTTCCATCTATCTTATGAAGGATATTATCCCACATGTTACTTGCCGGTACCGGATAACCGGAGTTGAACGATTTAAGATTGGGATGGCAGTGAAGGTCTACAGTAAAAATTTCGTTGCTCATAGTTTCGCACGGTTATATACATTGACGGCAAGCGCACAAAATATATTTTATTCCGGCAGGTTGCTTAAAAACTCTTTGATATCGTAGTAAGCTTTCATAGCCGTTGGGGAAACTCCCGGTGTGCTAAAAAAGCCGTGAAACAAATCAGCATACTCCTGATAGCGTGCGTGGTTACCTGCATTCTTCAATTGTGTGTAATACATAAACCCGTCATCAATCAGCGGGTCGAGCTGGGCGGTGATGGTGAATGATGGGGCGAGTCCTGTAAAATCAGTTTCGTATTTGGGTGAAATTTCAGGAACACATTGGTCTGCCTTGCACGGAGTGTATTGCTGCTGAAACCAAAACATGGTTGGTTTCTCTAATAAATATCCATAACCATTTCTATCAATAGAAGGATTGTTCAGTTTGCCGTCAATCCAGGGATAAACTAATATCTGCGCTTTAAGCGGAATGCTTTCCTTTTTGCATTTGTGCGCCATGCAGGCTGCTAAATTTCCTCCGGCACTATCACCGGCAAGCACTAAGTTGTTTGCATCACCTCCGTAACTCTCAATATTTTGCTGCACCCATTTAATTGCTGTAAATGCATCTTCATGTGCCGCAGGGAAAGTGTACTCAGGAGCGAGCCTGTAATCTACTGATACAACAACGCAGTTATTCATTTTGCATAACCTCCGGCAAACGCTGTCGTGCGAGTAGATGCCGTAAAGCACAAAGCCGCCACCGTGATAGTAAATTATTACGCGCTGATTTTTTTCGCTGCTGTTATTATAAATGCGCACCGGTACGCCATCGGCACTCGTGTCGATTATTATTTGAATCGGTATTTTTTTATCGAACAACACAGAGCCATACCATGCTGCGCGGTCAGATACACTGCGAAGTGTTTTAATATTTACTGAACTGGTAATATCTATAGGCTTGCGGAGTTTGCCAAAAAGCAACACGAGTTTTATTTTCCAATTCATGGATTTGAAAGTAAAACAATTTACCGGTTTGGTTCATCCATTAAACTTTACTAAAGCTAACTATGAATCAGGAACATGTGAACCATGTAACTCTTATGCATAGTTGTGTAACGCTATGATGACCGGTGCCCCTATATTTGCACTACTCAATAAACAGAGCTTTATATGAAAACTTTTATCCTCATTCTTCTCTTATCGGTTTTTACTTTCCAATCTTCTTTTGCGCAAAATGTTTGTGTTGACGGACAATGTTTTTCCGCATCACTTAACGATACTTCGTTTCATTTTCGCGAATACTGGCCAATCAACGCTTCGCTTAGCCGGCAGCAAGGTTCTATGAATGGCAAGAAGCCTAACCGGACGATTATCAGCATGGTGTTGAACGGAACCAATTATACACAAAGCAATGGAAAACCATTTTGCGAAGGCATTCAGTTGGAAATAGCTTATGAAGAAGGGAAACTTGCTACAGAACCGACTTATACTGTTTATCTTCAATATCAATCAGGCTTATATACCGTTAACACGGAAGAAGGCACTTTAAAAGTAACTTCGTTTGTGATAGAACCGGACAAGCGCAGTTTCCGGCTATCGGCTGAACTTGATTGCAGTATGCGCAGCTGGTGCTACCCGGTTGATAACAAAGAGACGCTACAACTTAAAGCTACATTTTCAAATATGCTTATTACCGTTCCTGAGTGGTTGGTTGCTAAAATCTGATAGTTTTCTAAAAGCATGAACGATTTTTTCGTTGCTGATTCCGGATTAACCGGAATCAGCAATTTTTATTCATTCCCTTCTCCATCCTCTTTTTTCAGCAACTCTCCTTTGGCAGAAAAAGTGGCAGCAAAATTTCTGGGCCCTCTATAGGCAATAATTTGATAGATAATTCCTTTCTCGGAAGTTTCCACTTCAAAAATTTCCTGCACCTTGTAGCCGTCAAATTCTGTTTCAAAAGCGCGCTGAACTTTTGTTGGTAGTGAGTTGTAATTTATTTGGGTTTCTGTTTCCAGCCATTTGCCGGTGTTATCAAAGAGAGCGGTCTGCATTTTCTTGCCGTTGAAGAAACCTACCTGATACACATTCTCCCCTCCTTTTGCCCAACCGGGTTGCGAACCATTTGGAAATTTTTGTTTGAAAGCATTGGCTGCCGCAGGCGGAACTTTGTCCATTGTTAGTGTTTGGGCAAAGCAGAAAGAGGTTGCCAGGGTGGCAAGTAAAAGGATGGTTATTTTCCTCATTGATTTAATAATTTATCGGATCAGAAGGCAAGGTAGGAAAAATGTTGTTGTCGATAAAGCCTGTAATGATTGAAATGCGCATATATGCCGTTTCGACACATATACATTCCATTTAGACGGCTACACATGCCGTTTAGACGTTTCCACATGCCGTTTGAACTGTTACACATTCTACCGCGATACTTGGAGGTGCCACCGCGACACTTAGACATTCCACCGCGATACTTTTATATGCCGTTTAGACGCCTTGACATTCCATTTCGAATGTTTTTTGAGGATTAGCGGTGACGCGGTAAAGCCTTTATCCCCCTTAATATTTTTCAAAACCGGAGCAATTTATCTTGCGCGTAACAATCTGATGCTTACTTTCCCGTCTTTAAATATCAATTCAAAATTATGGGCAAACGTATCAGTGCATTTACTAATGATGCTTTAGGAAATTTAGATGCAGTAGGCGTGGCAGAAGCCATTGCCAAAAAAGAAATAACCGTTCATGAAGTAACCGAAGCCGCTATTGCGCGGGCCGAAAAAGTAAACGGTGACCTGAATGCCATTGTAATAAAAACATACGATGATGCGCGTAACTATAGCGCGTTGAAAGAAGAAGGTTTGCTGTATGGCGTTCCTACTTTTATTAAAGACAACGAAAACATTAAAGGTTATCCTACACAGTTAGGCACCGGTTCGTTCAGCGCAAAAATTGCAAAGAAGAACAGCCGGTATGTTGACCAATTGCTTAGCACCGGTGCAAACAGTTTAGGCAAAAGCACTTTGCCGGAGTTTGGTTTAATATGCAGTACGGAAAACGAACGGTGGGGCATTACGCGCAACCCATGGAACACAGATTACACCACCGGTGGCTCTTCATCAGGCTCTGGCGCATTAGTTGCCAGTGGAGTAGTTCCTATTGCTTCGGCTAATGATGGTGCCGGTTCTATCCGCATACCGGCTGCGTGTTGCGGTTTGGTAGGCTTGAAACCAACGCGCCACCGGTTAGTGCCAATGGACGGCTCGGAACTGATGCCGCTGCAAATTGTTTATGAAGGTGTACTTACACGAACCGTGCGCGACACCGCAGCATTTTTTGCCGCTGCCGAAAAATTTTACAAAAATCCGAAGCTTCCGCAACTTGGTCACGTTACAAAATCATCAGGGAAAAAACTGCGCATTGTGTTTTTTGAAAATCCGCCTGCCGGTAAAGGGGCACATCAGGATGCAAACACCTATCGCGTTCAGTTAGAGACGGTGGCTTTGCTGCAATCGCTCGGGCATACCGTAGAGCAAGTGCCTATTCCTATTGATGTGGAAACTATGACGGAACATTATTTGCTCTACTATGGTTTTCTGGCATACATGCTCAGCCATCACGGCCGTTTAGTATTAGGTGCTAAAGTGAACCACGATGTGCTGGAGCCGTTCACGCTGGGACTGAGCAAAAAATTCAAGAACAATAAAATGGGGTTACCGCGCAGTATTAAGATGCTGCGTAAGGTGGGTGCCGATACCGAAAAACTTTTCGAATCATACGATATTATTATGACTCCGGTGCTGGCACATACCACTCCCGAAATCGGACATTTTTCACCTACTCTTTCTTATGAGGAAGTATCTAAACGCGCGGTGGAATTTGCTACTTATTGCGGCTTGCAAAACATTACCGGCTCTCCGGCTATTTCGCTGCCCATGGGCAAAACTGAAAACGGCATGCCTGTGGCGGTGCAGTTCTCTGCCCCTTTTGGTTTAGACCAACGCCTGCTTGAACTGGCTTATGAAGTGGAAGAAGCGAAACCGTGGGGGATGATTTATAATAGTTGAAAAGGTTGCATAGAACGCTATACAGATTAGCGGTTTGCTTGGCAGAGTTGGTTAGAGATTATTTAAAAAATGCGGAAATCAACTTGTATCCGTCATCATCTCTGATAAAACAAAACGACTCCCTAAAATCAATTACCCGGTCAGCACTTTCGCCCGGCATAGGGGGCGGAGGGGGAAAAGATTGTTTGGCGGTTCTCTTTTTAAAATGATTAATCATTAGGTCAAACGCAGGATACTTTTCTTCAAACTCTCTTCCGCACGGGTTAAAAAATTTCCGGCACTGCGATAAAGTTTTCAACTCATAAAGTAGTCCACCGCTGTTTAGTGATGCAATAGTTTTACCTCCGGCAGTATCTAAGGAGGAGGCGAGGGCCGATGAAGAATACTTAGCCAGAAAATCTTTTCTGCTCACAATCCCTTCCTCTTTAGCTTTTCTCACCGATAAACTATCGAATACAAAACGCTCAAAGCCCTTATCTGCTCCATACAAAGCCGGTACAAAATCTTTAAAATACCAGCTTATAAACTCAGCCTGGTAATCCATAAAGCAATACCACTTGCCGTTTACGCCCTGCATACTCAACCAAAACTCTGTATCTACCGGTGCATCGAGAATTTTCATAGAGTAGAGATTGAGATAACTGTCTTCCCATGTCCAATCCTTTACCAGCACTTCGTTTTTTTCATTGATTAAAAACTCGTCCATCGCTTCCGGCATTTCTCCTTCATCACGTTTGGCAGAAGCTTTGGCTTTGTCAACTAAACAAACTCCATTTACAAACCGGTGAACGCCATCATAAATGGCAGGAATTATCACCTTGCCCGAACTGTTCAGAAATCCGAACTTAAGCTTAACGGCATCATAAAAACCAATTTTTCCTTCGCTCTCGCAAAAAGGCATAAAGTCATTGTCTTTTACCTTCCGCTCAAACAACCGGGTGCCGTTTCGCAGCAGATAAAAATGATAGCGCACATCATTACGGATTTCACATGCCGAAAGAATGCTGTGAAATGTATTGGGCATCCTCCAGTCCTCATCAAAAATTGCGGGAAACTGCATGATGCCGTCAGGAGTTTTGTATCCCGCCTTCATTGTGGTTGAGTCAATGAACTTGAACAGGTATTCCGGTTGCTGCGAAAAGCAATGGACGGAGAACAATAACAAAACCGAAAAAATTATCGAAGACCTTAGCATGGCAGTTTATTTTTTTGCCGGTGCTGCGGGTATTGCCAGTTCCTTCCCTGCGTAGTAGGAATATTTTATGCTGTAATAGTCTTTGCCTTTTATAGTAACCATTTCACGCAATACAAGATTGTAAGCTTCGTAACTACCCGGGCGTTTATCGTAATGGCGGTTGTCGCCTTTGGCGTTGTAGCCGCTCTTGATAACCGTATGAACAATTTTTGCATATTCCTCCTGGCTCTCTGTAAAATACTCCACCTCAACCGACCGCGCACCTTCGCTGTCTTTATTTATTGTCACATAAATCATTTCGCGGGTGGCGCGGTTCAGCATTCTAAGCTTAAAGTTTTCTCCGCTGCTGCTGTCACTCTTAACCGTAAAATCTTTTTTCGCTAAATACTCCTTCGGGCTTTTAACTGTATTGAGCTTTTCAAAATCTTTCAGGTTCAGGGTTTGCGCAAAACTGAAAGCAACTGTAATAGCGAAAAACAGAAATAGGGAAAGTTTTTTCATAGCAGTGAAAATAAATAATTATCAGGTTGTACTTTCTGGTGTGCAAGAAATAACAAAGCCGCCCTTTCGGAGCGGCTTTGTTATTTAAGTTATTGCATCGCTATTCGCTTACTTCAGCAACGTCTGCAGTTTCATCGCAAGACCCATATCGCCTTTCACTTTTATTTTACCGCTCATAAAAGCTGTCATTGGATTTACTGAGCCGTTTGTCATGCCTATAAAATCTTCCTGGGACACACTTACGGTGCAGTCTGCTTCTTTATCATCGGTAGAAATTATGTTGCTGTCACCGGTGCCGTCAATAAAAATCTTGTTGTCGCCAAAATCGAATTTTAAAGTTTTGCCGAGAACCGGTGCTTTGCCTGCGCTTGCAGTTAAACCTGCGAGGATTGTTTCAAATGCCATGTTGTTTTGTATTTAGATATAGTGAATAATTATTTCGTTTTACTGCACCACTAATTTCTTGTGCGCTGTCTTTCCTGCCTTGTCACTTAGTTCAATAGTATAAAAACCGGCTGTAAAATTAGTAAGGTCAATGTTTTCAGTATCATATAAAAGTTGTTTGCGGTAAACGGTGCGACCGTTCATATCAAAAACCGACAACTCAAATTCGCCTTCTTCTTTCACAATTTTCAACTGCCCCGCAGCCGGATTAGGAAAAATGCGGAAAGCAATACTCTCCTGTTTTTGTATACCGGTGTTGCATTGAGTTATTTTAGTAAGTAGATATAATGCAGCCGAAGTAATAGCCGGCTCCACACATCCGGCATGGTTCAGGTTGCCAAAGTTCTCTATGGTAATATTCGGTGCACCGTTAGCGCGCCATGCGGTATCGGCACGAACGGCATTCAGATAATTTACCTGCTCATCGTTGGTGCAGTAGTGAATCTTCACCGGGTTCTGCGGAGCCCAGCCGAGTAAATCATTTTCGGCCAGTATCACGCGCAAGACATGCAGCGTATCGGTCTCAAACTCATTAATTATCGAATCCTTAATCATGTTGCGGGGAACCGGGTCGCAGAACTGGTCGATGTAACCGGTGGAATTGTTCTTGCTGTAATACAAGGGAGGAAGAATGCTATCGTACGGATACTTAAAAATATCTGCAGGGTTTGGATATTTCTGTTGTAAGGAAGGGTACACCGAGTGGTTGCCTAACAAGAGATAAGGCAAATAGCTTGGCGTAGCAAAAGGCGAATGCGACAGCATTACATCCACCATGGTTTTTTTCAAATCATAAGGACCGGACATAGGCGCACTGGCGGTTACTGTAAACTCATTGGAGTACTGCTCCTGAATTAATTTGTTAGTAGCCATAGTGGTGTAACCGCCCTGCGAATAACCGGTGAGGAACACCTGACCGTTCAGTTGCAAACCAAAAGTATCTGCCAGTTGGCGTGCAGCCCTCATAATATTTAAAGAAGCATAGCCCGAATGAAAAGCATTGATGTAAGGATGTATAAGTATGCTGCTGTCGCTGTCGCCCAAACCAAGCTCATCGGGCATTGCCGTTAGTACACCTCCTAAGCCTCCGAAGAAAAATCCGATGGGCCTTTCAGGACCATCGTACGATGGAACCTGTAAACGGTTGGCAAAAGTGCCGTGCGCGTAGCAGCCTAAGGGCAATGGACAAGCTACATTTTTAGGCACTACCACAATACCCGAAGCATTTACGAGCGAGTCGATATGCTTGTAAGGTGTTTTGTAAATTACCTGATATACATCAATGTCGTATTGCGGTGCAATGGGAAGCGAAAAGCCGGTGGTGCTCAGAAAGCTGTCTAACTCGTGCGCTGTAAAACTTTGCTGCAGGTGATACGAAACCAATTGAGCCTTTGAGCTATATTGAAAAAGAAAAAGAATGATGAATGCAGAGAAGAGTTTTTTCATGTACCGGTTTTGTTAGTAATGATAGAAAAATGTATTGGCGAATTAAGCATTTAAACAAACCAAAAACGTTTTTGTTGAGCAACCCTTACAGGCGTGAGTTATTCCGCATCTGAAACCACAAAGCCCTTCCATCTTTTCATATACTCCACAAACGGAGCACTGAGTTCCTGTTTTAGCAAATGCGCTGTAGTAAAAGGCTGGCGCAAAGGTTCTGTTGTATTCTCCTTTACTATAGTTGGCCAGTTAGCATGGGCAATTGCTGCCATGCCTACCGCAACAATATCGGCACCCAAATCAATTACCTGTTCAGCATCGGTGCGGGTCCATATTTTGCCTGCTACTATAATGGGCGTTTGGGGAACGGCTTCGCGGAAATAAGTAATTAAAGATTTGTTACCGGTGGCATACTTTTCGGGTTTCTTGGCGGCTTCCCATGGAGAGAGATGAATATAATCTACGCCATCCTGCACCAGTAGCTTTGACAGTGCCACGCTTTCATCAAAATCAATTCCTTCAAAACTGTATTTATCTTCGGGCGAAAGCCGAATACCTACCATAAAATCTTTCCTGACCACTGCTTTAATTTTTTGCAAAACAGTACGCAGTAACCGGTTGCGGTTTTCAAAACTTCCGCCCCATTCATCGGTGCGTTTGTTAGTAGCCGTGCTTAAAAATTGATGCAACAGATAACCGTGTGCCCCGTGCAGTTCAACACCGTCAAAGCCTGCCCGCTCAGCACGCTGGGCAGCAGCTATAAAGTCAGCAATAACTCTATCTATATCTTCCGGTGTGGCTGCACGAACTTCCACAGGCACTTTAGCATGCGGCATGGTATGCGCACTCGCGCTCCACGGTTGTGTGCCTATTAAACTTTCGGGACTGCGCGCGCCACCGTGAAATATTTGCACCACTGCCAGACTGCTGTATTGTTTTATGCCCTGTGCTAAGCGGGTAAGCCCTTCAATGTGTTTATCATCATAAATTCCCATTTCGCCTTTCCAGTCCTGCCCATCGGCCGACACGTTGGCGGCACAGGTTATCACCATACCAAAGTTTTCTTTAGCCCTGCGCACTAACCAGTTGTATTCGTCATTGCTCAGGGTGCCGTCCTCATGGCTTTGCAAATTGGTTAAAGGTGCCAGTGCAATGCGGTTGTGCATTTGTTTGCCCGAAGCAGGGAAAGTGAAAGGAGTAAATAGCCGTTGTTGACTCATGAATTAAAGTTGTTTAAGCGGACGTAAAGAATGATTTTGAAACAATTTTTAGCTGTATTGTAAATAAGCATCATCCACTCCACTCCATTCTAAACTCATCAGGTCTTTTATATAATTCTGATGCACTTTCCACGGATGCTTGCTGCCCTGCTTCGGAATTTTATCTAAGGAACGCAACACGTAACCTGCATTGAAATCAAGCAGTGGCTCCGATTTGAATTTTGTACTGTCGAACCGCGGCACACAAACCGAGTAATTGTTTTTATCCATGTAGTTGAGCACTTTTGTAACAAAGCGGCAACTCAAATCGCATTTCAAAGTCCATGATGCATTGGTATATCCAACGGTGAAAGCAAAATTCGGAACATCGCTCAACATCACTCCACGGTATGCGTGCGCCTGGCCTGAATCGCCCAATACGCCATTTATATGCACCGTCATTCCGCCCAGCAATTGAACCTTTAAACCGGTAGCGGTTACAATCAGGTCCGCTTCTAATTCTTTCCCGCTCTTGAGCAAAATTCCATTTTCAGTAAAGCGTTCAATCTGGTCGGTAACAATTTCTGCTTTCCCTTCTTTTACACTCTTGAACAAATCAGAATCGGGCACCAAACACAAACGTTGGTCCCATGGATTATAAGGCGGATTAAAATCTGCCTGATTATATTTTTCTCCTATCTCCTTTTTAATTCCCTTTTGTATCAGCTTACGCACCGCATTAGGCCAACTGCGCGAGGCATTAAAAAATGCAATGCCGAGCAAAACGTTTTTCCATCGTACTACTTTATATGCTGCTTTTGCGGGTAAAAATTTTTGAGCGAGTTGTGCTACCTTATCTACGCTTGGCAAAGTCATTATGAATGTGGGTGTACGCTGCAGCATCGTCACCTTCGCAGCTTTCTTACACATTTCAGGAACTAGCGTAACAGCAGTTGCACCGCTGCCGATTACCACCACGCGCTTATTCGTGTAATCAATATCGCTTGTCCATTTTTGCGGGTGAACAATTTGGCCTTTAAAATTATTGTAACCCGGAAATTCAGGCGTGTAACCATTATCGTAGTTGTAATAACCGCTGCACATGAGTAGAAATTTACACTTGAGCGTAGTGGCTGAAACATTTTGGTGAGATGTAATAGTGAGCGTCCACATTTTTTCAGCATCGCTCCAACTGGCATCAGCTACCTTATGGTTGTAAAGAATCTTTTTATCGATACCGAATTTGGCAGCCGTATCTTTGATGTATTGAAGTATGGAAGGACCATCGGCAATGGCTTTCGGATTTTCCCACGGGCTGAAAGGAAAGCCAAGCGTAAACATATCGCTGTCTGAGCGTATGCCCGGATACTTAAACAAATCCCAGGTGCCACCCATGGTGTCGCGGCTTTCAAGCACTACGAATTTTTTTTCGGGGCACTCGTGTTGCAAATGATAAGCTGCACCGATTCCCGAAAGACCGGCACCAACTACTATAACATCATA
>Ga0114969_10002483_pt1 | contig 15158 bp, 13 predicted proteins | sample M_130807_MF_Meta_FD_87316 | JGI IMG/M metagenome (GOLD analysis project Ga0114969, IMG submission 87316) | Freshwater microbial communities from Lake Montjoie, Canada to study carbon cycling - M_130807_MF_MetaG | ecosystem: Environmental > Aquatic > Freshwater > Lake | place: Lake Montjoie...
ACCACAACGACGATTACGCGGCGCTTTCGACCTTTGCCCATGAATGGGGCCACGCGGTTCACACGCTGCTGTCAGTGAAGAACCAGCCTTTCGAGAAGGCGAATTATTCGACGTTCATCGCGGAGTCGGCCTCGATCGCCAACGAGATGCTGCTGAACGACTACATGGTCGCGCACGCCAAGACGAAAGAAGAAAAGCTCTATTATTTGGGCGAAGGCCTGGAATCGATCCGCGGCACCTTCTACCGGCAAACCATGTTCGCGGAATTTGAGCTGGCGATTCACGAAGAGATCGAGCACGGGCGGCCGTTGTCGGGCGCGCGCATGACGGAAATGTATTGCGACCTGATGAAGCGCTATCACGGCGACGCCCAGGGCGTGATGACGATCGACCCGGCCTATTGCATCGAATGGGCGTTCGTCCCGCACTTCTTCTACAATTTCTATGTCTATCAATACGCGACATCGATGGCGGGCGCGGCGCAATTCACCGACGCAATTGCCAAAGAAGGGCGGCCCGCAGCGGAGCGTTTCCTGAACATGCTGCGTGCCGGCGGTTCGGATTATCCCTTCGAACTGTACAAACGCGCCGGCATCGATATGGCGAGCGAAGCCCCCTACAAGGCGCTGGTCGCCCGCATGAACCGCATCATGGACGACATCGAGGCGCTGAGACGGTAGGGGCGGTCGCCCCCTCCACCATGCTTCGCATGGTCCCCCTCCCCCGCTTCGCAGGGGAGGATCATATTACTGAATCGCGTAGGTCATCGACACGTTGACCGAGACCGACTCTTCGCCGATGGCGATGGGCGGGGGCGCGGCGGCGGCGAATGTCGCGCGCGCTTCGAACATGGGCACCGGGCGGATGCCGCCGCCTTCCTGAATCGACAGCAGAGGGCCGAGCGTCACGCCGGCTGCGGACGCAAGCGTCTTGGCTTTGGCAACCGCGTCTGCCACGGCGGCGGCGCGTGCGCGTTCAGCAAGCGGTTTGGGATCGGCGATGGAAAATGATACGCCGCCCAGATCGTTGGCGCCGCTTCTCACCAGCGCATCCAAGGCCGGGCCGAGCTTGGTCAGATCGTCGACCACCACACTTACCTGGTTCGACACCTGATAGCCGGTGATGTTTCTGGGCGTGGGATTTTCCTGCCGGAACGGCGCGTATTGCGGCTGTACCGAGAAGTTCGACGTCTGAATCTTATTGTCCGGAATGCCCGCGGTTTTCAGCGTTGCGAAAACGCGGTTCATCGCGGCGGTGTTTGCGGTCAGCGCGGCGGCGGCCGTCGGCGCCTGAGTCAAAACACCTGCGGAAAGCCGCGCCTGATCCGGCTTTCCCAGAATCTCCCCCGTGCCGCTGACGCTGATGGTGCGAGGAAACGCATTGCTCTCGGCCGCATCCGCGCGCATCGCGATGGGAGCAAGCGCGCTCCCGAGCAGTGCAAGTGCGGCGAAACGGGCGATCCGGGGACGGGGCAACATGCGCATGGCGATCCTCTTCTTCAGCATTGGACAGCCTAAAAACGCAATCGCGGCCTTTGTGGGGCCGCCGCGTGGTGCGCTAAGCCTCACGCCCGCCGGAAAGTTTTGAACCTTGCCCGATTTCCATCGGCAGGCTGCGCGCATCCACATCTTCGATGCAGCCCATGTTGACTGCGATCCAGTCCGGCTTCATGCGCGGCTGGTGATGGGTGTAGATGCCGCAATGCTTGCAGAAATAATGCTTCGCGATGCGCGTATTCCATTGATAGAGCGATAGTGCGTCTTCGCCCTTCACCAGCCGGAACTGCTCCTTGGGCATGCGAAACATGATGGCGTTCCTGCGGCGGCAGAGAGAGCAATCGCACATGAAGCCAGCCGATAGGTCGCCTTCGACTTCGAATTCCACCGCGCCGCAATGGCACGAACCTTTATGCACGCTCATGATCTACTCCTGAAGGACAACATTTTTCTTCTTCATTTCACGGAATCTCAGGCGGAAACATCGCGGATCCATCCGCACCGCGTTCGATCGAAACGATGGAACGCACATCGCTGAGAGCAAGCGGTCCGTACAGATGCGGAAAACTATCGCCCTTGCGCGAAACTTCCCATTTCAAAGCCGGACCTAGCCGCTGCGTATCCACCGCGACCAGCAAAAGATCGCGTTCACCGGCAAAGTGAATGGCGCAGGTGCCGCGCACCTGTGCGGCCGCGGAGAAATGGATAAAGCCGTCGCGCTTGTCGTCCGCAGAACCGGTGAAAACGCCTGCCTTTTCGGCTTCCGCCCATTCCGCTTTGCGCGCGATTTTGTAAATGAGATCGCTCATCAGGACGGATACCCCTGATAACGGTTCACCAGCGCCAGATAGTCCGCGCGCTTGTTCGTTTTGATCAGATCGAGCAGCCGCAGCGCGCGTTGTTTGATGACGCCCTCATAGGCTGTGCGCGGTTCGATTGCGCGAACAGAGTCCAGGACTCCCGAAACCGGACCGCTGTTCGCATCGTAGTCGTAGCCCGATAGGGACAAGGCATACTGAAAGCGCGTGACGAGATTTTTCGGCTCGGCTGCGAACGCCTTGTAGAACAGCTCTTTCCCCGTCTCGATCCGCGCGCCATAGATCGCCCGGGCCAAAATGCTTCCCCCGTTGCGCACCACCTCAATGTGCCAGGCAGCGAGAGCCGCAAGAGCCCAATCGTCATTCGGCGCCACCATCAGCGCGTGATCGAGCGCTTCCTTGGCCTGCTCGGGATAACGGCGAAACTTCGCCGTCAGCGTGCCGACGATACGGGCTTGGTAGCCGAGCGCAGCGGCAAGATAGACAAACGGCTCCGGATGGCCGTTGTCGAGCGCAATGGCTTGCCGAGCATAACCCTCGACGCGTTCGAGGCAGGGCAGGCATGGTTTCTCGCTCAAATTGGCTTCGGCGAATGCGGCGCGCGCCGCAACCGCAAGGGATTGCCCCGTATGCGCTGCTTCTCCCGCCTTTATCGCCTCTTCGTACCGGCCCGCTTTATACAGGTCGAACGGCGCCGTTTCGGCAGCGACGCCGGGCGAGACGGCGGCGACGGCTAAGGCAAACACCGTGCAAACGAGGCGGCGAAAACGTCTGCGCGCTTTTGCAGAAAGTGTCTCACGCGAAACGTCCTGCGCCATTGGTCTGTGTCAGCTCTTCTGCGCGGGTGGCAAGAATGCGCCCGACAGCGCGGTGCGAATGAGCACGGCGGTCTCAGCACAGCCGAACAATGCCGCAAACGATCCGAAGCGTGGGCCTTGTTCCTGACCCAACGCGACTTCGTAAATCGCTTTGAACCAGTCGCGCAGCGGCTCGAAGCCATGCGTCTTGCCGATCTCGTAAATGAGGTTCTGTACGGTCTCGGCGTTTCTTTCCTCGGCCATGTTTTCCAGCGCATCGGCGAGCGCGGACAGGGCTTCGCGCTCTTTGGCGTCCGCCGCGCGATAGCGCTTCTGCGGCTTCACGAAGTCCTCGTAATACTTCAGCGCATAGGTCACGAGCCGGTCGAGGCCGCGATGTGTCTCCGGTCCCGCGTGCGGCGCATAGCTGCGGATGAAGCCCCACAAGACATCGCGCTCGCTGGCGCCCGACGCGCTGACAAGATTCAACAGCAGCGCGAAACTGACGGGGTATTCCTCTGCCGGCGGATCGCCCGCGTGAATGAACCAGGCGGGATTTTCGAGCCCCTTGGCCGGTTCGCTATCGTCGCGATGATGCTGCGCAAGGAAGGCGATGTAATCGTCGACCGCCCGCGGAATGGTGTCGAAATAAAGACGCTTGGCCGCGCGCGGCTTTTGAAACATGAACAGCGCCAGACTTTCCTCGGAGCCGTACGCCAGCCATTCGTCCACGGAAAGACCATTGCCTTTGGACTTGGAAATCTTCTGGCCCTGTTCGTCCAGGAACAGCTCATAGTTGAAGCCCTCGGGCGGCTGTCCCCCGAGAACGCGCACGATTTTGGCGGACAATTCGACAGACGGAATGAGGTCCTTTCCGTTCATCTCGTAATCGACGCCAAGGGCAAACCAGCGCATGGCCCAGTCGGCTTTCCATTGCAGCTTGCAATGGCCGCCGGTGACCGGCACCTCGGTGCGCGTGCCTTCTTCGTCGTAAACGACCGTGCCCGCCTTTGCGTCCCAGGCGACAATCGGCACTTGCAGCACACGGCCCGTTCGTGGGCAAAGCGGCAAGAACGGGCTGTACGTCGCGCGGCGCTCCGGCCCAAGCGTCGGCAGCACGACATCGCGCACCGCTTCGTAATTCTGCAACACGCTCAGCAGTGCCGCATCGAAGCGGCCGCTCTTGTAGCACTCCGTCGCGCTATAGAATTCGTAGCGAAAACCGAAGCGGTCGAGAAACGCCTTCAACCGCGCATTGTTATGCGCGCCAAAGCTGTCATGCGTCCCGAACGGATCGGGAATCTCCGTCAGCGGCTTTCCCAGGTGCTCGCGGAGTTTGTCCTGATTGGGGACGTTGTCCGGTACTTTGCGCAGGCCGTCCATGTCGTCGGAAAAGGCGACAAGCCGCGCCGGCACCTCCGACATGGCCTCAAAGGCCTGACGCACCCAGCTCGTGCGCGCGACTTCGCCAAACGTGCCGATATGCGGCAGCCCCGAAGGGCCGTAGCCGGTCTCGAACAGGACTTCTTTAACGTTTGCGCCTGCGGCTCGCATTTTATCGATGCGCGCAACGAGTTTGCGGGCCTCTTCGAAGGGCCATGCACGGGCAGCTAACGCAAGTTCACGGCGGGCGCCGAGGTTCATTGAAAGTCCTGATGTTAAGCGGATCGAAAGAGCCGGAAAGCTAGGCTCAGCCCTACACTAGGTCAACGCAAGCGAAAAGGCCCGGTGCAATAGGCGATAGCGCCGATCAGGGAGTCGTGGTGAACAACGACGGTGACGTAAACCGTTCCGATGTGCGCGCCGGCATCTTGCCGTCCGGCGGCGTGGCTTTAGCCGATTGGCTGGGCGCGGGATCCGTGCTGCTGCTCGTCGCGTCTGCGTTGTTGCACGCGCTGAACCCGCTGGTCGCAGCTCTCATCACTTTGCCGCTCGCCGGCGCCCTTTGGAGCCATCGAAGCCATTCCCGGCAACTCTGGGAAGAGCTGCTGCGGCTTAGCGGCGACAAGGCCGAACTGGAGCGGCAACTTGCCGGTGAGAAACAATCCACCACAGCCATACACGAAGCGGCGCAGGCGGACGAGCGGGCCAAGTCGGCATTCATTTCCAATATCAGCCACGAATTGCGTACGCCGCTGAACGCCATGATCGGCATGGCGCAATTGCTGGAACGCAGTGAGCTCGCCAAGGAGCAGCGCGACCGCGTCAAGGTTTTGCTGGAATCGAGCCGCGGGCTGAAGACGCTCCTCGATGACATCATCGCTCTCTCGCAGAACTCCGGCGAATCGCTTTCGTCTCCCGAGGACGGCTGCGACGCGGGACAGGCCGCGCGCACGGTGGCGCGTCTGCTGCAGCCCAATGCGTGGGAAAAGCGGTTACGGCTGACCATCAATGTCGAACCGGGCCTGCCAAGGGTCGCTGCCGATCCGCGCCTTCTACGGCGGGTCTTGTTGAAACTTGTCGGCAACGCGCTGAAGTTCACCGAGCGGGGCAAAGTCGAGATCAATCTGGACGCGACGGCCGGCGCGGACGGTGCTCCGCGGGTTCGCTGCGCGATCACCGATAGCGGCCCAGGTATTCCGGGCGACTTTCTCGCAGCGGTATTTGAACCGTTCACCAAACAGGACAATTCGTATGCGACGCGCCATGGCGGGGCCGGTGTCGGTCTTGCGGTGGCCAAGCGTCTTGTCGAGTCTATCGGGGGAACGATCGGCGTCGAAAGCGAACCGGGCCTGGGGGCGAGCTTCTGGATCACAGTCCCCGCGGCAACAGCTGTGTCCCATGACGAATGGGCGAGCGACGAACAGGTGCAGCCGCCGAGCGGTCTTATGATCCTGGCCTTCGTTTCCACGGAAGAGGCGCGTTCCGCGCTCGACCGGTTGTTGACCCCGTTCGGCAATTCGGTCGTCCACGCCGAGACTCTGGCGCAGGCCGTGACCATGTCGGCACGCGGCGGCTACAGCGTGGTCATCGCCGCTGCGGCAAGTGTTGCGGCGCTCGCGGCAACGCCGGGGCAGCACACGCCTATTCTTGCGCTCGTTGCGGCCGATGAAGCTTCGCCCGACGGCGCCGATGCCACGTTGCGCTGGCCTTCCGCGGCGAGTGGGCTCTTTGCCGCCGTGTCCAACCTCACCGGCGACACCGACCGGCCCGCCGATCACGCGGAATCCGAAAAGGTCGAAGCCGCCATCGATGCCAAGGCTTTCTCGGATCTGGAAAAGTCGCTCGGCATCAAAACTTTGATCGATATTTTGCAGTCTTACCTCGTGACCGCCGAATCGCTGGCGCAGTCACTCACTGCGGCGTCTGAAAAAGAAGAGTGGAGCCAGGCTGCCCGTCTGGCCCAGGATTTTGCGGGCGCGGCCGGCGGCTTGGGCTTGAGCGCCCTGACAACGGCGGCCCGTGCCCTTGCCCAGAGCGCACGCGACGGCGCCAACAAGAATGTGCTGGCCATTGGGACAAACAGCATCATCGCCGAACATACGCGCGTGCGTGAGGCGCTGCGGCGCTTATATCCCGACCTAGCCGCCTGACGCCGAACCGGCCATAGTCCCGTCGCGTTCGATTCCCGCGAGAGGCTGTTTGCGTCTTCCCCAGATGGATTTGCCGGCTCTGGCGCTTACCGGCGGCGGCGCCGTGCTGGCGCAACCGTCGGGAGAGGCGCGAATCCTTTCTGTCGCCGAAGCGCGCAATTTAATTGCGAGCGGCGACCTCCTCACCTGTCATGCGATGTTCGTGGCCCAACGATTGGGCGCACGTCCGGTACGGCCGGTTTTCGATGTGCTGGAGCTGTTCGCTTTCGTCCATCCCGGCGTTCCCTGCCTGCCAAGCCCTCTCGGCTTGGCGCGCGCATTGCGTTTGCCCGAGCCGCATACGGCCGATGACGGCGCGCGCACGCTCACACGAGCGGCAACGGTTTTGCTGGACGGCCTCGTCGCAGCCGAGGCCTTGGACAAAGAGCGCGCCCGCAAAACCGCGGCCTATATGAACAAGGCGGGGTGGCGCTGGGGCCCCGCGGTGCTTGCCGTGCTGGGCGAACCTGAGCGCTCGCCCGGACCGCTGACCGGCGTCGATGTGTGGCGAATTTTGCCCGACTGGGAGGACGAGCCGCCGCCGGCGCGTCCTTCGAGTCATCCCGTCACACCCGAAGAGGCTGAGGCACGGCTCGCGGCTTTGGTTGGACGCAAAGGCGTCGTGCGCAGGCAGCAGCAGGATTTCACGATTGCGGCGACGGTGGCCTTCGCGCCGCGCGAGCGTGTTGGTTCTCCCAGAATTGCTTTGGTCGAAGCGGGGACGGGCACCGGCAAGACGCTGGGCTATCTGGCGCCGGCTTCGGTATGGGCGGAAAAGAACGGCCCCGGCCTTTGGATATCCACCTACACGCGCAATTTGCAGCGGCAGATTTTGCAGGAAGCGCAGAAACTCTCGCAGGAAAGTCTCGGGCGCCCGTTGAAGGTGGTCCTGCGCAAGGGGCGCGAGAATTACCTGTGCCTCCTCAACTTTGAAGAGGCCGCCAAACGGCACGCGATGCTACCCGGTCAGCGCGCCGTCGCGCTGGGGTTGATCGCGCGCTGGATGACGGTCACCTCCGACGGCGATTTTTCGGGCTTAGGCTTTCCGGCGTTCCTCGCGGCCAGTGTGCCTTTGCGCGAACTGACGGACCGGCGGGGGGAATGCATCTATTCCGCCTGCATGCATTATCGCAAATGCTTCATCGAGCGCACGCTGCGCAAAGCGCAAGTCGCCGACATCGTCATCGCCAATCATGCGCTGGTCATGGCGCAAGGGACACCGGACGGATTCGCCGCGGAGGAGGCGGACGACATCGCGCCCGCGGCGCGTGTGCGCTACGTGTTCGACGAAGGGCACCATCTTTTCGATGCGTCGGACTCCGCTTTTTCCGCAGAGCTGTCGGGTGCGGAGATGGCCGAGCTGCGCCGCTGGATCAGAGGGCCGGAAGGCCGGCAATCGCGTGCGCGCGGGTTGAACGAGCGGATACGGGAACTGGTTGCCGACAAGGACGGCGCCGCGCCTTTGGACGAGGCTCTCTCGGCCTCCGCAGCCCTTGCCGGTGAGGGCTGGCTGCAGCGGGTGAAAGGCGGCGGCCCGCGCGGTCCGGGCGAAACGTTCCTGGCGCTGGCATACGATCACGTGCGCGCGCGAAGCACCAATGCGGAATCGCAATATGGGCTGGAAGCCGATGTCCGGCCGCTGCGTCCGGAACTGCAAGATGCCGCGCGGGCCCTCAATCGGTCGCTTGGGCAGATCGCCGCGCCCCTCACCCGTGTTGCCGCGCATTTGCGCGGACGGCTGGATAAGGAAGCCGCGGAGCTGGAGGCCGGAACGCGCGTACGGATCGAAGCGGCGGTGCGCGGCTTGGAGCGCCGGTCGCAGCTTTTGATCCCATCCTGGCGCGCGATGCTGGCGGCGCTTGAAGTAGAGGCAAGCGAGACGAGCGAATTTGCCGATTGGTTCGAGATCGGCCGCGACGAGGGACGCGACACCGATGTCGGTCTGAAGCGTCATTGGATCGATCCAACCATTCCCTTTGCCGAAACCGTGCTGAAATCCGCGCACGGTGCGCTGATCACATCGGCGACCTTGCGCGACGCGGGCAATGACGACGCGCCGGACAGCGATTGGCGCGCGGCCGAAGTGCGTGTCGGCGCGCATCATCTGCCCGAACCGCCGCAACGGGCGATGTTTGGTTCGCCCTTCGATTGGCGCAATCAGGCGCGCGTCATCGTTGTGCGCGACGTGGACCGGCACGATTGGGATCAGCTTGGCGCGGCGTATCGCGAGCTGTTCCTGGCGTCGGGGGGCGGCGCGCTCGGGTTGTTCACAGCGGTCAAGACGTTGCGCGCGGTGCATGCCCGTATCGCCGGGCCGCTCGCGGACGGTGGTATCGCGCTGTATGCGCAGCACCTGGATGCGTTCGACACCGGCACGCTGGTCGATCTTTTCCGGAGCGAGGAGAACGCCTGCCTACTCGGAACCGACGCTTTGCGCGACGGCGTTGATGTGCCGGGCCGTTCGCTTCGTCTGTGCGTTTTCGACAAGGTGCCTTGGCCCAAGCCAACCATCCTGCACAAGGCTCGCCGCGCGCGCTTCGGCAAGACCTATGACGATCTGCTCGCGCGCCTGCGGCTGAAGCAGGCGTTTGGCCGCCTGATCCGCAGCGAAACCGACAAGGGGGTATTCGTCGTCTTGGATGCCGCCTGTCCCTCGCGTCTGCTTTCCGCCCTTCCTGCGGAGATTCCCGTCCTGCGATGCGGGTTTGCCCAAGCGCTCGCCGAAGTGCGCAACTTCCTTGTAAAGACGCCCGTGTCAGTGGAAGCTTGCGAGTGAGGGACCACGGCAGAGCGGAACGATGAAGCGCATACTCATTGGCGTAGGCGCAGTGCTTGGGTTGCTGCTCGTGTTCATGCTGGCGCGCACGCTCATGGTGCCCGCGCCGGCTGTGGAAACTGCCGCTCCGCCGATCGCCGTGGATGCCGACTTTGCCGCGCGGCACCTTTCGCAGGCGGTGAAGTTTCCAACCACTCCCTCCGATGCCCTTGTGAAGGACGGCGAACAGGGAAACGCGCTCGACGCGATGCAGGCGTGGATGGACACGACCTATCCCTATTTCCACGAAGCGGCGGGGCCTGAGATTTTCGGCAAGAGTCTTCTCTTCACCTGGATCGGTAAGAATCCCAATGTTCTGCCGGTACTCGTGTTGGCGCACATGGACGTGGCGCCGGTCGCGCCGGGCACGGAGAAGAATTGGACGCATGCGCCGTTCTCGGGCGACATAGCCGATGGCTTCGTGTGGGGCCGCGGTGCGCTCGACGACAAAGGGCCGCTGATCGCCATTCTGGAAGCGGCCAACCGGCTGGCGCAGGAAGGCTTCCAGCCCGATCGCACCATCATGTTCGCGATTGGCCACGATGGGGAAACCGGCGGCAGCGGCAGCGCCGCCATTGCCAAGGCGTTGCAGGCGCGCGGACTGCATTTCGCCTGGGTGCTGGACGAGGGCAGCGCCATCCGGAACGAGCCCTATCCTGGCGTACACAAGCCGGTGGCGTTTCTCTCTGTTGCGGGAAAGGGTTTGCTGAGCCTGGAACTGACGGCGCGCGGGGCAGGCGATAACGCGGCACGCCTGTCCAAAGCGATTGCGAACGTTTCGAATTACAAATTCCAATCCGGTTTGGATGAGATTCAGCGCGCGAAATTTGCCGCGATAGCGCCGCTGGCGCCGTTCGGCGGAAAATTTGTCCTGGCCAATCTGTGGGCGATGAATTCCATCGTGTTGGGCGGCATGGAAGCCGAGTCAGCTGCGGCGCTGCACACGACGATGTCGCCGCCAATCACGAGCGCCGGCGGGAAGGACGCCGCGCGTGCCGTGATCAATTTCAATTTGCATCCCCGCGATTCCATAAAGACGGTTTTGGCGCAGGTAAAGAGCGCCGTCGGCGACCCCAAAGTGGAGGTTACCGAGCGCAAGGACATCAATTCCGAGGCGACGAAGGCGGCATCCGTTACCGGACCGGCATTCACTCATATTGCCGGTCTGATCAAATCGACCTATGGCGTACACGTCGCTCCGGACATGTCGGCCAGGGCCACGGATTCGCGCCATTATTTGCCGATTGCTGACGAGGTGCTGCGCTTCAGCCCCTATCATGAGGATCTGGCGGATGGCGCGCGCGTGCACGGCGCCAATGAGCGGTTGGCGGTCAGCGATCTGGGGCAAGCCGTAGGCTTCTATATGCGTCTGATCCAAGAGTTGAAGTGAGGAGTTTCGAGCCGCCTTCATGACCGATCTTATCTATTTCGACGATTTCCAAGCCGGCCAAGTTTACCAGCTGGGGACGCATCTGCTGACGGCGGAGGAAATCATGGAGTTTGCCGCCGAATTCGATCCCCAGCCGCAGCATCTGGATGCCGGCGCAGCAACCGGCATCTTGGGCGGGCTTGCCGCAAGCGGCTGGCACCTGTGCGCTCTGTCCATGCGCATGATGGTGGACGGGCTGTTCTGCCGCGCGGCCAGCGTTGGGGCTCCCGGCGTCGACGAGCTGCAATGGCGCAAGCCCGTGCGCGCAGGCGATACGCTGCGCCTTGAGGGCGAGGTGCTGGCCACGCGCAAATCATCCAAGGGCGCGCGGGGCTACGTTCAATTCCGGTTTTCCATGTGGCGGGGCGAGGAGCGGGTGATGATGTTTGTGTGCTGGCCGATGTTCGGCTGCCGTGCAGCGGCAGGGGCGGGTTGAAATGGGCGTTTGGTTCGAAGACGTGCCGCTCGGCGGCAAGGTAACAATCGGCTCCTACACCTTCACCGAAGAGAACATCATCGCTTTTGCCAAGAAATACGATCCGCAGCCGTTCCATATCGATAAGGAAGCGGCGGCGCTCTCACCCTATGGCGGTATCATCGCCAGCGGCTGGCAGACCGCGCTTGTCTGGATGAAGCTGATGATCGCGCATCGTAACGCGGCTGTAGCGGCGGGTGAGGTGCGAACGCAGGAGAACTACGTCTCGCCGGGATTTCGGGATTTGAAATGGCTAAAGCCGGTGCGGCCGGGAATGACGATCACCTACACCAACGAGTCCGTCGCCAAACGCGATTGGAAATCGCTGCCGCAATACGGACTGCTGGAAGGCTACAACGAGGGGCTCAGCGACGACGGAACGCTGGTCTACAGCTTTATCAATCGCGTGCTGATCGCGCGGAAACCTGCGGAGTAGATGCGAAAAGGGCCCACTGCTTGCGCAGGAGGCCCTTGAAACGCATGCTTCGTAAAATTTTTTACGGGCAGAGATCCTTATTCAGTTCGCAGGCCTTGTCGTTGTCGGCCGCGCCTTCGGTGCGCTGATCCAGCATGTTGTAGGAGAAGCCGCGCATGCGGTAGGCGGGGCCGTTCTTTTCATCGGCTTTCAGCACGACGGACATGTCTTCGACCACGCCCTTATAATCCTTCTGGCCGAAGCGCATCGCGCCGCGGCGGAAACGCGCGTCGGCATCGTCACCCTTCAGCTTCAAGGCTTCGTCGAAATCGGCCAGCGCCTTGGCGAAGTCGTTCTTCTTTCCGTGGGCCACTGCGCGCATGACGTAGTCATAATGGGCGTCGGAGCCCTTTTCCTTCTTCTCAAGCGCGGCCGTGAAGGCGGCAATTGCCGCATCGGCGTTGTCTGCTTCCAAAGCCGTCGCGCCGGCCTTTTCATCGGCCGTCGGACCGGCGGGGGCAGCCTGAGCGGCAGCGGCGGCCTGCGCGGGGGCGACGCTCGCCACCTGCACATTGGGATTGTCGAATACCATAATGGACGTGCCGAGCTGTTTGCCGTTGCGGTCGTAAACCTGCTCGCGCAACGTCATGGTCTTGCCGTCGGGCGTGACGGACCGGGCGCCCAGAACCATGATGTTCTTGCCCTTGTTGTACTGGTAGCTCGTGTTGGTGTCGCTATAGCGGGTCCAAGTCGCCGTATCGACATCTGGGATGCTGGTGATCGGGTGCGGCTTGCCGTCGGCGGTGACGGTATAGTTCTGCTTCACCGGCTTGCCCGAGGCATCGACGCCTTCGGCATCGACCATGTCGCCCGCGCCACCGATCTTCATCGTCATGCTCTTGTAGCGTGCGGGGCCTGTGGACTTCTCGGGTACGAGGTTCCAGGTGCCCACGAGCGCATTGGTTTGGGCATCGACCATTTGCGGAAGTGTTGCCCCAATGGCAGCAAAAAACGCCACGGCGGCGCCGCGCGCCAAAACTGAACGCGTAGGATTCATCTGACTTACCTCACTCCCAAATAGGATAACTAGACGGCGTTTTTTTCCGACACGCATGGCTGCGGGCGTAACGCCTTCAGGCCAAAGTATAGGATCGGGGTTAACAACAGGGCAAGGTGGCAAAGCTGACATTGCTGCGAGCCCCGCCCTGGGCGAATGCCCCATTGCCAAAATCGTGCGGTTTTCCCGGTTTTGCACTGCACACTCGCGAACCCCGCTCGGTCCGCATCGAAATGCGTTGTTGACCAAACTTTGAGCGCCCCCGGATCAGGACGTTGCTGGCGCCGGGTTGGCAAATTGCTGCTGCAGATATTGCATGAGCTGAACGGCCATCTCCGGCGGAATGGCGAAGGAGATCGGCGCGCCGCCGACCATGAAATCCATCACCACGGCGTCGGGCTGGACCAGAACCCCCACCCGCTCAGCAACCAGGACGGAGCGCTGGCCGGACGCCTGAAAGCGTTCGGCGTAGAGCTGCTTGATCTGCAGCAGCAGGCTGATCGTCTCGTCCAATTGGGTGCTGGGGAAATCCAGCCGGTCGGTGGCGCCGTCTTCCCGCTCAAATTCCACCAGGCATTGCGAACCGTTGGCCGAGAGGCCGAAACGGACAAGTTTCTTGGCTGCGATTTCGGTCAAGGTACAAGCATCCGGATCATGCCGTCCTGACGCGAGGTGAGTAGCAGCTCCCCATTGCGGGTCCGGCTTATGTGAAGGTCGGCGCGCGGAATTTTCGCCCCCATGGTTTTCTCGATAAGCTCTTGAAAGGAAACGTCCACGCGCTTGCCGCTGGTATCCTTTATATAAAGCTGCACTTCTTCGATCGGCGCAACCGTTTGCGGGATGCCGTCATCGGCTTTTTTCAGGGCGGCGATGTCGGCGGCGAAAATGCGGCCGCGCTGGATGTCCCCGAACACGAACTTCCCGCGCAGGGCGGCGATTTTCCCGTGATAGGCAAAGCCATCGGTGATTGAGCGGCCCTCGTCGTGGTCGTACATGGCGACGGGGTAGGTGTAACCGTCCTTCTGCCGGCCATCCAAAATCTCCGCCGGTAGGGGATAGAGCTGGTTCAGCGCGCCGCCCCGGAAACGGCCGTTTTCGAACAGGCCTTCCCGGCGCATCCAGCCATAATTCTCGCCGTTGCGGACGATGTTCAGCTCCTCGATGTTGTCCATGCCGATGTCGGAGGCATACATCGTGCCGTCTTCCATATCCCACGACAGCCGGTGGGCGTTGCGGAAGCCATACGCATAGATTTCGCCCAGCGTTTTGGGATCCCCGTCCGCCGCGAATTTGTTGGCCATGGGAATCGTGTAATCGCCGAGGCCCTTCTGACCGTGCGTCTCCGATGGGCTGCGCGGATCGATGCGCAGGATGGCGGTCATGATGGTGTCCAGCCGCTGCGTCTGGGTCGGGTTGCTGGCGTTGGGGCCGCCGCCATTGCTGAAGCCGTGGTCGCTGCCGCTGGTGTAGAGCAGGCCGTAATCGGCATCGACGGGTTTGGCGGCCGGGTTGAATTCCAGCGCGCCCATGGGGTGGGTCAGATTGGCGACGACATGCGCCTCGCGCAGGATTTCGCGCCGCGTGCCTTCGAATGTGTTCGCGGCGGGATTGGTCGCGTGCCATTCGGTGATGACGTTGTGGAAGGTCACGTCCTTCAGCCCGTAGCCGGGCGGGATGAAGTCCGGCGTCTTCGGGTTGCCCGGCCCGCGCTCGCTGTGGACGGTGTAGAACAGGCCGTTGCGCGCGAAGTCGGGGTGGAAGGCAAAGCCGATAAAGCCGCTTTCCAGCCGGTTGAACACCGCGTTGGGAAAGGCCTTGGCCACATCGGTATAGACCTGCGGCTGGTTGCTCGCGTCCAGCAGGTACATGAAGCCACGGGAATCATTGGCGAAACGCCGGCCATCCGGCAGGTCTTTCACATAGGAGATGCGGGCCCAGCCTGCGGGGTTAACGTCATCCATACCGTGGATGCCGCGCGTATCGGGCAGGCGCACCAGATCTTTCACCTCGACCGCAAGCCCGCGTTTCTCAAGGGGGGCGGGAAGCGGATTGCTGGTGATCTGGCTCTGCGCCGGAGCGGCGAACAGGGCGAGCAGCGAAATGACGGCAAGCGGCTTCGGAATGCGCATGAACCCCTCCAAGCTAACGAGCACTTGGGGCGCTTATAGCAGATGCCCGCCCGCCCGCCATGTAACGCCTGGGCGATGAGCGCCGGGGAGTGCTATTGTTCCGGCAGCGGTTACGAACGAGGGAGGCACGTCATGTCCCGGGGCGCTTTGCTGTC
>Ga0114969_10002486_pt1 | contig 15150 bp, 9 predicted proteins | sample M_130807_MF_Meta_FD_87316 | JGI IMG/M metagenome (GOLD analysis project Ga0114969, IMG submission 87316) | Freshwater microbial communities from Lake Montjoie, Canada to study carbon cycling - M_130807_MF_MetaG | ecosystem: Environmental > Aquatic > Freshwater > Lake | place: Lake Montjoie...
CCAAGGTCATACTAGATTCAGTTTCTTGCCATACCCCGCTCCGCACAATATTACCGGTAGCATTAATCGGTTTCGGGCTTTGCGAAGTTGGCGATTTTAACAACAAAATTTCATACGAAGCACCAAAGTTCAAATATAGCATAAATTGTCATACGAAGCACTGAACCGCCAATTTTGCAAAACCCGTGTTACAAGCTGCCCTTCTTTTCTGTCGAGCAGTAAACTGTCCATTTGTAGCTCTGTCTGGGCTGGAGAAAGAACACTCTTTTGCAATTTTTGGTTTGAGGGTTGGCTTGTGTGAATTGCAAATGTGTGTGCTTAGTGCTGTTGGAAAATTATTCACTTTTTTCTTGCGAGTTTCATATTTGTCCGTAAATTTGTCCGTGTCCGTAAAAATGTCCGTAATATGATAAATGTAAAATTCTACCTAGATAAAGCTGATAAAAGCAAAAAGTTTCCAATCCATCTTGTTATTAGGCAAAAAGATGTCCAAGTCAAAGTCGCAACTGGTGAAAAAATTTTAAAAAAGGATTGGGATAATAAGAACCAAGTTGTCAAAGAGTCGGAATACACATATAAGTCAATAAATAAGTTCTTGTCGTTTTTACAGCAAGAGGTTGAAAAATATTTTGATGCTGTTCCACATTCTCAGTTTACAGATAAAAAGGTAAAAGAGAAAATTTTGTCCTTGGTAAATAGTCGAAAAGTCAATACCGATATTAAAATGGTCTGCGAAGATGCAGCCGAATATGAGGGAAAAACAAAAACAACTTTTGTCGATTTATTTGCTGGTGCTGGTGGTTTTAGTGAAGGATTTTTACAAGCGGAGCACGGAAATAGATATTATGATTTCTTATTAGGAAGCGATATAAATGAAAATTGCGAATTAACTCATCTTGCTCGATATAACTACCAACTTGGAATGGATGCAGAATTTTTGCGTCAAGATATTACTGAGCCAGATTTTTTAGATAATTTATTACAGAAATTAAAAAGTCAACAAGTTGATGTTGTTTGTGGCGGACCACCTTGTCAAAGTTTTAGTTTAGCAGGAAAACGTAAGAAGTTTGATAAAAAGGATGATTTGTTTGCTCACTACTTAAATGTAATTCGAGTGCTTCGTCCAAAGTATTTTGTGATGGAAAACGTAAAAGGAATCCTTACAAAAGAAGGTGGAAAGATAAAAGAAATGATTCTGCAAGAAATCAAGTCAATTGTGGATTTGAAAGAATTTCACCAGTTAATTTATTTTTTAGCAAAGCTTAGAAAAGCAGAAAAAGAAAAAGCATTTACTTTGGATTGCTATAATTTGCGGATGCAATTTGAATCAGCAAACGAAAAGGAGTTGGAAAAACTAAGAGAAAGTTATATTCAGATTATTGAAAATAAATTTCGTTTGTTAACTCCTAAAATTGCTGATTATAAAACAAGTAAAACGGATATTAACATAAGTACAATTCGTCACGGTTTTAACTTACTAAAACGAAGCAAAGAATTAGCCTATGTTAGAAAGAAAATAATATTAGAAAAGGCTCATAGTGATTTAGATAATGATTTTTTTTCTGAAAAATTTGATTCCTTTTTGACTTCCATAGAATCGGATTCAATTATTGAACAAATTCACGAAGCGTTTAATAATTTGAAACCTGCAAAAGCATTTCAAAATGAAATTGCAGAAATAATTTCTGCCTTAGAAATTTACAATAATTCATTTGAAGAATGTATTCAAGGATTAAAACCTTATGTTAAAGCGCTAAAGGCAGAAACCGAATTTGAAGAAATTTTGTCGCACATTAGATTGTATAACATTGAACAACCTTTTGTTGCGTTAGCTTCAAATTATGGTGTTCCGCAAAACAGAGAACGAGTTTTATTTATCGGGTGTCGCAAAGACCAGAAATTGGTAAAGAATGTTCCGCCAACGGTAACCGAAAAGGAAAAAGTTACTGTATTTGAAGCATTGTATGATTTAGATTTTGTTGGTAACGATGAAGAGAAGTTTGATTATGAAAAAATTGATTTAAAAGCCCAGTATAATGGGTCCACTCAAAAATTGGAATCTCTTTTAAAGAAAAGAGCAATAGATGGAAAGCCAGAGGAAATGAAAGGTCTAACTTATGCAGAATGGTCAAAAAAGGGAAGATTAAACGGACGTTTTATAAACGCTAAAAATCCTTTTTATGTTAGAAATTTTGAAGAATTAAAAAATACGTTATCGCACATTGTTGCACCATTACACAATCATAAAACTAGCAAACAAAATGATGATGTTGTAAAAAGACTTGATGTCATTCTAACTACAGGCGATTACGATTTGGCTAAAAAGGAATTAAAAAAAATCGGTTTAGATTCTGAAAAGAGAAATTACAATGTTTTAAAACCAAATTCTCAGAGTTCTACTATTATGACGATTGCGGATGACTATATACATTATTCAAATCCAAGAGCATTAACCGTTAGAGAAATGGCAAGGTTGCAGTCGTTTGATGATTCGTTTGTATTTCAAGGTAAGCGTTCAACTGGTGGCAACAAACGTAAATTTGAAGTACCACAATTTACTTTGGTTGGGAACGCAGTTCCACCTTTGATGGCTCGTGCTGTTGCATTGGAAATATTAAAAAATATAAAGTAGTCATTGATGAGGCAATTAACCACCCTTGAAATAAATAGGATAAAACTTCTAACTGAAAAATCTGTTGAACTTTGTCTGATTGAACCAACTGGAACTGGACTCGAAAAGTCGATTATGGATGCTACAGGTTCGGTACGAACCTATTTGAAAGCCAATAATATTCACGATTTTGAACTGCAAAAACAAGGTCAGGAAAGTAAAATTCAAATTAATTCATTTTTAATTTCTCCTGATTCATTAGTAAATTCGGTTGCTTCGTTATATCGTCCAAACACCAAAAAAGGTGACCCTAGAATTTGGTTCAAAGGATTGGGGGCTTATTCAAAGGCAAACGATATTTTAGGAATAATTGCTTTTGAAAGTGATTTGTATGTTTTGAATATTACGCAACTTGATCTACACAATTTAATTGAAAGTAAAATATCAAATCCGCTTCAGGATTTGGTTAATGAAATAAATCAAATTTCTAATGAAGTTGCAGAAGAACTATTGATTCTCTTAAATAAAATTGCTACGAAAGGACCAGTTCCTGCAATGTTACAAGCCGATACTGCAATTGGAAGAACACTTGAAACACTTTTGGGAATTGATATAAATTCGTCAAAGAAACCAGATTACAAAGGCATTGAATTAAAGTCGTATCGCGATAAAAGAGGTAACCGAAAAAATCTGTTCGCCCAGGTTCCAGATTGGAATTTAAGCAAGTTCAAAAGTTCTGCCGAAATCTTAAATGCTTTTGGTTACAGTCGTGGAGAAGATTTTAAATTGTATTGCACAGTTTCCACACTTGTAAGGAATTCGCAAGGTTTGAAGTTGAAAATGGATAATGAAATTAGTCAACTTATTGAAAATTCTGATAAATCGAGTGCTGGAGATTTTGTTGTCTGGGGATTAGAAACTTTACATAAGCGTCTGCTTGAAAAGCACAATGAAACTTTTTGGATTGCTGCCGATTCTATCACGGTTGGTGGAAAAGAACATTTTCAATACAAAAAAGTTGAGCACACAAAAAAGCCAATTGTTTCTCAGTTTGATATTTTGTTAGAACAAGGAATCATTACCCTTGACCACTTGATAAAAAGAAAACCAACCGGAAGCGTTGTAGAGAAAGGTCCAATTTTTAAAATAAAACCGAATGCTCTGGATTTATTGTTCCCACCAAGTCGGTCATACTCGTTATTGTCGAAGTAATTTTTATTGTTTAGTGCGGTTGGAAAATTTTAGCTCTTTTGGTTTTGTGAAGGGTCGGATTGTGTGTCGGGCAAAACCAAATGTGCTAAAATGTGCGGCTGGCTTTCTTTTCTGTCGGTTCAATGTCGCACTGTCGGTCGTTTTAAGGTTGCACATAACACATGGCTATGCACTACGCACAAGCCAACTTATTGCCCTTTAAACGCCTTAACCGTTTGCTTGTTGTCAATTAAGGTGTTTTGCAATAATTGTTTGAACATTCTAAAACCACTCATCGACTCTTGTAAAAGTGAATCATTCGAAATAGGATGGTTTAACAGGCTGTCATGTTGATAATCGTAGAGCTTAAAGGTTTTCTGATTATCTGTCACAAGCACCCGATTATCTTGAAGCATCTGCTGATGTTCACCCATTTGAGTATACGCAACATGCGATACCGTTGAATCAAAGGCACTATTGCCATAGGCAAAAAAACTCGATGGATAATGAAGATAATCCAATACGGTCGGCATAATATCGATCTGTTGCATAGGCTGCTTCGAGTAGTTACGCAACTTGCTGTCTGATGGATGAAACAGAATGATAGGGATGGCATATAATCCCATGCCACGGTTATAATAATCAACGGAATCATTATTGGCTAAATAATTATGATCGGCCGTAATCACAAACAATGTATTCGAATACCAAGGTTGTTTTGATGCCGTGATAAAAAAATTCTTAAGGGCCATATCCGAATATGAAATTCCTCTATAAATACTATTCAGTGTAGAGAATGCCGAATTTTTATATTCTTTCGGCAGCCTAAAGGGTTCATGCGAACTGAGTGTAAATACCGACGACATAAAGGGTTGCTTCTCTTTTCCTAATTCATCGGCATAATATTGAAGAAAAGGTTCATCCCAAATACCCCAAGCCCCGTCATACTCTTTATCGTTATGATATTGAGTACGGCCCATATAACGTTCAAAACCGGCGCTCGTTGAAAAGATATCGAAATTCATCGTACCGTTGGTACCGCCATGAAAAAATGATGTATGATATCCGTTACGCTTGAGTAATAAAGGAAGCGCCTCAATGGTATTATTGGAATAAGGCGAATTCATATACGAGTCTTCCATAAACACAGGTATGCCAGCCAAGACAGCAGGTATACCATCTGCAGAACGATGAGCATTCGCATACGCATTGGTGAACACAAGACTATTACCCATCAGACTATCTAAAAACGGCGTATAACTTTTTCTTCCTCCAATACTTGTGTATTGACGACCAAAACTTTCAAGGATAATAACAACCACATTGCTTTTTTTAAACGAGCCTCCGCTTGAATAGTTCTTCACCGGATGGCAATAAGATAGCAACTCATTTTCACTGTAGTATGTTAGATGATCAAGTTTATTATCACCCAAACTATGCAAAATAGAAAAAGGCGTGTTCAACACCAAGGGTGTCTGATCATTCGATGCTATCAATAAAGCACTGACATTCATAATCGGCTTTAATTGCATACCTCCCCGAATAAGTATGATTGAAAAGAACAACGTGAATACATACATACCTGCTTTCTGAAAGGAGAAACCAGTTTGGACTTTATCGCTTACAAGGACTTTGATTCGGCGATTGATTAAGACAAACACCGCAACAAAACAAACCGCCGCAATTGGAACAAACCAAAATTCTTTCAGATAAGAAGGCAGTAAGTCTATAAAATCAGATTTCTTTCCTAACAGATGAAATACTTCGGCTGTCATCCTTTTCCGCACATAAGGATAATATCCTATATCGGCCAAATCAAACAAAAAAGCAATACTATTTGTTCCAATAAACAAGCCATTCAACAATCGCTTATACCACGCTGAGTTAACCACTTGAAAAGGCACTAACATCAAAACCAAATACAGATAATTGATTAAAAAAACAGCCGACAAATCAAATCGCAACCCATATTTCATCAAGCTAACATATCGTTCAAAATCAACTGCTTTGAAATAGCTGTGATTAATACAAAAAAACAAAAACCTACCACATTGGTATATGCATAACAACAGCAAAATCTGTAGGGTTACTTTTTTGTAAATTGTGGACGCTGTGAAGCTAGTCATGGCATTTGTAAAAGATGCAAATTAACATTATTTAATGAGTAGTCCACAAGACGTGCATAAAAAGTAGCCGATTGAAATAGATGGCTCCTTCATACGTCCCTTTCGTCAACGAACCAATCATCCATCATCACACATGATTGAAAAGCGTGTAGCGTTTCTCATCATTTTCGAAAGGTTGTGCATGTATAAGTCTTCATTCGAATCGACTGACATGTCAAAAAGTTTCAGCCGATTCGATATGTTACGTTGCACCTCAAAATCGAACTGTGTGGGCGAAAGGAATGAACATAGCTCGTTCATTCAACAGAACATAAATCATTACTTTTTTAAATAATGCAGCGTACTGTCGATATTGAGAGTTTCAAAAAACGTATGCTGCAAAATATGATCCTTGTTGTATAGCATCATCTGCGGTATGCCTTTCGACATAAAAATTTTTGAGCTAAGTTCCATATCAGTGCCACCTAAAATGACCGTTCGACCTTCGATGATGCCGCTTGCTGTGATAAAATTTTGCACCTCATTGATCAGGTTCATACCAGTAAGAAACACAACCGTGATGTCTTTAAATAAATCAATATGCTCTTGCAATGTAGTGGCCACTTTCTGACAATGATCGCACATAGGATTAAAAAGCACTAGCATCAATGGCTGACCCTTAGATAGATCATCTTGTGTGATGATTGCACCTGCGAGTGTTGTAATTTTCAATGGCACTAAGACGGATCCGGGCATCGTAAAGGGTTGTTTGTTGGGTTCATTCTCTTTTACCTGCGCGTGCTTAAGAGCGGCTTGTTGTTCCTTGGCTATGCGCACTTGCTCTTCCATACGTTTTGTACTTTTCTTATCCTGTGCATGGCACAAAAAGATAATCGAAAAACAAAGAACAAATAGAATACCTATTTTATTTATCATAACGTTGACTGTTTTGCTTGTAAGATGGCATCTGCCAAAATAATATTGGCATACGCTTCAACAATAGGCACAGCTCTAGGAACTGCACATACATCATGCCGACCTTCGATGTGTAATGAAACGTCTTCTCCTTTTGTATCAATGGTCTGCTGTGTTTTACGAATACTAGAAATTGGCTTGAAAGCCACATGGAAAAAAATATCATTGCCGTTACTGATACCACCTTGTATGCCACCACTAAAATTAGTGTGCGTATGTACCTTACCATCTTTCATCACAAACGCATCATTGTATTCACTTCCTTTCATAGCGCAAGAGGCAAAGCCATAACCATATTCAAATCCTTTGACACTATTAATTGATAACATAGCATGACCTAGTTGAGCATGTAGTTTTGAAAAAATGGGTTCCCCTAATCCAACAGGTACATTTTTTATGACACACGTAATCACACCGCCTAAAGTATCACCTTCTGCCTGAACCGCATCAATGTGTGCTTTCATTTGACGAGCAACCTGCTCATCAGGACAACGAAGTTCATTGGCATCGATGTCAAGTAGATCCAAGTGAGAATATGCGTTGCGATTGGGTAACGCCACTGTGCCGATTTGAGAAACATATGCCGTTGTTTGAATAGCAGTTTGATGACGAAGTAACTGATAGGCGATATCACCTGCAGCCACCAATGGGGCAGTGACACGAACAGAACTTCGCCCTCCTCCCCTATGATCGCGGATGCCATATTTGGCCGCATACGTATAATCAGCATGATTGGGGCGATAGACATCTTTAAGCAAATCATAATCTTCTGACTTGACATCCTTGTTTTTGATGAGAATACAAATCGGCGCGCCAGTGGTTGTCGATTCAAATAGACCAGACATCATCTCAAGTTGATCTTCTTCGTGACGGGTTGTGGCAAATGCAGACTGATTTGATTTACGACGATTCACTTGTGTTTGCATCTGATCTAAATCGAGCAATAAGCCGGCCGGGCAACCATCAATCACGCATCCGACATGACTTCCATGCGATTCGCCAAAGGATGTCACACTAAACAATTGTCCAATCGTATTCATTTGTTCAAATATCAAATTAATTCTTCATTTCACTAGAAATAAACGTAAAATCTTTCAACGTGTTTCATTTTCAATTTGATCACACCTGAAATACGCCAACATTCATGGGCTTTTCAATCGGTGCATGATTGGCCGCATTGATGCCTTCTGATATCACACTGCGTGTTTGAATTGGATCAATGATAGCATCCACCCACAATCGAGATGCGGCATAATAGGCGGTTGTTTGCTGACTGTATTGTTCAATAATCTTATCTAACATACGCTTTTCGTCTTCGGGCGTAATCACTTCGCCTTTCGCTTTCAATGAAGCTACTTGAATTTGCAATAACACCTTCGCGGCTTGTTCGCCACCCATCACAGCAATCTTGGCATTAGGCCACGCATAAATAAAACGTGGGTCATACGCTTTTCCGCACATCGCATAGTTACCAGCGCCATAGCTGTTGCCGACAATGATAGTTATTTTTGGCACAACAGAATTCGACACGGCATTCACCATCTTAGCACCGTCTTTAATGATGCCACTGTGTTCGCTTCGACTACCTACCATAAAACCTGTTACATCTTGTAAAAAGACAAGCGGAATTTTTTTCTGATTGCAATTCATAATAAAACGAGCGGCTTTATCGGCACTATCATTATAAATAACACCCCCTAATTGCATTTCTTTTTTTCCACTCTTGACGATGGTACGTTGATTGGCGACAATTCCTACAGCCCATCCATCAACACGCGCATAGCCGCAAACGATGGTCTTGCCATACTCTTTTTTAAACTGATCAAATTCAGAATGATCGACTAATCGCTCTATTAGATCAACTACATCATATTGTTTATTATTTTCTACAGAGAGTATACCATAAATCTCTTGCATATCTTTCAACGGAAGGGCTGGTTTGGCTCTATCGAACCCAGCACGATCCTGACTGCCAAATTTATCAACAATACGCTTCACCTGATCGAGACATTCTTTTTCTGTCTTGAATTTATAATCAGCAATACCACTTATTTCGGTATGCGTAGTTGCTCCGCCCAATGTTTGAATATCAACATCTTCTCCGATAGCAGCTTTTGCAAGATAAGGCCCAGCTAAAAAGATAGACCCATTTTCTTCCACCATCAACGTTTCGTCGCTCATAATTGGAAGATAGGCTCCTCCTGCCACGCAGCTACCCATGACGGCCGCGATTTGCGGAATGCCCATGCTGCTCATTCGAGCGTTGTTACGAAAGATGCGACCAAAATGTTCCTTGTCTGGAAAAATTTCATCTTGCATAGGCAAATACACACCAGCACTGTCCACAATATAAATAATCGGAAGTTTATTTTCCATTGACATCTCTTGCAATCGAAGATTTTTCTTTCCGGTAATAGGAAACCAAGCGCCTGCTTTCACAGTTTGGTCATTGGCTACAATAATACATTGACGACCTTTGATATAACCTATGCCAGCAACAGTGCCACCAGCAGGACATCCACCATGTTCTTGATACATTTCGTATCCTGCAAAGGCCATCATTTCGGTGAATACTGAATTCTTATCAATCAGATACGCGATCCGTTCACGAGGTGTCATTTTCCCTTTTTCTTTCTGTTTGGCGATGGCTTTATCGCCTCCACCTTTTTCAATGATTGCCAATTTTTTATTCATGGCACTCACAGCCAATTTCATTCCATCTTCATTTTTGTTGAATTCGATATCTATTTTCGTGGCCATAACGCGTGTTGTTTTTCGAGAATCACAAATATATAGAAGAAAATGTTTCACGTATCAATATCTTTGACGCATGACATGGATAATGCTCGCGGTATTTTTTCTGGGTTATCTATTTATAGTAGGCGAACAAAAAATACGGCTTGACAAGGCTGCGACTGCGCTGATAACAGGCGTTCTTTGCTGGGTGACCTATATACTCTCTGCGAGCAATATCGACCTAGTGAATCAGCAATTATTCGAACATGTTTCGGAAATCGCCGGCATTCTTTTTTTCCTACTAGGCGCCATGACAATTGTCGAGTTGATTGATCTTTACGATGGGTTTCAACTGATTATTGACAAAATTAATACCACCAATAAACGTACACTACTCGTCATCGTTACCTTGCTTTCATTCGTATTATCATCCGTGTTAGATAATCTTACGACAGCCATTGTTATGACCGCCTTAATAAGAAAAATTCTGTCAGAAAAAGAAGACCGATATATCTCTATTGGCATGATCATTATCGCGGCCAATGCCGGAGGTGCTTGGAGCCCCATTGGTGATGTGACCACAACAATGCTTTGGATTGGAAATCAGATTTCGCCACTGTCAATTATCAAATCAATTTTCGCCCCAGCTCTTGTGGCTACACTAGTACCCTTGACGATGCTCTTATTCAAAATGAAAGGGCATTTTATGCCACTGACGGCACCACGTCAATCTAACACAAGCAGAGTTGATCAAATCATTGTGCTTTGCAGTGGATTAGGCCTTCTTATTTTTGTACCTTTTTTCAAACTATTGACCCACCTTCCACCTTTTATGGGTATGATGCTCGCGGTGGGTATACTCTGGTTGATCTCAGAAATAATGCATAAAAAAAAGAACGAGAACGAAGCGCAAGCCTCTTTTATATTTTCGGCGTTGGAGCGCATCGATATGCCAAGTATCTTGTTCTTTATGGGTATTCTGCTTGCAGTGGCTGCTCTGCAATCTTCGGGTATATTGCAAGGTGCAGCGCATTGGCTTTCATTCAAATTCCATAATGACGTATTGCTTGTTTCGGGCATCGGAATCTTATCTGCAGTTTTCGATAATGTCCCTTTGGTAGCAGCCGTTCAAGGTATGTTTGATTTGAATACTTATCCGACAGATCATTTCTTCTGGCGCCTTCTAGCTTTTTGTTCAGGTACAGGTGGCAGTATACTCATTATAGGTTCAGCTGCAGGTGTCGCCGCGATGGGTATTGAAAAAATAAGTTTCTTTTGGTATCTGCGCAATATATCGTTTGCGGCATTCGTAGGTTATCTAGCCGGACTGCTGACTTCTATTCTCCTTGGATAAAACAGCGCACTGGATAGATCACATTTAAGTACAACGTAAAAAGAAAGCTGCAAGTAGACAAGCTAATAAAGATAATAGTATCTTTTTCATAGTTCTCCGAAACCACTACATCTCAATGACATTAACGTCATTCATCTTCTAATTTTTCAAAAACACTTCGTAGAATTATGTAAATCCTTTTTATTTGATTTATTTTATCATTCTATACTTTTTTTATGTCTTCACTCTCGCAACTTTCGAACACGCTGATTCCATCCGAGATTATTAAACTTGGTAATGAAATCAACGACCGAATCAAACAAGGTCAAACCATTTACAATTACACCATCGGTGATTTTGACCCTTCTATTTTCCCAATTCCGCAAGGTTTTGAAGACGAAATTGTGAACGCCTACAGGAACAAGAAAACAAATTACCCCGCAGCGAATGGCCTACTTGAATGCAGAAGTGCAGTAGCGAGCTTTATCAAGCGAAGACAAGGCTTAGATTATAGTGCAACAAGTTTTCTTATATCGGGAGGTGGCAGACCGCTGATTTATGCTGCCTATCGAACCATATGTGATCGCGGTGAGAAGGTGGTATATCCTGTGCCATCTTGGAATAATAATCACTACACGCATTTTGTCGAAGGTGAACATATATGTATCGAAACATCCGCTGCAACTAATTTCTTACCAACAGCAGACGAGCTCATACCACATTTCGGAGATGCCTGCCTGCTTGCCTTATGTTCGCCTTTAAATCCTACCGGCACTGTCTATTCGAAAGAGCAACTAACTAAAATATGCGAAGCCGTGCTTGCTGAAAACAAAAAGCGAGGCGCTGATCAAAAGCCGTTGTATATTTTGTATGATCAAATCTATTGGACATTAACGTTTGGCGAAACTGAACATTATGATCCAGTGAGTTTATTTCCCGAGTTGAGACCATACACAATTTTTATTGACGGCATCAGTAAATCATTTTGCGCAACGGGCGTACGAGTAGGTTGGGCTTTTGGCCCCGAAACAATCATCGATAAGATGAAAGGTATATTAAGTCATATCGGTGCATGGAGCCCCATGGCAGAGCAGGTTGCAACGGCTAATTTCTTGAATAAGGAAACCGAGGTCGATCATTTTCTTTCAACGATTAAGCTTGCGATTCATGATCGCCTTCAGCAATTATTCGACGGTATACAACAAATGAAACAAGAAGGATATCCGGTCGATGCAATTTCACCTATGGCTGCTATTTATCTGACGATTCGATTTTCATTCAAAGGAAAAATGAATGGTGATCAGGAAATAAAAACCACCGCTGATATGACTTCTTTTTTATTAGAACATGCCTCATTAGCAATCGTTCCCTTTGCTGCATTTGGTGCCGATAAGGAAAGCGAATGGTATCGCTTAAGTGTTGGAACTTGTCATCTAGACACTATCCCTCAGATGTTTTCTAACCTGCGAAAGGCATTAGACAAACTAACATAATACCGTTGGTGGACTATTAATATGGAGCAAAAGAAGCATGAGCTATTATTTCTGCACTATTTCAATCTTGTTTGAACAAAGTGGAATACCGCATTCGCAGAACATCTTCCACTTTACCTCATCATACATTACATTTGCCAACAGATAAGGATTCAATGAAAGTTTTTAAATTTGGCGGAGCCTCCATAGAAACAGTCGAACGAGCGCGATACATCGCGGAGTTGATAAACGATTACCGAGATGAGAAGGTATTGATTGTCATTTCCGCAAAAGGAAAAACAACGAACGCACTCGAAAAAATAGTGGATGCCTTCTATGCGCGTAATATTTCTGAAGCACAGCAATTATTCGCAGCCCTCGAAGCCGATCATCAGCTTTATGCCGATCAATTACTTGGCAAGCGATCTGATGCCTTATCAAACAAACTAACAGAACTATGTACCGAGGTAGAATGGGTACTCTCAGAACAACACGATCGACCTTATGCTTATTATTATGATCAGATTGTTAGCATCGGCGAATTATTATCTACATCCATTATGGCAGCGTATCTCAATCAAATCGGTATTGCCGCTGAATGGATTGATGTGCGAGATATTATGAAGACAGATGATACGTATCGTGATGCGAATATTCAATGGGACAAGACTGAATCACTCGCGAAAACTGTTTTCGAAAAAGCATTTAAACAATACAACCTTGTCATCACGCAAGGCTATATAGGTAGCACTGATGATAATACTTCTGTTACCCTAGGACGAGAAGGGAGTGATTATAGTGCTGCCGTGTTTGCCAATATTCTGGATGCTGAAAGTGTGACTATTTGGAAGGATGTACCAAGTCTGTTGAATGCCGATCCGAAACTATTTCCGAATACAGTGCCCATAGAAGAAATAACATTTCACGAGGTGATTGAGATGGCCTATTATGGTGCGCAAGTCATACATCCTAAAACAATCAAACCGCTCCAAAACAAGGATATCCCCTTGTATGTGAAATGTTTTCTCGATAAGAATTTAAAGGGCACGTTGATTCATAACACAACAAAAGCAATTCAATATCCACCTATTATGGTATTGAAAACAAATCAGATTCTTTTACAAGTCAATACAAGAGATTATTCGTTTATTACCGAAGATAATTTGAGCAAGATTTATACGCTGTTTCATGCGTGTAAAATCAAGATTAATATGATTCAGAATGCGGCTATTAGTTTTGTTGCTTGTATCGATAGTAATCCTGAACGGTTTGACGAATTGCTTGCAGCGCTTGAAAAAGAATATGATGTCAAACGAAATGAACATTTATTTCTCTTTACAGTTCGCCATTACACCCAGAACATATTGGATGAAGAACTGAGAAACAGAAGCATCTTACTCGAACAAAAAACTCGACAGACCATACAGATGGTGGTTCAATAGTCCAACTGCACAAGGTGAATTTCCGTCCTTACGCTGATAGTTTCCTATCTTTAACCCTGCTAAAATTTACAGCATGAAAAGAATATTGACCTCATTCCAATATATGACGCTGATACTTTGTTTGATCAATGTCGATGTGATTGCGCAATTTCAGGGAAAGGTCTATGAGCCTTTTAATGATGCACAGGTTACGGTTGGTGGCATGCCTATTCATTCGCCTTGGTGCGGCGGCATCAATTCAGTCCAAATTAATTTAGCCGATTTGAATAATGATGGAAAAAAAGATTTGGTCTTATACGACCATAACAGCTATGCCATCAGAACGTTTATCAATGTGGGCAGTAGTGGAGACATCAAGTATAGCTACGACCCAACGTACGAGAAGAACTTCCCAGCAATTTTCAATTACCTAATTTTAAAGGATTATAACTGCGATGGTATTCCTGATTTGTTTCACAAGGGTATGCCTGGAGTATCCGTGTATAAAGGCTACTATCAGAATAATGAATTAAAATTTACCTATTACAAGGATTTATATTTCCCAGGTACCTTCGGGCAGGTGAATGTGTATGTTCAACCTGATGATATCCCTGCCATTATAGACGTTGATGGCGATGGCGATTTAGATGTCGTAGCCTATGGTGTCAACGGGACCTATCTCGAATATACAAAAAACATACAGGTCGAACTTGGTCTCCCATGCGATTCAATGCGGATGCAATTGGTTGACAATTGTTACGGAAAGTTTTATCAAGGTGTATTTCGTTCAGTTGTTTTCGGCATTAGCTGCCCACCTCCATCAGCAAGTCCTGCGGCTAGCGCTAAGTTGCGGCATACCGGCAATTGCATCGCTATGTTAGATATCGAAGGCGATGGGGATCTTGATATTATGGGCGGCAATATTTCGTATAGCGACGCGCAGCTTCTCATCAATACTGGCACGAGCAATGCATCGCAGATTACGCTACAAGACACCTTGTATAATACAGCAGGACACAGTTTGCACATGCCTTCATGGCCCGCTCCATTTCATCTAGATATTGATAACGATGGGGACAAGGATATCCTTTTTACGCCGCATAATGAGAATGCAAACGCGGCGAATTATGAAGCGGTCTCATTTTATAAAAACATCGGTACCGACATCAGTCCGAATTTCATCTATCAACACGATTCGTTACTGACGCCTGATATGATTGATGTTGGTTCGTATAGTTATCCTACTTTTTTTGATTTTGATAAAGATGGAAAGAAAGATTTATTTATTGGCACTGAAGGTTATCTC
>Ga0114969_10002488_pt1 | contig 15141 bp, 7 predicted proteins | sample M_130807_MF_Meta_FD_87316 | JGI IMG/M metagenome (GOLD analysis project Ga0114969, IMG submission 87316) | Freshwater microbial communities from Lake Montjoie, Canada to study carbon cycling - M_130807_MF_MetaG | ecosystem: Environmental > Aquatic > Freshwater > Lake | place: Lake Montjoie...
ATAATCGGTAATTGTCGCAAGGCAGCAAACTGAAAAGCCTCACTCACTTCACCTTCGGTAACACTTCCGTCACCGAAACAACAAACAACCACAGGTTTTTGATCTACCGATGCAATTGGACCTGAGATTTCAGCATTCGAATCATTCAGACAAGCCTTTTCAATATATTGTATGCCTTGTGCGATTCCGGTGGTAGGTACGGCCTGCATGCCAGTGGCACTGCTTTGATGGATAATTTTAGGATAGTTTTCCCTTCTTGAATTCGGATGATTGTAATACTCGCGGCCACCTGTAAAAGGGTCATCTGCTTTTGCTAGTAATTGCAACATCATGTCATAAGGTCGCCATCCCATCCCTAACATGATACTTTCATCACGATAATACGGACTAACCCAATCGCATGCTTTCAATTGAAAGGCGAGCGCTAACTGTATAGCTTCGTGCCCACGTGAGGTACTATGAACGTACTTGCATATCGGTCGGTTATCCTCATAGGTCTCTGCCATTGCTTTGGCAGTCATCATCAATCGATAAGCCTTCAATGAAAGTTTTGTATCCATGCGTTTAAAGTGTGTGCAAAGATACCTTCTGCAGCGTGATGATGGAAGGAAAAGATTGAAATTTATTGTAGACTAGTTTCTTATCGCAATGTTGGGAATAGTGCATCAACAACACGTTCAAAGAAACTTGAAATCAATTATTAAACTTAATGGTATCAAAATCGAATAGCCCCATCTTCGGATCATATTTAATCAATAACACATGACCATAACGAGCTGGCAAAATACCAATTCTTGTGTATGTAGAAAACGTAGGCACTACAAAACGGTCTACGTTAATTTCGCCATTCTTATACAACAAGTTGCCTAATGAAAATTTCTTTGAGTGATAATTGTAATCGGTGAAAACGAACGATATATTTTCTTCTGTCGTTTTTTCATCTCGCACAAAGTAGTTTATGTCCATTCGTTCCTTTGCATTCGCAACAACAGCGCCATTTTGAGGACGTCGATAATATTTCTTCGGAAGGCGAACTCCATCATCCTTATTCGGCTCAACATGTATTTTTACAAGCTCACCCCTATCATCGAGTTCAAGCAAACAAATATTCTTCTTATTAAAAACGACATAGGGATTCCTAAACGGCCGGATGCGCAATTTAGTCCTGAGCAATTGCTCTGCAGCCACAAGCCAATCGCCATTTTTAAGTTTAACGGCCTTATGCATATAGAGGTAACTATTGACAAGCAATTTGTATTTTTTTACGACGGAATCCTTTACAAGACTTTTCGTAAACTCATTATATTGTTCACGAACTATTTTCCCATTCAAGTCAAGAAAATGGATACACGTGCCGTATTTAACCTTACTGAACTCATGCGAGCGTGTCGTGAATTGAGAAATGATTTCGATTCCGTTCTTTTGTATTTCTGCTGAAATCGGATAGATTGAAACAGAATCATCTTTGAACAAATTCGTTTCAGCAATCTTGACACCATACGCTGATAATAATTGTATAGACGTAGTGACATCATTAAAATGCTTTCTATGTCTATACGTATACACTGCATTGACAATATACTTGTTATCTGCCGCCACTAACTGCACATTCTGCGGATATGAACTTACTTGCGTGTATTGCCATACGTTATTTTCATTGGTCAAACATTGAATAGTAGTCGATTTCATACCATGAGTCTCAGTGGTGAGATAATCGAGTACCCCCTGATGATTGACGGCGTATAAAGGTGTCTGCTGAAAGGTTATTTCAGAAATGTCACTGATATTTCGCACTTTAATACTGATGGTGGTATCAAAACTAACCGACGCGTTTTTATCGAAGACGATGTATCGAATCGCTTGATCTTTTTTTTCAAATTTGGTGACAATATTCGTACCATTATACACAGCGGCAATGAAGGTAAATTTCGAATCGAGTGTAAATTTCTTTTGCCCAACATCCCTCAAATATTCATCGTATACATCGATGATAAAACTAGATGAATCTTTGCTTACCTTATCCAACAAATAAACATAGGCATGGCCAATCAAGACATTGTTTTCAAGCATCGGAATCAAGAAGCTATGCTTGCTGTCGAAATACATACCATTCTGCGCCGATACCTTTGCCCCACAAAGTGAGATGAGCAGCACAATCAGCAATAATTTACTTTTTAGTGAATCCATTATAAATTGTTTGTATTTCAGGGTATGAACTTATTCTAGCATAATAACGCGTCACGTAATGCTGACATAGCATATCAAACTCATCCACTGTGGTTCGATCAATAATGCGCAACAGCTGATTATATCCTTCCGAAAAATCATCCGACTCAATCGGAATAAAATTCTGTATCGTATGCTTCTTGATAGCCTTGTTGATTTCATTCAACCCTATTGCGATATTCTTATAGAGATAGTTATTCTCAGGAAATTCATTCAGCAAGAGAATAGCATAATACACCACTGCGGCATAGCGTTTGCGAAATAGATAAGTCTCTATAATTTCAAACTTACTCGTATTTACAACACTATCAAACAATGCGTTCGACTGCATGAATATGTGCTTCCCTGTGGGCTCGAATTTCAACAATGCAATCTGAGAATCGATCATCTTGATTCTATACGGAATATCGGGGTGCGTCTTTATTGAATCCTTATCAAATTCCATTGCCTTTTTATTTCCGAAGGACATGGTATTTTTCTTCGCAATCAGCCATTCAGGTTTCAAGGAATGCGCGTTATTTTCAAGGTACTTAGTATAGTCTATCTTCGAACTATCATCATCGGCATGATCAAGAATTTGCATCAAGGAGATACCTTCACGCAAATCGTAATCGGTCTTGCGTAAAAGCACTAACGCCATCGAGTCGGCAGATTCTTCATTCGCACGGCTATATGTTGCGAAGTCATAATTATAATTTTTAAGAAACTGAAACGTCTTATCAAGTTTGTTGTACTTGGCTTTATTGATATCTCGAATTTCCTTTTTGACTGCCTTGTCTTTCGATCGTTTTTCTTGGGCAATAAAATGATCTTGTACGTGAAAAAGAAGTTGATGCGACAACTCGTGACAGATCAAAAAAGCTACTTGCGATTCATTCGTCAATTGCTCCAATAAACCGATATTGATATAAAGTTTATAATCCCCCATATTAAAGGCATTTGGGGCTGCATATCTGGTACAAACAATTTCAAACTTCTCTTTTAATCCATTATGAATGGTCACAGAATCCAAAATATTTTTCAGATACTTTTTCATAAAAGGTTCCTCAATATATTGTTTTGACTTAGCGCCTGCGGCATAGCCACGATGAAGTACATACAGATACTTATTGAACTTCTTAATCATAGCCTGATCAACCGTATTATACTTAACACTGAGCTTCTTGTTGAATGTGCTCTCATTCATTTTATTACCTGACGAACTATATTTCACAGGTGTGTAATCAGACTTGTATTGTCCTGTCGAACACAGATTACAAAGAAGTAAACAAAATAATAGAACGAGTTTAATGTGCTTCATAAACTATAATTTACCAACCTATATTATCGTGCGACTTGCGCCATTTATTTTTAAACGAATAAAACAATCCGACTTGCGCAATACTCGTCAGCATACCAACTTCAGCAGAGATACCAATATTGCGTATCAACAATAATTTCGCCCCCACCCCAAGATCCATTGAAATGGGTGAATACGTTGACAAACTTCCATCTGCCGTATGATGAATAGCGGCTGTGCGCAAGGCTATTGAGTCGGTAGAATTATACGTTACGGCGCGGAACCGAGCACCAGCCCCAGCGAAAAAATATACGATAGCACGAGGTCGCTGAATGACATAACGCATCGCTCTTATCTGAATAGCGATACGACGCCCTTTTGTTTCGAGGTCGTATGCATGAATCGTATCGGTACGTTTTTCGTTGAGATCAAACGAATAATAATTCACCCCTAATCCTAACGAAGTATAATCACTCATCCCATAGTCGACATTGGCATTTAGTGGATTCGAATACTGAATGTTATAACGAATGGAAGGGTCATTGACTGATTGTGTATGCACATATTTTTCTAGCACCATACGATTATAATTATTGGCACCATACGACACTGTAAACATCATATTGGCTTTGGCCATCAAAGGTTCTTGTGCCTTTGCCTGCAAGAAAGAACAGAACATTATTACTGCCAGTAGCCACTTAGTTATACCCTTTGAGATAGGATAACTGAACGTCAAATAGTCTGTTAGAATAGAAGAATCCTCTATTTGCATGTCGTAGCAATTTAGCCCACAATATAGCTTTTTTTGTCTCATCATGTGTATGAATATCATTCTATCAATTCGTTGGTCCGTTATCGATGATTGCTTCTAACGTAGTTTGAATTGTTGCCGGCAGGTTCGATAAGAAATCAAACCCAGTAGCAGATTCAATCGCATCAATACTTGTGCGATACGTACCCCACGCATTCGCGTTTACAGTTTGCGTGTTTGGCATATCCACCGCAATCACGCGTGTGCTTGTCGAAATCCTATTCAAATCATTATTACCAACAGGCAATGCAACCACTACCTTCCAAAAGTGCGAAGGCACATTCATATGACCGCTTGCTATGGTATAGGTAATGCCGCCATTGCTACCGGTGCCACCTGATCCATAGCCACCGCTATAGGTATATAATTCATAGCCACTATTGATAAGCGTACTACAATATTGCTCTAATCCACTCCATGTAATCTGATTGAGATTAGGGGCTTGCGGCATAATATTACTCATCAAGAAAGTGACGGCATTATCCGTGATATTATTGTTACGATGTGACGAAGGCACCTGATGTCCGCGATCAAAACCGCTGCCCGTATAACCCGACGAACTCGCTCTGTAAAAGCTTGAAGGAATTTGCACATCCGTGCTAAAACAATCGCAACGTGGCGTAGTACCAACATCCGACAAATCGAGGTGCCACGCCACCCATGCGGCACTTCCTTTCGACTCATTATAGGCCAAATCAAATTGTGGTTTAATAAGTAAATAATTATCAGGGAACGAAATATCTGTCACTGCATTACTTGGATTTCCTAATGCCAAATGATCATTATCATTGCTGACGATAGTCGGTGTGATTGCGCCGACATTGACATCATCGATATTCAATCGACCACCAGAAAGTTTACGTAGTTGAAAACGAACATTGCCAGTGACATTCACCGTAAAAGAAACACTTTGCAAGGTTGTGGTCGAGGTAGTTACGATACTTCCCTGCTGAGCCCATGTTGCACCGCCGTTCGAAGACATATACAACGCCCATGTACTCGTTGCTTCACTTGCATATTTTGCGTGCCATATGGTGACAGACGCCGAATCAATGACAACATCAAAGTTCATCGTAATCTTACCTGTATTTTGTATGCGTGCCGATTGTGCGCCATTCTTACGATCGGAAGTAGACGAGCCTATTAATGCATCGTCAAAGTTCCAGCTGCCGGTCGATAACGAAACATCGCCAGCAGTGTAGGATGTTTTTACACCGTTTTCCATGGTCTCGGGAAATACGATGAATACTGGATGATACGAAAAAATAAAGTGGGCGAGATTATCTTCGATGATAGGAAAATCTAACAAGTCGATATTGCCATCCCCATTCAAATCAGTGGCAAAATAACCATATTGAAAATACTGAATATCCGCCTCCAGTTCCTGCGCGTCTAATAAATCAATATTTTCATCGCTTGCTAAATCGCCTGAATACAAAGCCCATATCCCCGGTTCCACTTCGCTCATATTATTGCCGAATGCCTTTGATGACGAAGTAGAAAAATTATAGGTGAGAGGCGCTGCGCCAAGCAATACAGGCGTTGATGTCCATGTTTGCAATGCATTCCTATGCTTGATTGCCACATAATACATGCCTGAAATCGATGGGAACGAAATTGTAGCCGTGCCATCGGTATGCAAGGTTGCAATACCTGAAGTAACAATACCATACGTATTTTCATCATGCAACTCGACTATGATATCATCAGTCACATCAGTAGCAACACTCACACCTTGATTAAACAAGACAGGTGCCATCATACCAGCACCTATATAATACGATTGAAGGTATAATTTCAAATTCAATACTGCACACGGTGTAACAGTGATAGTAGCCGGCGAAGAAACCGAGATACATCCTACACTATCAATATATGTATACGTAAATGAAGTCGATACCCCGTTATAAGGATTGGGAACACTGAATTGTCCACCCGCAGGATAACCAACTAAGGTGACAGGCGTACCTGCACAAGCAGTGACATCCGACGCACTAACCACAGCCGATGCCGGTTCAGTTAATGTAACAATTGTCGTCGCTGAACACAAAAATGCATCAGTCACACGAACGGTGTAAACACCAGCCGTTACATTCGCAAATTGATTTGAATTTTGATTGGCATTATTATTCAGTTGATATTGCAACGCGCCATTACTTCCCGTAGTTGAAACAGTGATCAAACTACTACCGCCATGACAATTAATTGCGGAAGAAGTAACACTTGCAGCAAGCGTGCAGGCATACGATGTACTCACTGAAACACTTATTTTGATGTCGTCTATTCGCCAATTGTTTGCACTAGCCCCTGTGGCAACAGATCCGCTTCCGCCACTAACATAACCATACATACGAATTGTCATTGGCCCATTGCTTGACAACGAAGTAAACACAGGATTGACTAAGGTCCATGTTGAATTAGCCAAGACCGAAATAGTCGCAATCGAAGTAGAATAATTTGTTGCACTGCTGCGAATGTCCAATGTGGTTGGTCCGGTGCTAGTTGACCGCGAACCAAAATTAAGGCTATTAATCGTCACCGTATTTCCTGCAGAAGGCGTCAATGTCAATTCAAAGTATGCGCTAGAATCTGACTGAAAATTTCTATTACGTGCTGTGATGCCTGCATTTATCTCACCAGATGCACCGCTGTTCGAAGAAGCTGATGTTGTCGTTAAGGTAATCGACGGCTGATTTATATTGGCATTATTGCCTTGTGAAATGGCGGAGAAACTCAGATTCGAAATTGGCACACCGGCAGTAGGATTTGCGGTTGGATTAGCGGCTGTTCCGAAAGTATACGTCACCAACGACGACGCTGCATTTACGAATAAGGTCTGCGTCACAACAGAAGCCTGACTATAAATCGCATTGCCAGCTTGTGATGCGGTAATGGTGGTTACACCTGCTCCCACTATCGTAACAATATTTCCAGTGATAGTAGCCACCGCAGGATTTGAACTTGTATATTGAATGACATTACCAGAACCGCCGCCAGTAGCTGTCAATGTAAAGGGCGGATCCGTCACTAACTTTGATGGTAGTGAACCAAAGTTAATGACCTGCGAAAGCAAATTCACAGTAAGTAATTGCGTCACATTGATAGCCGATGTAAAATTTAAATTTCCGGCTTGTGACGCAGTAATGGCAGTTGTTCCAGCACCTTGAATGGTAACAACATTCCCTATTACTATTGCCACGGAGGTATCTGCACTCGCATAAAGAATAGGATTACCAGAAGCACCTCCGACAGCATTCAAGGCGAACGGAGGATCTGTAATGACTTTTGAAGGAAGCGAAGCAAATGAGATTGTTTGTGTCGCTTGATTGACATTGAGCGTTTGCAACACATCAGCCGCAGCAAAATAATTTGAATTACCTAATTGCGAAGCTGTAATAATTGTCGAACCAGCACCCACGATATTGACCACATTCCCGCTTATTGATGCGACGGAAGGACTCGAACTTGTATAGGTGACTGGATTACTCGAAGGACCTCCAGTTGCAGTTAAGAGAAAAGAAGAATCGCCATAGGTCTTCGTTGGAAGTGAAGAAAAATTAATCGCCTGAGTTCCTTTTGCAATTGTAAGTGTCAACACACCACTTCCTGTTCCTGAAATATTGGATGCCGATATGGTAACTGGACTAGCGATTAACGACGACAACGGCGTGCCACTGATTTCTCCAGTGATTGTATTCAACGACAAACCAGCAGGCAAGCCAGTAGCGGCATAACTACTTGGCGAATTAGTGGCAGTAATAAAATAAGAAAACGGAATACCGACTGTACCATTGGCAGTATTGCTTGCTACAACGGGTGACGATGCAGATGCCGAAAACTGAATATTATCCAATCGATTATTTCCACCGGCAGAACTCGCACCGGCAAATGTCACTCTGATATAAGCAGTAGCTGCATTATTCAACCCAGTTATTGTTGATAATGTTTGAGCCGCAAATGATGTTGGAATGGTGCTTACCGTCTGAGCGCCTGTCCAGTTTAGACCATCTGTACTATAGTCCCATACCTGCGTTGTAAAACCAGAAGTCGTTCGTTGCGTTGCATAGCTCACGATCAAATTTGATCGCCCGGTCATAGTCAATACAAAAACCATTGACTTGCCATTGGCCGTGGTATTCACTAAAGCAAGTGAAGCAGCACCGGTGGTCACCGTGCTAAATCCGGTTGTTGCATTTAATGTTGTCCCTGCAAACGATGTCAATTGATTGCCTGATGTAGCCGCAACCCACGACCCAGAGCCATTTGTACCATTCAAATAAAGACTGCCAGTACCGACATTAGCCAATATCACTGTAGGTGAATTTGGGGCAACTTGCATTGCAGTACCTCCATTGATAGTCGTTTGGAAATCCCAACCGGCAATCAGATTTTGCGAATTAGCAAAAAAAGAAAGCACGACAAGCATGAGAAATAAGAGTGAGGAAAATAATCCGCGGTATTTAGAACTTGCTGACTTCGAAAAATATGCGGTGGAATACTCTCCTTTGTATGAATCGACTGATTGGATGAATAGCATGAATAAGGTGGGGGTTGTTCTTTACTAAAATCGACTTGCAATTTAGTGCTTTTTACGCATTAGGAAAGATTTACTTAGTATCAAACACTACCGCTGTCTGCAGTAAGGAACAAGTCGTGGCAAGCATACGTGCTTAATCATTTACTGCGATCAACCTATTCGCGCCACATCTTACTTTCGCAAACCTGTCCTTTCTTCAATTCGAGAAAAAAAGTAAATAATTATGTTGCGGTTAAATCATCGCTGCTAATTCAAATCCAATTTCGCTTCCGATAGCCACTCCCATACCTCCCATTCGGATACCGACAGTAATACGTTCGCTGTGTTTTTTCAGAATGGGCCGTTTACTTTTTCCAAAGCCCATAATACCGGTCCATTGCAAATCCGTTTCAAAAGTAAACTTAGGCAAGATAAGCTCACGCAACTTATTCTGAAGATCGTCTTGTATTTTTTTATTCAATTCAAATGTCGTAGCGGTTTCATTTTCAATATCAAGATTTCGTCCACCACCAAAAAGCACACAACCTTTATATTCTCTGAAATAATAATAGCCATCATTAAAGTGAAAAATTCCCTTGAAGGGCAACCCCTCAATTGGTTTTGTAATCATCACTTGTCCCCTGCCAGGTATCAAATCATAGTTGGGTAAAAGTTTTGATGCAAAACCATTGTTGCAGATACTTAAGGTGCTTGCCTTAAATAGAACATTGGTTTCAGTCAGCGGGTTTCTGCAGACAACGTCCACACTTGTAGTCGCATCATGAAACGATATCACTTCGGCGCCTGTTTTTATTTCAACACCCGAAGCCAAGACCAGCTGAATCAATGACTTCATCATTAAACCTGTATCAATTTCGCCCTCACAATTGTTTTCTATCATGGCTTTTACTTGAGTGCCATTGAATTGAAATTGACGTATTTTTTCACTTGCCAATGTAAAGGCGTTGACCTTTATTTCGTTGTAGAGAAGTTGGTTTAAGCGGTCAAGTTGTTCAACCACAGCCATATCCTTTTCAAACAACAATTCATAACTACCATTGGCCGCATAACCGATACACTCATCGCCAAGTAATCCACGTAATCGTTCTAAGCCTTTTTTACGAAGAAGAAAAAGTTCGAGTACTTCTTGTTCAGTCGAACGACTCAGATCATCGAGTAATTCGGTCGGAGAACCCATGCATGCAAATCCGGCATTTTTTGTACTAGCGCCCGTCGGCAATAAACCACGCTCAAGTACCAATACCGCATGTGAAGGAAATCGTTTTTTGATATAATAAGCTGCGGTCAACCCTACAATACCACTTCCTAATACGATGTGGTCGTAGGTGATGAAAGAATTTCGTTCCCAAATGGATAACATAATCAGGCGTAAGGAGTAAGGAATAAGTCGTAAGAAACAAGGCGCAAGATACTAAAAGTAATATCACCTTGCGCCTTATCCCTTTTTACTTATGCCTGCTAGTTCATCAATTCAAAACTGCGTTTCACAAACGCTGTCAGTTCTTCACCTTTGAGTAAGTTTTGTGACAAACGCGCCAAATCTAACGCCTGTTTCACCAAATGTGCCTGCTTGTCTTTGTCTTCGGTGTGAAGGATATTATTCGCGAGTTCGTTGTTGGTATTCACCACAAGATTATACATATCCGGCATCTTACCCATACCAAACATATTACCTCCACCCATTGCACTCATCTCCTTCATGCGACGCATAAACTCGGGTTGTGTAATCATAAATGGCATCGCCTTGCTATCCATCGCTTCCAATTGAACGGTATAGGTGGATGTTGGTACGATATCTTCTAACACGGCTTTCAATTTGGTCTTATCGTCATCTGATAAGGCCGAAACAATTGTAGTGTCTTTATTGATAAGGTTTTCTACGTGGTCTGAATCAACGCGCACAAACGTCATGTTTTCATTATCCGATTCGAGCTTTTGAATCAGATGAGAAATGATAGGAGAATCTAATAACAAGACATCATACCCTTTCTCTTTCGCCGCATCGATATACGCGTGTTGTGCATCTTTATTCTGTGCGTACAACACCACTAATTTACCATCCTTGTCGGTTTGCTTTTCGGTAATGGCTTCTTTGAGTTCGGCTAGTGTAAAATATTTTCCATCAACACTTGGATACAAGAAGAAGTCGCCCGCCTTTTCATAAAACTTAGGTTCAGACAACATACCATATTCTAACACGATTTTAATATCATTCCATTTCGCTTCAAAGTCGTCGCGGTTCTCGGTGAATAATGTTTTTAATTTATCAGACACCTTGCGCGTGATATAACTCGCTATTTTTTTAACAGCACCATCGGCTTGCAAATACGAACGTGAAACATTCAGCGGAATATCTGGCGAATCGATGACGCCTTTCAACATAGTTAAAAATTCAGGTACGATACCTTCCACATTGTCGGTCACATACACTTGATTTTGGTAGAGTTGAATCTTATCTTTTTGCAATTGTAAATCCTGACTCAATTTCGGGAAATATAAAATCCCTGTTAGGTTAAACGGATAATCAACATTCAGATGAATATGAAATAAGGGTGCTTCGAACTGCATTGGATACAATTCGCGATAAAACGACTTGTAATCTTCGTCTTTTAATTCGGTTGGTTGCTTGGTCCAGGCCGGGCTTGGGTTATTGATAATATTATCCACTTCAACCTCGATATCTTTTACCTCTTCGCCTTCACCTTCCTTGATCATTTCCTTGCGGGTACCGAATTTAATCGGAATCGGCATAAACTTATTATACTTGCTTAGCAAATCAGCGATGCGATGTTCATCCAAAAACTCAATTGAATCCTCAGCAACATGCAACACAATTTCGGTTCCGCGCTCGGTGCGGTCGCACGGTTCCAAGGTAAATTCTGGACTTCCATCGCATATCCAATGCGCGGCAGGTTCATCTTTGTATGATTTTGTAAAGATTTCAACTTTTTCAGCAACCATAAAGGCTGAATAGAACCCTAGACCAAAATGTCCGATGATGCCTGCATCTTTGGCAGAATCTTTATATTTATCCAGAAATTCTTCGGCGCCTGAGAAAGCCACTTGATTGATATATTTCTCAACTTCTTCGGATGTCATCCCTAATCCTTGATCTGTGATATGAATTTTTTTACCTTCTTGATCAATTTTTATATCAATCATTGGATTGCCATATTCAACGTTCGCTTCGCCGATATTACACAGATGCTTGAGTTTAACCGTTGCGTCTGTGGCGTTTGAAATCAATTCTCTCAAAAAGATTTCGTGATCGCTGTAAAGAAATTTCTTGATTAAGGGGAAGATGTTCTCAACGGAGACATTAATTTTTCCTGTGGCCATATGCGTATTTATTGTTTAAAATGTAAAGTTATAATCACCCTATACTCAAATTCAGGACCAAAGGCGAGTAAGATGACAAATTTGCATAAGAACTGATGAGATATTATCTTTCCAAAAAAATAATACACATGAAGAAATTAGTACTTCTTTCAATGGCACTTTGTCTCTTTGCAGGTGCCAAAAGCCAAGTTTCGTTCAACGACAACTTTGATTCGTATACAGTGGGTTCAGCCCTTGGACCTCAATCGCCCACATGGACTACCTGGAGCGGCGCACAAGGTGGCGCTGATGACATCAATGTTGCTAATACAGATGCGCATAGTGGTAGCAATTCGCTTTATTTCACATCAACCGCTACTACAGGCGGACCGTCTGATATCATTTTACCTTTAGGTGGACTTCATAACACCGGCACTTACGTGTATACACATTGGATGAAAATAGTGTCAGGAAAAAAAGCGTATTTTAATTATCAAGGTACAGGTACAGTTAGTCAAATCTATACGATGAACTATGCTTTTTCAAATGGAACATTAACTATTGATGATGCAACCAAACTAACCCTCACAACAACCTATCCGCAAGGTGTGTGGTTTGAATTCAAATTACAAGCTAATCTGAATACCAATGATTGGGAAGTTTTTATAAACGGTGTTTCTAAAGGCAAATTCCAAAATAGCACGTTCCAAATCGCGTCCATTGATTATTTCGCATCTGATAATAACAATGCATTTTGGATTGATGATGTTAGTTTTGATTACACTCCGTATACCTTACCTGCAACCAATGGGGCAATGGCCATCGTTGGTATCGATAACGGGATTGTTACACAAACACGTGCGACATCAGTCACTGTCCGCAATCTTGGCACTAATGCAATAAGCAGTTTTGATATTTCTTTAAATGCCAATGGTACTATTACCAATCAGAGTGTAAGCAGTGTCAATATCGCATCTGGCGCTTCGTATGCATTGAACCTTACAGCACCTGTTACTCTTATTTCAGGACTCAATACATTTATTGCGACAATAAAAAATGTGAACGGTTCTATGACGGATGGTGATGGTACGGATGATAGCAAGACGATCACCTTTACGCCTATTACGGCGGGTAGCGACAAATTAGTGATCGGTGAGGAAGCCACAGGAACTTGGTGTCAATGGTGCCCACGAGGTGCTGTAGCATTGCGAAATATGGACGCCAAATACAATGGATTCTTTCAAGGCATCGCTGTCCATAATGCCGACCCAATGACAGTTCCTGCATATGATTCAGGCATAGGAACAAAAATCTCTGGTTACCCAAGCGGATTAACCGACCGATTACCTAAAATTGATCCTTCGAATTTCGAGGCCGATTTCTTAACTCGTGTTATCCTAACACCAGTCGCTAAAATTCTGAATGGCGCCAACTACAACGCAAGTAACGGTCAACTTGATGTATCATTGACCACTACGTTCAAAGCCAATGCAAGTGGTAATTACAGTGTGCTATGTGTGTTAATCGAAGACAGTGTCAAAGGCACAACCTCGGCTTACAATCAAGCAAATGCCTATGCTGGCGGCGCTAATGGTGTGATGGGAGGTTTTGAATTATTACCTTCATCAGTACCTGCTGCGCAAATGACTTACGACCACGTAGCCCGTGCTATAGCGCCTAATTTTTTCGGCATACCAAATGCCTATCCATCATCGGTAGTGGCAGGAAGCAGTTATATCCACAACTTCTCGTTCAATATTTCGACTTGGAATAAAAACAAAATGCATATCATAGGTATGATTATAGCCCCTGATGGAAAAATTGAAAATGCATCATCAAGCACCATCGATAAGGCTGTGCAAAACGGATTTGTCGTTGGTACAAATCAAGTCGCATCAACACCAAATGTTATTTCATTATATCCAAATCCAAGTAACGATATGACAACCTTGTTGATTAACTTGAACGAACAAGCAGATGCATTGATCAATATCTGTGACATGAATGGAAAAACAATCATGCAACAACATGCGTCTCTCGTAAGCGGTAGCAACTCAATTCCGGTGTCATTGAAAGGTATGGCTAGCGGAAATTATATCGTCACAGCCATCATAGGTAACAAAACCTATGCATTGCAATTGACAAAGAACTAAGTCTAATTTTTTTTAGAAACCCACTTATCACCTTCAGCGATGATAAGTGGGTTTTTCTTTTGCAGGCCAATCAACATGCATACGCTAGCAGATCGATATTGTTTATGTAAACAAAAAAGTCGTTGCTTAAAAAATTCGTGATGCAGAAGTGATCCATTTAGTTGTCTGCTTCATTGATCTAGAAAATAAGAAATGAAGCCGTTACTAAACTTCGATTTCCCATTCCTCTTCTTTTTCGTCATCTTTGCAACTTCAATATCCGTTCTATGCAACTTACACAATCTCCGTATATCCTTTATTCTGATGGCAAAGGTCAAATCTTTGAAGATACTAGCCTGTATGCACTTGGCCGCACTGGTTGGGATGCTGTGCCGGTTGATACAGAAGATTGGATTCCATTGCCCGACGGAGGCAACTTATACGAGCTTCCCGGCCGCAGAGGCATTGGTATTGATGTGGCTAGTGGCGAAATGCGCTTATGCGAAAAAGGTTGGGCTGTGGCGGCCTTTGTGCCACCTGCCTATACTGGCTTGTATTTAGCACCATACGAAACAGCAGACGATGCACCCACCTTGCCATTGTTTTGCTATACCGCCGCCGCTTGGTTCGATGATCAATTTTATGTCACCGCTATCCGAATCGAAAAAGATATTCGTCAGGAAAAAAGTGGTTACGACGATAACCTAATTAAAGATGGGGTAGCGAAGTTTACAGCGGCCTATCCAACCAATCGACTGGTAAAGCATCTTGCTGATACCTGCTGCAACACCTATCACTGTCCAGCCGCGCGCAATTTTTTCATTGGCCGATGGGAATG
>Ga0114969_10002490_pt1 | contig 15139 bp, 14 predicted proteins | sample M_130807_MF_Meta_FD_87316 | JGI IMG/M metagenome (GOLD analysis project Ga0114969, IMG submission 87316) | Freshwater microbial communities from Lake Montjoie, Canada to study carbon cycling - M_130807_MF_MetaG | ecosystem: Environmental > Aquatic > Freshwater > Lake | place: Lake Montjoie...
AACCAGAACCAGAACCAGATCTTAGAACTCCACAAGAAAAACAACAAGATGCTGAAGTTGTTCAAAAGATTTTAACAACTGAATATTCACTAGAAGAAGCCGTTTCAAATAATTTTTATAACAAACACGGAACTTGGTATACTTCCGAAGGAGAAATAGTCGGCAAATCTAGATATGTAGAAAATTTAGGCAAAGTAATAATCATTAAAAGAAAATGAAAAGACAACTTCTTTGCACTTTCAGTACAATCGGTGAGTATAAGTCATTACTGACTACTCTTAGAAATTTTTATATTGTAGCTGGAAATAAATTCTTTTTGTTCAATAACACAAAGTCTACTGATTATGTTTTTTTAACCTACAATGTGGAAGTGCCAGATGGTTCAAGATTTCCGAAATTTCCAAACACGATTGGATTGCACAGAAAAAAACAAACCAATACATTATATACCCTTAATGCTATGAATACATTAATAGCAGAAGAAAATGGTGGTGTATTTGATAATAAGTTTCAATTGGATTGGGGACTGTATTCCAACTGCCTTATTTTAACCGGTGAGGTATCGGTTAGAATAATTCCGATAAAACTTTTTGATATAATTAGTTGATGTTTTTGCGATAAGTGTTTATAGTTATACGTGTATTAGTTATATACACGGTTCGTGTGAACTGTTTAATTAATAATTAAAACACTTAACAAATAAATAATAAATACTTATGGCATTAAATCTGTCTCTAATTAAAAACCGTTTGAATAGTCTTTCAAACGCAAGTCAAAAAACTAATTACACTTGGAAGCCGAATCCCGGCAAGCAAGTTCTTCGTATTGTTCCTTATAAGTTTCAACCTGATAATCCGTTCATTGAGTTGAAGTTCCATTATGGAATTAATAACAAAACGTATCTAAGTCCCGATTCGTTTAATCGTCCTGATCCGATTGTTGAATTTAGCAATCGCATGAAAAAGACCGGAAATAAAGAAGACTGGCAGGTTGGTAGAAAGATGGAACCCAAGATGCGTACTTATGTACCTGTGTTGGTTCGTGGTGAAGAAGATCAAGGTGTAAAGTTTTGGGGATTTGGTAAGAATGTGTATCAAGAATTGATGGGCATTATTACCGATGAAGATTATGGTGATATTACGGATCTTGTAAATGGACGCGATATTGTCGTTGAGTTTAGAACGGCGGAGGAATCTGGAAAGAATTTCCCGGAAACCACAATTCGTCCCAAGCCAAATTCGTCACCGGCAATTGATCCATCCAAAAAAGATATCTTAACAAAACAAGCAAATATTCTTGATTTGTTCCAAGAGCCGACATATGAAGAACTCAAGGCAGCAATGGAAGCTTGGTTGAACCCAGAAAATGCAGCTGAAACCGGAACAGTAGTAGGAATTACCGATGATGACGTTACTGCTTCTGGTCCTACCGATTCAAGCCCAATTGTTTCTGGTACTCCGGTATCAACATCTACCAAAACACAAAAATCGCCATCGGCGGTTGCAGCAAAAGCAAATACAGAAGACTTGACAAAAGCTTTTGATAATTTGTTCAACAGTTAAAATAACTGTACAATATTGGGTGGTAGTATATGATGTGTACTGCCACCCTAACGGTTTATATTATTATTTATGAAAAAGAAATCACAAGTTACACAAATGGAAGCTCCTCCGAGAGACGAATTGGTTGAATTATTGGCCAATGAATTAAACAAAGCAAATAAGGATGGTGGTAAAATCGCTTATTTTTTGGACGAACAAGAAAATCCTGCTGAAATATCCGATTGGATCAGTACCGGATCATCTATGTTAGACTTAGCTATTAGCAATCGTCCTCACGGCGGCTTGCCTGTAGGAAAAATGGTTGAATTTAACGGCCTTGAAGGAACAGGAAAGTCCTTGTTGTCAGCACATGTTGTTGCGGATACGCAAAAAAAAGGTGGAGTCGCTGTAGTTATTGATACCGAAAATTCGGCGGCACCTGAGTTCTGGAAAAGTTTGGGGGTCAATCTATCTAAATTATTGTATGTTCAATGTGAAACGGTTGAAGATATTTTTGAAAAGATGGAACAGATGATTTCAATTGTTCGCAAGAGCAATAAAGACCGTATTCTTACTATTATTGTAGACAGTGTTGCGGCGGCTAGTACCAAAGTAGAATTAGAAAGTGACCACGGTAAAGATGGTTATGCGACTGGTAAGAGTATCATCATCTCAAAGGCGATGAGAAAAATTACCACTATGATTGGACGCCAAAAAGTGTTGATTATATTTACAAATCAATTGCGTCAAAATCTAAATGCTATGGCATTTGGAGACAAATACATTGTATCGGGAGGAAAAGCACTTGCATATCATTGTAGTGTTCGTGTTCGTTTAAACAACACTGGCAAGCTCAAGAAAGATGAAGAAGTAATTGGAAATGTGTGTAAAGCCGTTGTTGTAAAAAACAGAATGGGTCCGCCACAAAGACAAGCAAACTTTGACATCTACTTTGACAGTGGTATTGCTGACTATAGTAGTTGGGTCAAGGTGTTAAAAGATAACGATTTGATTAAACAAGGTGGTGCTTATTATACGTACAAAAAGGACAACGGAGAAGAATGGAAGTTTCAATCCAAGGATTTCGTGTCAACATTAAAGACTGATGCCGCTTTGAATGAAGAAATTTATTTGAAGATTTGTAACGAGGTTATTATGAAATATAAAGATCCCAATAGTCAAATCGTAGAAGATGCGGTGGTTGATGTAGGAGAAGATGTTGTTGTAAGCGAGGAATAAAATGAGCAATATAACCGACAGCGAAAAGCGTCGTTTATTTAGTTTATTTGATCAAATTAAACCGTCGGATAGAGTTGAGGGTCTTAATCGGACCCTCAACTCGGAGGTTTTGATCGTAGACTTTATGAACACTTTCCTAAGAGCATTTATGGCAAGTCCACAAATGAATGGAAATGGTAATCATACGGGTGGCATTGCTGGATGCTTAAAAAGTATTGGTTATGCAGTAAAATTAATCAATCCAACCAGAATTGTTATAGTTTCAGACGGAAACGGTGGATCGTTAAAACGTCGTAAGATTTATCCACAATACAAAAATGGTCGTAAGAGTAAAATTCGTCTTAACAGATCATATGATGAGTTGAGTGATGCTGACACAGAGCAAAAAAATGTAAAAGTTCAATTATTTAAAACAGTTAAGTATTTGGATACGTTGCCAGTAACAACTATGGCAATAGATAATATTGAAGCGGATGATACTATTGCGTATTTGGCCAAACAATATTTCAAGGACAGCAACGTGACCATCATGAGTGCTGACAAAGACTTTCTTCAACTTGCAAGTGACAAAATTAAAATATGGAGTCCCACCAAGAAAAAGATGTATGGATGTGCAGAAATATTGACTGAATATGGAATCAGTTGTTCAAATTTTATTAATTATCGCGTCATGGAAGGTGATACTAGTGACAATATTGATGGAATACAAGGAGCAGGTCTAAAAACCATATTGAAATGTTTTCCTATACTTACAGAAGAAAAACAATATTCTTTACAAGAAATATACAATTATAGTGATACTCACAAAGGTAAGTATAAATTGTATAATACTATTTTAGATAATAAATCTACAATGGAACGTAATCATGAATTGATGCAATTACATGACACACAAATTCAAACATTCAGTCAATTAAGAATCAATGAAATAATGGAAAAACCATTACAAAAATTGGATAAATTTAACTTTGGAAAATTGTTGATGGAAGATGGTATGCAAAATAACTTTCCCAACAGTATAATCTGGATGCAGGATGTCTTCGGTAAAGTAAATTCGTTCGTGGTGTAAAAAATCTTTGCAAATTCGTCAATCGGATATAGCATTGAGTTATACAAACAGCCGTTGGTTTATACAAACAGTAGTAGATTTATAAAATATGAGTGAAAAATACATCGTGGATAATCTGAAGAAATTTGGTGCAGACTTTCAAACCAAGTGCATTAGCGCACTTGTGAGTGACAAGACATTTATAGAACGTGTCAGTGATATAATTGAACCGGGTTCATTTGAGACTGATGCCCATCAATTCATTGTTAAAGAAACATTGAGTTATTTCTTAGGATACAAAGAACTACCAACCCTTGCAGTTTTTAAAGTGAAGGTGGATAGCATTGAAAATGATATGCTAAAACAGACCGTGGTAGATCAATTGCGATTGGTTTATCAAAAAATCACTGATAGTGATTTAAAGTTCATCAAAGAACAATTTCTTGAATTTTGTAAAAATCAAAAGCTCAAAAATGCTATTATGGAGAGTGTTGATCATTTAAAGAATGGTCAATATGATAAAATTAAGAATGTAGTTGACGTAGCAATGAAGGCTGGTATGGAAAGAAATATCGGTCATGAATATGACGTTGATATTGAGAAACGTATGAGCATGATGGCTCGTAACACCGTCAAAACTAATTGGGCAGAAATTGACACGATTATGGATGGTGGACTTTCTGGTGGAGAATTGGGAGTCATTACTGCCTGCGCAGGTAGTGGAAAAAGTTGGATTTTGGCAAAACTTGGTGCAGAAGCAATGAAGCAAGGAAAAAACGTTCTTCACTATACATTGGAGTTGAATGAAAATTATGTCGGTCTTCGTTATGACGCATGTTTTACTGGAATTGATTTCCAAAATATCCGATCCAATGTAGATATAGTCAAGAAGAAAATTGCCGAAGTTTCCGGAAAATTGATTATCAAATATTTTCCAATCAAGACGGTATCCGCTCATAGTTTGAAACTTCATGCGGAACGAATTCAGACACTTGGAACCAAGATTGATCTAATCATAGTGGATTACGCAGACATTCTACGTCCATCACAAAGTGACCGTAACAGCAACAGTTATAGTGAAGCTGGTGGTATTTATGAAGAATTGCGGGGAGTAGCAGGAGAAATGCAAATTCCAATTTGGACTGCATCACAGAGTAATCGTGCAGCTATGGATGAAGATATTATTCAGGCAAACAATATTTCAGATTCGTATCGTAAGATTATGACTGCGGATTTTGTAATGAGTCTGAGTCGCAAGGTTCAAGATAAGGTCAGTAACACCGCTCGCATTCATATTATTAAGAATCGGTTTGGACCTGATGGACAAACCTTCCCAAGCAAAATGAATGCTGGTTGTGGTGACATTCAAATTTTCTCTGAGAATAGCAGAGAAGGTATGAGTGTATTGAATGAAATGAATCAAGGAGAAAACGTTGTTAAGAAAATGATGAGCGGAAAATGGAATTCTCACATGAACGTGGAAGATTCAGAATAATGATATATCAATTAAAATTGGAAAAGATGAAAAAAAGTGAAATTTTAAAAAATATTTTTGACATTAATACCAATTTTAGTTGATAATTATCTTATACAAAAAACAGTTTATGAATAAAGAAATTTTTATTAAAAAGCGCACGGGAAAAGTTGAAAAGTTTAATGCTGATAAAATCAACAAAATACTACAGTGGTCAACGGAAAACATAAAAAATGTTAGTTTTGAAGAAGTAGCAATGAATGCACATTTGTCGTTCTTTGATGGAATGACTTCAACTGACATTCATAGTATGCTTATTGAAGCAGCATCAAATCTAATCAGTGAAGATAAGCCAAATTATCAATATGTTGCATCCAGACTACTGAACTATCAGCTTCGTAAAAAGGTTTGGGGTGGAAAAAACGCACCCAAACTATATGATCTTGTAAGTAAAAATATAGCAAATTTTTCATATAACGATGAAATATTAAATTGGTACACACCTGACGAATTCAATAAAATTGATGAATTTCTTAAACACGACAGAGATTTTGAATTTTCATATGCTGGAATCAAACAATTGTGTGATAAATACTTAGTCCAAAATAGAAATACCAAACAAATATACGAAACCCCGCAATTTGCATATATGTTGATTGCGATGACGTTATTTGCCGGATATACAGAAAATCGGCTTGAATATATACGAAATGCTTACAATGCGTTTAGTAAACACAAAATCAATTTACCTACTCCTGTTATGGCAGGAGTCAGAACAATCATGAAAAGTTATGCTTCGTGTGCATTATTTTCAATTGATGATTCATTATTAAGCATTTTTGCTAATAATTCGGCTATAGGATTGGCTACGGCTAGTAGATATGGAATTGGAATAAATCCATCCAGATTGAGAGCTACTAATTCTCCTGTAAAAAATGGACAATTGCTTCATACTGGTCCAATTCCGTTTTTAAAAATGTATGAAAGCACGGTAAAATCATGTCACCAGAACGGACTACGAGGTGGAGGCGGAACCACAAATTTTGCATGGTTTCATTATGATATTTTAGATATTTTGGTATTAAAAAACAATTCCGGTACAGACGACAACCGAGTTAGAAAATTAGATTACTGTATTGGGCTAGATAAATTGATTTTGGAAAGATTCATTAAAAATGAAGATATAACATTGTTTAGTTACCATGAATGTCCAAGTTTGTGGAATAATTTTGGATTGCCAAATTTTAAAGAATTATATGAAAAAGCAGAGGCGAATAAAAATATCAAATTTAAGAAAAAAATCTCCGCTAAAGAATTGATGTTTTTGTTAGCAAAAGAAAGATTTGAAACTGGTAGAATATATATAATGTTTGTTGATCATGCAAATGAACATGGAACTTGGAATGCACATGTAGATACAACAAATTTATGTACTGAAATAATACATCCGTTGATTCCTATCAAAGATTTGAATGATGATGAAGGAGAAATTGGTGTGTGTATTTTGGCAGCTTTGAATCTTTTAAACATAAAGGATGATAAAGATTTGGAAAAGTCATGTGATATTGCAGTAAGAATGTTGGACGCATTGATAGATTATCAAAATTATTTTGTAAAGGCTGCAAGTAATTTTGCAAAAAAACGACGCAGTTTGGGTATTGGCATCACAAATTTAGCCGCGTGTTTAGCTAAAGAAGGATTGAAATATCATGATACTAAATCTCCAAATTACATTTCAACCCAAATTGAAAAAATTAGTTATTATCTGATTAAAGCTAGTATACAACTCGCTAAAGAACTTGGTCCGTGTGAAAAGTTTAATGAAACCAAGTATAGTAATGGAATATTGCCAATAGATACATATAAAAAAGAAATTGACTCGTTTGTGACGGAACCATTGCATATGGATTGGGAGAGTTTACGAATTGATATAAAGAAATATGGCATGAGAAATTCTACATTGATGGCACAAATGCCATGTGAATCGTCTGCTGTTATTTCTAATTCAACCAATGGTATAGAGCCACCCAGATCTCTCATTTCATTTAAGGGGTCAAAGGCAAATATTTTGCCGGTAGTTGTACCAAATATTGAAAAATATAAAGACGATTATACATTGGCATTTGATATGCCGGACAATGATGGACAACTAAAAAACGTAGCCGCTATGCAGAAATTTATTGACATGGCGATATCAACAAATACATACTACGTACCGTCCAGATATAAAGATAATAAAGTGCCCATTGAAACTATAATTAGAGATATTTTGACGGCATATAAATACGGATTAAAAACACTATATTATGCTAATACAGATGATGGTGATAAACAGACAGCTATGGATACATCAGTTGAGTTAAAACAACCGGTCATTGAAGAATCGGATTGTGTTAGTGGTGCATGTGCTATTTAAAATTATGAAAACTGTATTGAATAAAAAGAACGTAGATCAATTACGAAACCCAATGTTTTTGGGTGAGGATTTATCATTGCAACGATATGATAAAATAAGGTATCCTAAGTTCTATGATCTGTATGATCAACAATTAAACTTCTTTTGGAGACCACAGGAAGTGTCATTGGTCAAAGACATCAGCGATTTCAAAAATCTAACAGAAGAAGAAAGGTTTGTATTTGACAGCAATCTCAAGTTTCAAACCATGACTGACAGTATGTTGAGCCGAAGTATTCACGAACTCATGAAGCATGTTACTAATTCCGAATTGGAAATTTGCATGAATACTTGGAGTTTCTTTGAAACAATTCACAGTAACAGTTACACGTATATTCTTAATAATGTTTATCCGGACGCTACCAAGTTCTTTGATAGTATCCTTGAAGACAAGGAGATTGTAAAGCGAGCCAATGCAATTAGTAAAAAATATGATGAATTGTTGACACCATCAGATGATATCAAACAACAATTATTTGATGCGGTATTGGCAACTCAAATTACTGAAGGATTAATTTTCTATGTATCATTTGCTTGTAGTTTCTATTTTGGTTATCGTGGAAAGATGGAAGGCAATAGTAAAATTATAAAGTTTATTTCCCGCGACGAAAATCTTCATGTTGCTATCACTCAAAACATCATGAAGAATTGGATTAACAATGCAGACGAAGGATTTCAAGAAATTGTTAAAAAGAACGAAGATAAGGTATATAGAGCCTATGAAATTGCGGTAGAAGCCGAAAAGGATTGGGCAGATTATCTATTCAGTAAGGGCAATCTTGTGGGGTTGACCTCAGAAAGTTTAAAACACTATGTTGAATGGCTCGCTAATAATAGATTGACCAGTATTGGTTACAAGAAACTGTATCCAAATGCAAAGACCAATCCACTTGCCGGTTGGTTAGATAGTTATTACGATAGTAAGAAATTACAAGTTGCGCCTCAAGAAACCGAATTGAGTAGTTATGTAAAAGGTGTGGATAACACAATTAGAGACGACGCATTTGATGGATTTAAGTTGTAAATAAATAATTTATACTTTCTTATAAAAGACACCGTTTTTGGTGTCTTTTATTATATTTATTAATATTACATATGGAACCCGCATCTTTATCCAAACACGAAATGTCAACTATTGCACAGATAATATTAGCATTCGGCAGTTTATTAACCGTGGCATATAAACTCTTTAGAGTTGTCTCAAAAGAGATGACTCAGAGGAAGGATATGCATAATAAAATAAACCATATATTGGAAGAATTGACTCCAAACCATGGATCTAGTATCAAAGATAAGATTAATAAAATGGACGCACAATTGTCTGAAAATACACTTTTAACTGGTCGGATTTTTGATAGACAGCGTTGGATATTGGATAACGAGGAAATAATTGTATTTGAGAGCGATAATGATGGTAAATGTGTTTGGGTGAATAAAAAGTATTGTGATTGGTTAAAGAGAGACAATAAGTATTTTTTGGGACACGGATGGAAGAATGCGATCCATCCAGATGATCGTGAACAAACAAGTGAATATTGGGAAGAGTGTGTGGCTGACAGCAGAGATTCTGAAAATCTATTTAGAATGGTTGACAGAGACGGTAAAATATATAATGTCTATTGTATTGCTAACAAATCCACCGATAATAATGGTTACATGGGAACTATAAAGATTGTTGACTGATTCATTACGCGGTGATAACATCAGTTGTTATGGTAGAACAATTTTATTTTGATAAAAGTTTAGTATATTTAAAATCTATTGACAAGAAAATTGCTAGGCAATTAATAGAAAAGAACCATTATACCCACAAATGGACTAGTTGTAGTGTTGCATACGGTGTATATTACAAAGAATACACCGAAAGCACATTTTTTGGTGGATTCAATTCCAAACTTATTGGAGTTTTAGTGTATGGTAATTCAGTTGGTAGAAATTGTAGCACTAGTATCAGTCAACAAATAACCAACGATAATGTATATGAATTGACTCGGCTTTGGATTGAAGATGGTTATGGTAAGAATATTGAGAGTTATTGTATTGCTGAATCTTTTCGTTGCATAAATACGGATTATCCAAAAATTAAATGTATATTGAGTTACGCTGACAGTGAAGCGGGGCATGTTGGTAAAATCTATCAGGCAACTGGATTTTTGTATCAAGGAGACAATTATGTGGATATTGCTTTGATGCCCAATTATAGTGTTAGTTTAACCGGACCCCCCAATTATAAGTGGATACACAGTAGAAGTGTATATTCTGAGTGGGGAAGTCACGGAGTTGATAAATTAAAAATAAAGATAGGAAAAACGTTTTATAGAAAGAAAGAATCGGGTAAACATAGATATATTAAGTTCATTTCCAATAAAATAGAAAACAAAAAACTTACTAAATCGCTTAAACATCCAATTTTGCCGTATCCAAAGATGGCAGAATATTCCGAGGAAATCCAACAAATAACAATTGAAAATAACATGGATAATTTATATTTTTGATTATATTTATATAGCATATGACAAAAAAACAATTGAGAAACCTCATTCGTGAATGTATTTCCGAAGTAAAACTCGTTAATGTAATAAAAGAAATAGTGAATGAGACATTAAAACCGATGAAATTCAGTAAACAACCATCATTGGAGGCCAAGATGGAAGAATTAGCGGAGGAAGTTTCCAAGGCAAACAAGGACGCCAAAGTTGTTTATGACGACAACAAGAGATACAATGTATGTGACTGTGATCCTCACTATTTTAGCATTCACCCAATGACCGACGACAGTTTTGATGTAACTTATTTCAAAAACAAAACCGACAGAACCAAGAAATTTAATTTAAATTTTGAAGAGTTAACCAAGTATGTAACTGAAACTCTCAAGGAAAATGGACCTGATTTTGGACAAAAGAAGTGGGAAAAGTGCGCGGCAAATTCAGTAGACAAAGACGGAAAGAAAAATCTTGACAAACCACAAGAAACTGACGAAAAGGTAAAAGACGCAGTTGAAAATAAGGATGATCTACCAACGTCTCCAATGAAATCGGTTGAAAAAATAAAGAAACAAGCAGACCACAGTGTTAAGGATGCAAATGCAGATGGTAGACGAAATGTGGGTAAATTTGCAGATTACAAGTATCCAAAACAAAAAGATGATAAAATTGTGATTAAACAAAAACAATTCAAAGCAAAAGGTAGACCAAAAAAAGATTAATTTAAATTTAAAATCAAACCGTCAATTTACTTTGACGGTTTTTTTGTTTGACGTTTAGAGAAAGTGATGTAAAGTGGTTTCAAGGGCACAATCCCACCAAGAACATGAAGAACACAAACATCAAGAATATAGACATTAAATCTCTAATCAAAGAGAGTCATACAATCAAGCCAGCGGAACTTGTAATTGACAACACCAAATGGAAGTATTTGGTAAGATCTGTGTATCGTGGAAAGAACATTTTGATTGTTGGTCCTACTGGATGTGGCAAGACACTGGCCGCACAATCGGTTGCCAAGGCATTGAATCGTCCGTACTTTTATTTTAATTTGGGAGCTACACAGGATGCACGCGCATCACTCATCGGCAACACCCATTACAGCAAAGAAACAGGAACGTATTTCAGTGAATCTACCTTTGTCAAGGCAATCAAAACTCCAAATTCGGTAATTCTTCTTGATGAAATGAGTCGGGCACATCACGATGCGTGGAATGTCTTGATGACTGTATTGGATGATTTGCAACGTTATTTGCGCTTGGATGAAAAACAAGACAGTGAAGTGGTCAAGGTAGCTCCCGGAGTTTGTTTTATTGGAACTGCTAACATTGGAAACGAATACACTTCTACGCGAGTCATGGACAGGGCACTAATGAGTCGCTTTCCCATCAAGATTGAAATGACTCCGATGGATTTTAAAACTGAATTTGAATATTTAAAATCACGATTTTCTATCACCGATGAACCTTCATTGAAGCTTCTATCTAATGTATGTGAAATTGCAAATCTTACCCGTGAACAAATTAAGAATGAAGATAGTAAGATTACCAATTTTATTCCGACTCGTTCTACGGTTGAAATAAGCGAACTCATTCTGGATGGATTTGATTTGACCGAAATCGCAGAAACTGCAATTTATCCCAATTTTATGAATGACGGTGGAGTTGACAGTGAACGAACCTATATGAAACAGGTTGTTCAAAAGTATATTCCAACTACCTCTCCCAATACTCTAATTAACGATCCGCTGGATAGTCAACCCCCATTCTAATCTAAAAATATGGATATAACATACAGTGATTACTGGTTGGAAGATTTTGAATTTGATGATGTTGATAAGCAAAATGCTATCCATACAAATTTAATCAAGTTGTCTATGGCTCGTAGAGCTATTAGTAACTTTGTTCATATTTTGACTAATAAGAATATTCCTGTATTTTTCAATGACGGAGGTGATAATTCTACAGATGGAAAGTCTGTTTATATTTCGTCCGATATTGTAAAAAAGGAAGATTTTGATACTGCGGTAGGACTTGCCTTACATGAAGGTAGTCATGTTATATTGTCCGATTTTGATATTTTCAAGACTATTTGGCAAAGGGTTCCTAGTACTGTGTATAAACACGCAGAGAAACTTCAAATTTCAAAAGAAGATATTCATATTTTTGTAAAACATATTCTTAATTATATTGAGGATCGTTATATTGATAATTTTGTATACAAAAACGCCCCTGGTTATCGTGGTTATTATACTGCATTGTATGACACATATTTCCACAGTGGTAAAATTGACGAAATGTTGAAGAGTCAATTATACAGAACTCCTAGCATTACAAGTTACGAATCTCGCATCATCAATTTCAACAATGTTAATACAGATCTTGAGGCTTTGCCGGGTCTTCGTGATATTGCAAAACTTATAAATTTATCAAAAATTGATAGGCTGACAACTCCCAAAGACAGATTATCAATTGCATATGAGGTGTGTGAAGTCATATTAAAGAATATAACCGAACATCAATCTAATGTATCAAAATCGGATTCACCACAACTACAATCAAATTCAAAAGAAAAATCAACCGAAAAATTGAATGATTCAAATGATCAGAATGAATCTATTGACGACATTATTGGGGGTGATACAAATCAAGTTGCTTCATCTAAGGAAGATACCGTAAAAGACGATATTGGAAATGATGCCAATGTCTCTGATAGTAAACTTAACAAGATTAAAAATGCACTTGAAAAGCAAAAGAATTTTTTGGATGGAAAAATTAAAAAGAAGAAAGTTTCTGCCAAAGAAAAATCTATTTTAGATTCCATTGATAAATCGGGTATTACATTGTCAACTGTAGGATCTACATATATTAAAGCCGATGGTTCTCACAGTGTAGATTGTGTTGTTGTCAAGAAAATGAATTATGAACTACTTAGCAGTGAATTATTTCCATTAACAATTAAGGATCCACTGAAACATACGCCAATGGCACATGAAAATATTACCAATGCCGTCAATTTGGGAATTATCAAGGGCACTGTTTTGGGAAGAAAATTACAATTGCGAAATGAAAGTAATACTACAAAGTATATGCGCAAACCATCTGGACGGGTGGATAAACGGATTTTGTCTGAATTGAGTTTTGAAAACGAGAACATTTTCTATTCAATGGACGTGGATAAATACAACAAGTCATATATACATATCAGTGTAGATGCAAGTTCCAGTATGAAGGGTGAAAAATGGTTGTCAACCATGACGGCTGTAGTTGCTATTTGTAAAGCCGCATCAATGATTGATAATCTACGAGCAAGTGTAAGTTTCAGAACAACATTCAGTGCGGTTAAAGCAACTGAACTTCCATATGTAGTAATTGCATATGATTCCGATACAGATAAAATCAGTAAAGTAAAGAATTTATTTAAATATATCCAACCAGCTGGGTGTACTCCTGAGGGACTTTGTTATGAATCAATCATGAATGAATTACCGGTATCAACGGAAGAAGATTTTTACTTTTTAAATTTCAGCGACGGGCAACCGCTTATGAATTATTCAGATATAAACGACAATTCTATTTGTTATTCGGGTGCCAACGCTGCTACCCATACCAGACAACAAGTTTATAAAATTCGTGATCGTGGATATAAAATTTTAAGTTATTTTATTAAGGAATCGTGCGCGTCATCTTATATGTTTGATAAACAACACATTGAAATAAATAATAAAAGTCGCGATACATTTAAAATGATGTATGGAAACGGTGCATCATTTGTTAATATTAAAAACATTTTTGACATTGTGAAAACGATTAATAAAATGTTTTTACAAAAAGATTGACATAACTCTTTGAGTGTGTTAAATTTAAGATGTCGGTTAAATATAAACAAAAAATAAAAAGGAAAATAATATGAGTAATACAATGAAAAAGACGGATCGCAAGAACAAAACCAATCAAGTGGTTAAATGGCCGAGTCCAGATTCGTTCTTCACCGTCAAGACGGTAAATGCAAACAATAGTGATATGAAGGAAATTACACTGCGCGTTCGTCTCAAGAACGCGATTGAAGAAGGACTCATTTCGGAGATTGGGGTCATTCACGGTGGAAAGGGCCGACCAACAATCGCCTTCGCAATGAATCCCGTTTCCCCGATGGCATTGGATGCGGCCAAGAATGCAGAAGTTCTTCTGCGCGACCGTTATCTGGTCAATGTTGTTAACATCAAGGCAGATTCTACGGCTTCTCAAACCGAAACCTCGGAAACATCAGTATCAACCAAATCTGAAAAGGTTAATGCCTAAGAAACAAAAAATTAGTAATAAAAAGGTGTCGTATATCAAATTATACGACACCTTTTCTTTTGGAGAAACTCTCAAATCAAGGAGGATTTGAGCTTGATGTCAATATGTATGATAACGGACTTTACAAACTCATAAGATTACAAAAATGAAAGATATTATTATACTATATTTGGATAAATTTAAGAAAAAGTTTCTGGTATACAAAGAAACAGAATTGTATGATATGAAACTTCCATTGGAATATGTTGATGATGGAAGAAACATGTATCTTGACGATTTAAAAGAAAAATGGGAAATCAAAGAAGTTAAATCTACTAAAAACGAATTGACTATTAAATTTAAATTGGTTCTTCGTAAAACATAATATCCATAAAAATGACAAAACAATACAAACAATTGCTTCCATTTGATGTCAACGTAAGAGTAAAAGATCAATTTAAAATTCTTCCATTGAGTATAATGGAATTCCAAAATCAAAAAGAGTGGGATTTTGCTTATTTTGATCAAGACGAAACAGAGTTAAGACGTAGCCAAGATGCCGAATATTTACCTGGACTCGGAATGAGCGAGTTTAGTTCTGCTGTATGTGAATTTGTAT
>Ga0114969_10002493_pt1 | contig 15134 bp, 13 predicted proteins | sample M_130807_MF_Meta_FD_87316 | JGI IMG/M metagenome (GOLD analysis project Ga0114969, IMG submission 87316) | Freshwater microbial communities from Lake Montjoie, Canada to study carbon cycling - M_130807_MF_MetaG | ecosystem: Environmental > Aquatic > Freshwater > Lake | place: Lake Montjoie...
CGCCTCATCGGCCGCGAGCGGGGATACCACGGGGTCAACTTCGGCGGCATGTCCGTCGGCGGCATCGTCGGCAACCGCAAGACCTTCGGCACGGCGATGCTGCCGGGCGTGGACCATATCCGCCACACCCACGATGCGCGCAACCTGATGACGCGCGGCCAGCCCGTGCACGGCGGCATCGAGTTCGCCGACGACCTCGAGCGCCTGGTCGCGCTGCACGACGCATCTTCGATCGCCGCGGTGATCGTCGAGCCGGTGGCTGGTTCCACCGGTGTGCTGATCCCGCCGCAGGGCTACCTGCAGCGTCTGCGCGAGATCTGCACCAAGCACGGCATCCTGCTGATATTCGACGAGGTGATCACCGGTTTCGGCCGCCTCGGCACCCCGTTTGGTGCGGATTACTTCGGCGTGAAGCCCGACATGATCACCTGCGCCAAGGGCATCACCAATGCCGCGATCCCCATGGGCGCGGTGCTGTTCTCGGATGCGATCTATGAGACGTTCATGAAGGGCCCGAACGGCATGGAGCTCTTCCACGGCTACACCTATTCGGGCCATCCGATGGCCTGCGCGGCCGGCATCGCAACCCTCGACGTCTATGCCGAGGAAGGCCTGCTGACCCGTGCCGCTTCGCTCGCGCAGTACTGGGAGGATGCGGTCTGGACACTGAAGGACGCGAAGAACGTGGTGGACCTCCGCGTGATCGGCCTGGTCGCGGGCATCGAGTTGTCTTCGCGCCCCGGTGCCGTCGGCGCGCGCGCCTTCGAGTGCTTCACCAAGGCATTCGAGAAGGGCGTGCTGATCCGCGTGACCGGCGACACCATCGCCGTATCGCCGCCGCTGATCGTCGAGAAATCCCAGATCGACCAGATCGTCAGCACGATCGCCGAGGTCATCCGGGAAGTCGCGTAGCCGGTCGCTGGAACGCGGGCGGGGCGGGCATGCGCATCAAGGTCATCAATCCCAATACGACCGAAAGCATGACCGCGAGCATCGGGCAGGCGGCGCGTGCCGCCGCCGCGCCCGGCACTGAGATCCTTGCGGTCAGCCCCACGGGCGGGCCGGTGTCCATCGAGGACCACTACGACGAGGCCTATGCCGTGCCGGGCCTGCTCGGCGAAGTCCGCATTGGCGAGACGCAGGGCTGCGCTGGGTACGTGATCGCCTGTTTCGGGGATCCGGGCCTCGATGCCGCGAGGGAAATCGCCAAAGGCCCGGTCATCGGAATAGCGGAAGCGGCAATGCACGCGGCCAGCTTCGTTGCCACCGGGTTTTCGGTTGTCACGACGCTCGAGCGCACCTGCGTGACGGCGCGGCGGCTCGCCGACCGCTATGGGTTCCGGGATGTCTGCCGCGGCGTTCGCGGCACTGACCTGCCGGTGCTGGAACTCGAGAATCCGCAGAGCGGCGCCTACGAGCGCATCCTCGCAGAATGCCATCGCGCGCTGGCCGAGGACCGGTCCGGTGCGATCGTGCTCGGCTGTGCGGGCATGGCCGACTTGTGTGGCCGGTTGTCCAGGGAACTGGGCGTGCCGGTGATCGATGGCGTGGCCGCCGCGGTCAAGTTCGTCGAGGCGCTGGTCTCGCTCGGCATTGGCACTAGCAAGCGGGGCGACTACGCGCTGCCCATCCCGAAAAAGTACACCGGCGCGTTCGCCGGCTTCGCGCCCCGTGGCTAGGTCGAAGAAAGCGAAGGCCTCGCCGTATCCGCGCGATCTCGTGGGATATGGCGCCACGCCGCCGGATCCGAAATGGCCCGGCCGCGCGCGGATTGCGCTGCAGTTCGTGCTGAACTACGAGGAAGGCGGCGAGAACAGCGTGCTGCACGGCGACGCCGCATCCGAGACCTTCCTGTCCGAAATCGTCGGCGCCCAGGCTTTTGTCGGCCAGAGGCACATGAGCATGGAGTCGCTGTACGAATACGGCTCGCGCGTCGGCGTGTGGAGGATGCTGAAGCTGTTCAGGCGCTACAACATCCCGCTCACGATCTTCGCCGTGGCGATGGCGATGGAACGCAATCCCGCCGTGGTGGAGGCCTTCATGCAGGCCGGCCACGAGATTGCCAACCACGGCTTGCGGTGGATCAACTACCAGGACGCCCCGCTGAAGATCGAGCGCGAGCACATGCAACGCGCCATCGAGATCCAGAAGCGCCTGACCGGGGAGCGTCCGTTCGGCTGGTACACCGGGCGCACCAGCCCCAATACGCGCAGGCTCGTGGTCGAGGATGGTGGGTTCGAGTATGACGCCGACGACTACAGCGATGACCTGCCCTGGTATGACACGCGCTATGGCAAGCCGCAGCTCGTGGTGCCCTACACGCTGGACGCAAACGACATGCGCTTCTTGGCCGTGCAGGGATTCAACTCAGGCGAGCAGTTCTACGCCTACCTCAAGGATTCCTTCGATGCGCTCTATGCCGAGGGGCGCGACACGCCGCGGATGATGTCGGTGGGGCTGCATTGCCGCATTGCAGGCAAGCCCGGCCGCATCTTTGCGCTGGAGCGTTTCCTGCGCTACGTGTCGAAGAAGCCCGGCGTGTGGTTCGCGCGGCGAATCGACATCGCGCGCCACTGGGCGAAGCGCTACCCGGCGGCGTAGGACGCCAGCGCCGCATCCACACCGGCCCCGCGGGGCAGTTTGAAACCCTGCGCGGCAAGCGCCGCCTCAAGCGCGCCGAGGGTTACGAGCGCCGTGTCTTTCCTCGCGTTGTAGCCCATGGCTCCGATCCGCCAGATCTTCCCGTGCAAAGGCCCGAAGCTGGTGCCGATCTCGATGTTGAAGTCGTCGAGCAGCGAGCTGCGCACGCGCTCGCCGTTCACGCCTTCCGGAATCCAGAGTCCGGTGACGTTGGGCATCTTGTTCGCCTGGTCGCCGAACAGCCTGAGGCCCATGGCGGCAAGGCCGGCGGTGACGGCCCGGGAGGCGGCAGCGTGGCGAGAGAAGACCGCGGGCAGTCCTTCCTGCAGCAGGATCCGCCCGCACTCGCGCGCGGCGTAGAGCATGGTGGTCGCTTCGGTGTGGTGGTTCAGCGCCTTGTCCGACCAGTAGTCCATCACCATTGCGAGGTCAAAGTAGTTCGAAGCGATGCGCCGGCCCGCGCCGGGTGCGTACCCCGGGGACTGCAAACCCTGTTCGATGTGCCGGCGCTTCATGATCGCTTCGGCCGCCCGGTCCGAAAGCGTGATCGGTGACGAGCCTGAAGGGCCGCCGAGGCACTTTTGCAGGCCCGCGGTCACGGCGTCCAGCTGCCAGGCGTCGGCCTGGAGATCCATGCCGCCGAGCGTCGCAGTTGCGTCGATATAGCAGAGCGCATCGTATTTGCGGCACAGGGCGCCGACTTCCGCGAGCGGCTGGGCCATGGTGGTCGACGTGTCGCCCTGGCACAACGCAACCAGCTTCGGGCGGACCTGCTTGATCGCGGTCTCGATCTGTTCGGGAGTGAAGACCGTTCCCCATTGCGTTTCGAGGGGCGTGACTTGCGCGCCACAACGGGTGGCGATCTCGACCAGCAGGTGGCCGAAGCGGCCGAAGATCGGCACGAGGACCTTGTCGCCGGGCTCGATCAGCGACACCAGAGCGGCTTCGATTGCGGCACGGGCGGTGCCATCGATCAGCATGGTCCAGCGGTTCTGCGTCTGGAACACGCCGCGGTAGAGCGTCGAAGTCTCGGCCATGAAGTCGCGGAATTGCGGGTCGAACTGGCCGAGGAGCTGGGCTGACATCGCCCGCAGCACGCGCGGGTCGGCGTTGACCGGGCCGGGCCCCATCAGCAACCGGGGCAGGGGGTTGAGTTCGGGAACGCCGGACGCGGTCATGCGGGCCTCGCCTCGTAGTGGAGGATGAAATCGTGGAGCACGTCGGTCGCGAGCGCTGCGTCGGCGGCCGTCATGGTTTCGTCGGGATGGTGGCTGATGCCACCGTTCCCGCAGCGTACGAACAGCATAGCGATCTCTGCCACCGGTGCAATGGCCATGGCGTCGTGGCCGGCGCCCGACGGCAACCGGTGACCGGAAAGCCCGTGCCGGGCGAGGCTGGCCGCAAGCTGGTCGATGAGGCGCGGCGCGCATTGGGCGGCCTTCAGTTCGAGCAATTTCGTGAAGTTCACTTCGAGGTTGCGCCGGCGGGCGATCGCGCGGAATTCGGCGAGGAGCTTTTCTTCCAGCGCATGGCGCAGGCCGTCTTCGCCCGCGCGTGCGTCGAGCGTGAACTTCGCCTCGCCGGGAATCACGTTGATCGCCCCGGGGCGCGCTTCGATCCGGCCGATGGTGGCGACCGTGCCCGGCATGGCGAGCGCAATGCGTTCGGCCGCCAGCACCATTTCCGCAGCGCCGGCGAGGGCGTCGCGGCGCATGCCCATCGGTACCGTTCCGGCATGACCCGCCAGGCCGGTCACGTCCACCGCGTAGCGCGACCCTCCGGCAATCGCGGTGACGATCCCGAGCGGCAGGTCCTTGTCGAGCAGCACCGGGCCCTGTTCGATGTGCGCCTCCACAAAGGCGAGCACCGTCGCGGGATCGCGCTTGAGGCGCGGGATCGCATCCGGGTCGCCGCCAAATGTGCACAGGGCTTCGCGCATTGTGGTGCCGGCAGCGTCCTTCTTTTCCAGCCACGCCGGGTCAAAGGTTCCCGACAGCGCATGGCTTCCGAGCAGCGTCGCGCTGAACCGCACGCCTTCCTCATCGCCGAACGCGATGACTTCGATTGCGAACGGCAGGCGCTTTCCGGCCGCATGCAGGCGCCGGATGCATTCGATCGGGCAGAGGATCCCGAAGATGCCGTCGTAGCGGCCGGCGTTGCGCACGCTGTCCATGTGCGAGCCGGTAAGCAGGGCTGGGGCGCCGGGGCTGGTGCCTTCGTACCGCCCGACCGCGTTGCCAAGCGCGTCGAAGGAGGCCGACATGCCGGCTTCGCGCATCCACGCCAGGATCTTCTCGCCCGCAGCGCGATGCTGCGGCGAAAGGAACACACGGGTGACGCGGGGCGGGTCTTCGGTGAACTGCGCCAGTTCGTCGGCCTGCGCGAGGAGGCGGCGACCGGCGTCCGGGGAGTTCACTTCACTGCGGTGCGCACCACGCCGAGCCTGCGGCCGCGCGCGGGCTGGCGCAGCCGTGGCGGCGCGACCATGTCTCGGACGAAGTTGGGAAGCGCGAACACGCCCTCGTGGGTCTCGCCGTTGTAGTACTGCAGGGCGATCAGCTTGCGATGTTCGATGCGCCGGTCGATCTCGTCCGCCGTGAAGGACTTGGGGTCGAGCTTGTCGGAGGCGCAGGCCATCGCCCAGAGCGAGCCGTAGAGCGGGATGTACATCGTGAAGGGACGCACGATGCGGAACACCGAGTTGAGCCGGCCGGAGATCTCGGCGACCTGCGCCGGCCGCGCCGCGGGCGAGCCCAGGTGCAGGGTCAGCGCGCCGCCGGGGGCGAGGATGTGCCGGCACTGCTGGAAGAACTCGGTCGTGTAGAGCTGTTCCGCGGGACCCATGGGATCGTTCAGGTCGAGAACGATCAGGTCGTACTTTTCCTGGGCATCGCGCACGTACTGCATCCCGTCGGCAATCACCAGGTTGAGCTTGGGGTTGTCGAACACCCCGTTGTGCACCGCCTGGAAATGCTCCTTGGCCACGTTGACGACATCCGCATCGATTTCAACGAGGGTCACTTTCTCGACGGAAGGGTGCTTCAGCACCTCTTCGGAGGAGCCGCCGTCGCCGCCGCCGATGACCAGCACGTTCTTCGGGCCCGCATGCGCCGTGGCCGTCGGGTGGATCAGGTTCTCGTGGTAGACGAACTCGTCCTTCTCGGAGGTCATGTTGAAGCCGTCGAGGCGGAACAGCTTGCCGAACTGCGGCGTGTCGTAGATCGCGATCTTCTGGAACCGGGTCTGCCACTCGCCGATCTGGCGCGAGGCCTTGATGTAGAAGCCGGTCGACTCATTGAGCGGCTCGAGCAGCATGTGGTCGCCGCGGTCGATCTCGTGGGTGGCCGACTCGGTGGGCTGGAAGTGGGCGACCAGCGCGCTGAACAGGCTGCGGGCCTTCTCGCTGTTGTCCCCGCTGAAGTTGCAGACGTAGATGTCCAGCGTGAGGCCTTTCTTTTCAGGCCAGGTGTGGATCGCAAGATGGGATTCGGCGAGGACGACGGTGCCGGTGAACCCCGAACCTTCGAACTGGTGGAAGGTCGCATCCATGACGGTGAGACCGGCATCGCGCACCATCTTCAGGCACAGCTCACGGAACCTGTTGCCGTCGAGCAGGATCTCGGGTGCGCAACGACAACCGGTGAGGTCGCCGATGAGATGCAATCCGTTCATTTTCGTTCCCCCGTAAAACGCGAAGGCGCAATCCCGTGCCCGTCTCCGGGCTGCGCGGTTGCGCCTCTCCATTCCGCCTTGCGGCCATAAAAACGAAAACCGTGCACTTCGTGCAGGACCTCTCTTGGGCCGCCCGCTCGCCGGCTCATGCCGTCGCCAGACCAGTCGCCCGCGCAGTGTTTCTTTCAGGCTTCGCGCCCGAACTCAGACTTGATTGTTACAACAGCAGCGTCAATCAAGCGCCGAGCGATCGATATTTTACTCGGAAGTTGGGGTAATTGGAAGACATCGAACCACTCTGCGGCCTCGATCTCCGTCTCTTGCGGGCAGATGTCTCCGCCTGCGTAGTCGCAGAAAAAAGCGATCATGAGCGAGTTGGGGAAAGGCCATGGCTGGCTGGCGAAATAGCGGACATTGGAGACGGATACACCGACTTCCTCGAATACCTCGCGCGCGATGCATTGCTCGAGTGTTTCGCCTGGTTCGACAAAGCCTGCGAGCGCGCTGTACATGCCCGGCGGAAAATGCGGGCTGCGGCCCAGCAGGATCTCGCTGCCCCGTCGCACCAGCGCCATGACCGCCGGCGAGATCTTCGGGTAGAAGGTCAGCCGGCAGGTCGGGCACACGCGGCCGCGTTCCTCGGTCTTCAGGCTGGTCGGGCCGCCGCAGCGACCGCAGAAGCGGTGGTTGCGGTCCCAGTCGATCAGTTGCACCGCGCGCCCGGCCAGCGCGAAGTGTGCGTCATCGAGGACGGAGAACAGGGTGCGCAGCCCCTGCCAGGCCATGCCTGGCGGCGGTTCCGTGCCCACAGGGGTTTCCGCGGCAAAGAGGTCGGCTTCGCCGAGCTTGCCCAGGTACAGGGTCCGGACCGCCTCGAGGCCCAGTGTGGCGGGCCCGCCGGTAAACGGCACCCGGGCCCAGCTGGGGCGGCCTTTCACCCGCAGGTCGTCGGTCGGGGCGTAGGACGGAGGGCCGACCTCTACAAGCAGCTGGTCGCCTCGGAACACGAACCAATGGGCGTCGCCGGCGGATTCGGCCGCGACGAGGTGGACATAGCCGTCCGGGCTGGTGAAGGGCATGGTCATCGTGGGCGTTAGTTTAGTGCGTTTCGCCCGACATCCCGGGGAAACGGGGTGCATTCGCTATAATTCGGCCTCTTTTCCACCCCGATCCCCACCGGAACCCCATGACTGCCACCGCCCAGGACAGCGATCTCGCCAACGTCATCCGGTTCCTCTCGATGGATGCGGTGCAGGCGGCCAACTCAGGTCACCCCGGCATGCCAATGGGGATGGCCGAAATCGCGGTGGCACTCTGGCACCGCAATCTGCAGCACAATCCCGCGAACCCGCATTGGGCCAACCGCGACCGCTTCGTGCTGTCGAACGGTCACGGCTCGATGCTGCTGTATTCGCTGCTGCACCTGACCGGCTACGGCCTCCCGATGTCGGAGCTCAAGCTGTTCCGGCAATTGCACTCGAAGACGCCCGGTCACCCGGAAGTCGGCGTCACGCCTGGCGTAGAAACCACCACGGGACCGCTCGGCCAGGGCCTCTCCAATGCCGTGGGCATGGCTATCGCCGAGCGCCTGCTCGCCGCTGAATTCAACAAGCCGAGCCATGAGATCGTCGATCACCACACCTACACCTTCCTTGGTGACGGTTGCATGATGGAGGGCATCTCGCACGAGGCGTTCGCACTGGCGGGCACGCTGGGCCTCGGGAAGCTCATTGCGCTCTACGACGACAACGGGATCTCGATCGATTCCGAGAAGGGCAACATCAAGAGCTGGTATTCGGACGATGTGCCGAAAAGGTTCGCCTCCTACGGCTGGCAGGTGATCGCCAACGTCGATGGCCACGATGTGGCGGCCGTGCATCGCGCCATCGGCAAGGCAAAGCGCGATACGGACAGGCCCACGCTGATCTGCTGCAAGACGACGATAGGCAAGGGTGCGCCGACCAAGGCCAACACCGGCAGTGCGCATGGCGCGCCGCTGGGCGACAAGGAAATCGCCGCCGCCCGCGAGTCGCTGGGTTGGACATCCCCGCCTTTCGTGGTGCCGGAGGAGATCGCCGCCGCGTGGAATGCGAAGCGCAAGGGCGCCCGCCGCGAATCCGAATGGAAGAAGCGGTTCGCCGCCTACGCGACGGCCTTCCCGGCCGAAGCCGCTGAATTCACGCGACGCATGGCGGGCGACCTGCCGCAGGACTTTGCCGCGAAGCTGGCAGGCTTCATCGCGCAGACCAATGCCAAGGCCGAGACTATTGCCACCCGCAAGGCCTCGCAGAATGCGATCGAAGGCCTAGCGCCCGGGTTGCCTGAACTGCTCGGTGGTTCCGCAGATCTCGCAGGCTCCAACCTCACGCTGTGGTCGGGCTCCAAGCCCGTCGGCCGGGAGGGCGGCGGGAACTACCTCTTCTACGGCGTGCGCGAGTTCGGCATGTCGGCGATCATGAACGGCATCGCGCTGCACGGCGGGTACATCCCCTACGGCGCGACTTTCCTGACCTTTTCCGACTACGCGCGCAACGCCCTGCGCATGGCCGCGCTGATGAAGCTGCGCGCCCTCTGGGTGTTCACGCACGATTCGATCGGCCTCGGCGAAGACGGCCCGACGCACCAGTCGGTGGAACACGCGGCGAGCCTGAGGTTGATGCCGGGACTCGACGTTTGGCGCCCGTGCGACACGGTGGAATCGGCCGTGGCATGGGGTGTTGCGGTCGAGCGCCGGGATGGTCCCAGCGCGATGTTGTTCTCGCGCCAGAATGTGGCTTTCGTGCCGCGCGAAGCGGACGTGATTGCCAACGTGAAGCGCGGCGGCTACGTGCTGGCCGATGCGCCGGGCGCAAAGGCTGCGATCCTGGCCACCGGCTCCGAAGTGCCCTTGGCGCTGGCGGCGCAGAAACAGCTGGCGGACGCGGGCATCGCAGTGCGCGTCGTGTCCATGCCGTCCACCAACGTGTTCGACCGCCAGGACGCGGCCTATCGCGCCGCCGTATTGCCCAAGGGCATGCCGCGTGTCGCGGTCGAGGCTGGCGTGACCGATTTCTGGCGCAAGTACGTGGGCCTTGAAGGCGCGGTCATCGGCATCGACTGCTACGGCGAGTCGGCGCCCGCAGGGGAGCTCTACAAGTATTTCGGCATCACATCGGAGGCCGTCGCGGCGGCCGTGAAACAGGTTCTGTCCCAGGAGTAGAACAATGGCAATCAAGGTAGCAATCAACGGCTACGGCCGTATCGGCCGCAACATCCTTCGCGCCCACTACGAGGGCGGCAAGAAGCATGACATCCAGATCGTCGCGATCAACGACCTCGGCAATGCCGAGACCAATGCGCACCTGACCAAGTACGACACCGCGCACGGGAAGTTCCCCGGCACGGTGACGGTCGAAGGTGAAACCATGATCGTCAACGGCGACAGGATCCGCGTCTGCGCCAAGCGCAACCCGGCCGAACTGCCCTGGAAGGAATTAGGCGTCGACGTGGTGCTCGAGTGCACCGGGCTCTTCACGAGCAAGGAGAAGGCCGGCGCCCACCTCACAGCCGGCGCAATGAAAGTGATCATCTCGGCCCCCGGCGGCAAGGACGTCGACGGTACGGTGGTCTTCGGCGTGAACCAGGGGATCCTCAAGGCCTCGCACACGGTGATCTCCAACGCCTCGTGCACGACCAACTGCCTCGCGCCCATGGCGAAGGTGCTGCACGAGAAGGTCGGCATCGTCGCCGGTCTGATGACGACGATCCATGCCTACACGAACGACCAGGTGCTGACCGACGTGTACCACGAGGACCTGCGCCGGGCCCGTTCAGCCACCATGTCCATGATCCCGACCAAGACCGGCGCGGCTGCCGCAGTCGGCCTGGTGCTGCCGGAACTCAACGGCAAACTCGACGGTTACTCCATGCGCGTGCCCACGATTAACGTGTCGTACGTCGACCTCACTTTCACCGCGAAACGCGCGACCACTGTGGACGAGGTCAACGCCTTTATGAAGGAAGCCGCGGGCGGTGCGATGAAGGGCGTCCTCGACTACACCACGGAGCCGCTCGTCTCGGTCGACTACAACCACAATCCGGCCTCGTGCACGTTCGACGCCACCATGACCAAGGTGTCCGAAGGCATGCTGGTGAAGGTCGGCGGCTGGTACGACAACGAGTGGGGCTTCTCCAACCGGATGCTGGACACGACCATCGCGTTCATGAGCGCGAAGTAATGTCGTCGGTATTGGTCGAGCGCGACGCCGAAGTCGCGCTCGTCCGCCTGAACCGTCCGGCGGCGATGAACGCCGTCAACGAGGACATCCGGCGGGAACTCCCTGCCGCCCTTGCGGCGCTCGAGGCCGATCCGGCCGTTCGCGCGGTGGTGATTACGGGGGGCGGCGACCGGGCCTTCTCTTCGGGCCAGGACCTGGAAGAGGCTGCGCGCTTCACTGCGGCCGACGTGGAGGGCTGGTTTACGCGAGTCCACGCGATGTTCGCGGCCGTGCGTGCAATGAACAAGCCCACGGTGGCGGCCTACAACGGCGTCGCTGCGGGCGCGGGCTACCAGATCGGCCTGTATTGCGACCTGCGCGTCGGCTACCCGGAGCTCAAGGTCGGCCAGCCGGAGGTGAAGGCGGGGCTGGGGTCGATCCTCGGCACTTCGCAGATGATGTGGCACCTGCCCATCGGCATCAACGCCCAGATGTCGCTCACCGGCGAACTCATCAGCGGGCAGCGCGCCTACGAAGTCGGGCTGGTGAACTACCTCGTGCCGCGCGCCGAGGTGTTGTCGAAAGCGATTGAAGTTGCACGCCTGCTCGGCGGCCATCCTCCGACTGCGTTCAGCCTCACCAAGGAGCGGCTGCGCGAACTGACGCAGGCCGAGTTCGACGACATCCTCGTGGCCGCGAAGAAGTACCAGAAGCGCGCCTACGAATCCGGCGAGCCGCAGGCGAAGATGGCCGAATTTCTCGCAGCGAGGAAACCCAAATGAAGTTCCTGCGCATGACCGACCTCGACCTCAACGGCAAGCGCGTGCTTGTGCGGGTCGATTTCAACGTCCCGTTCCAGGATGGTCGCATCACCGAGGACACCCGGATCCGCGCGGCGCTGCCCGGGATCCGGCACGCGCTGCAGAAAGGCGCGCGCCTGATGCTGGTCTCGCACCTCGGTCGGCCGACCGAAGGCAAGTTCGAGGAATCCGAGTCGCTTGCGCCGGTGGCCAAGCACCTGTCCCGCCTGCTGGGCGTGGACGTGCCGCTGGTCCACGACTGGATTTCCGGCAAGTTCGACCCCTTGGCCGTGCAGCCCGGCAAGGTCGTAATGCTGGAGAACTGCCGTTTCAACGTCGGCGAGAAGAAGGACGACGAGGGGCTCTCCAGGAAGATTGCCGCCTTGTGCGATGTCTACGTGAACGATGCCTTCGGTACCGCGCATCGCGCCGAGGCGACGACGCACGGGGTTGCGCGCTTCGCGCCGGTCGCTTGTGCCGGACCCTTGCTGGCCGCGGAGCTGGACGCGCTGGGCAAGGCGCTGGCGAATCCCGCGCGCCCGCTGGTGGCGATCGTGGCGGGCTCGAAAGTGTCCACCAAGCTGACGATCCTCGCGGAACTCGCCGCCAAGGTCGACCAGCTGATCGTCGGGGGCGGGATCGCCAACACATTCCTGCTGGCTGCCGGCAGCCGGATCGGCAAGTCCCTCGCCGAGCACGAACTCGTCGGCGAGGCGAGCAAGGTGATGGCTGCGCTGATGGCCAAGGGCGGCAGCATCCCGCTTCCCATCGACGTTGTCTGCGCCAAGGAGTTTTCGGCGACGGCCACGGCCGAGACCAAGGCGATCCGTGACGTGCAGCCGGACGACCTCATCCTCGACATCGGCCCGCAGAGCGCGGCGGCGCTGGTGAATATCGTCAAGAACGCCGGCACCGTGGTGTGGAACGGGCCGGTCGGCGTGTTCGAGTTCGATGCCTTCGGTCGCGGCACCGAGACGCTGGCGCATGCGATTGCCGATTCCGGGGCGTTTTCGATTGCGGGCGGCGGCGACACGCTGGCGGCCATCGCCAAGTACGGCGTTACCGAGAAGATTTCCTACATCTCAACCGGCGGCGGGGCCTTCCTGGAGTTCCTGGAAGGCAAGACCCTGCCGGCGGTCGCTGCCCTGGAGGCGCGGGCGGCCGGCTAGCCGGACTTCATGGGCCGGATTTCGATCCCGGCAATCCGGGCCAGTTCCCGGTGCACGCGCGCCACGCGCTCGACTTCGCCCTTGGCGGGGAAGCGCTCGTAAAAACCCTCGGCGCGGAACGCCTTGATCTGGTCGCGCCACGGCGACAGGCGCTTTTCCCAGCGGTTGACGCGCCCCTCGACCGGCTCGGCATCCGCATGCGCGAGGTCCGCGCAGACCCGGATCATCGCCTTGATGGTCAACGGCCGGGTCACCATGTAGTTCTCGTGGCCCCAGGCGTCGTCCCAGACCCGCTCGGCCGCCTTGAGGAAATCGCGCAACATGCCGTAGTAGCGCCCGGCTTCCTTGGCGCTGCCACCGGCGACCTGGATCTTGCGCCACTCGCGGTTGGTCCAGCGCTGCAGCTCGTTGAAAAGCTCGGCCTGCAGGATCCACTTGTCCTTCTGGCTGCGGCCGCCGAGGCGGTTGATGCGGTAGCGCAGCGGGCTGTCGCCCTCGCTGTACAGCGCGCCCACCATGCGCGAGGCGAACTTGCGGTGCGGCTCGGCCCAGGACACCCGCTCGTACAGGTCGACGAGGTGGCTCTTGTTGATGCGCGTCGGCGTCGAGTTGATCATCACGAACATTTCGGTGGCGAAGTCTTCGCTGCGGCCGTCGAAGATCATGCAGGGCACGTTGATCGCCGCCGCCTCGTCCGGGCGGTCGTCCAGGTGGAAGCGCAGCGCGGCGAGGCGGTGCTGGCCGTCGACGATCAGGAATTTCTTCTGCGGCTCGGACAGGTGACCGATGCCTTCCATGCCGGCGGTGCGAAAGCCTAGCTTCTCGGAGGTAAAGAGCAGCACCGTGCCCGGGATCGGCGGCTGGGTGATCGCCGTTTCGTAGAAGTTCTTGAGCTGCTTGACCTTGCCCTTGGACACCGCACGCTGGAAGGCCTTGTCGCTGCGCTCGATCTTCGAGATGAACTGGGCGATTTCGTCGTCGGCGGAGATTTTTGCGGGGGCGATCTCCTCTCCCTCGCCGTAGAACCGGCTGATGAACTGGACCTTGCCGAGCAGGTCCTTGGCTGGAACGCTGGCGAAGTAAAAGATGCCGTCCTTCTGGCGTATCTGTGTGGCGAGCACTTTGTCCTCTCCCTCCAGGTTGGGCGCGGCCGAGCGCGCCGACAGGAAATATAGCCGAGTTTTGGGGAAGCGGGTACTCCGGAACCTTGAATTTCGGGGAGTTATCTACGCAGATTGGCTCCCGGAGCGGCTTTCCGGGCAATAGATATATCCAGAACGGTATATTTTAGAGGCAATTCCCTCTTGCTCAGGGCAGGGCCAGCCGGAGGGCCTCCTGAGCCAGCGTGCCGTCGGGCCGGGCCAGTTGCTCGAGGATCGAAAAGTGGTCGTCGCCCGGGGTGACCAGAACCTGCGCCGGCCGACCGGCCGCGACCAGCTGCGCCGCGTACTCCCGCGACTGGCGGACCAGTTCGGGCAGTTCGGCTGCGCCCACGGCAACGGTCGTCGGGACCGAGGGGAGTGGTAGATGGCATGGGGAGTTAGTGCTGGCTTCTTCTTTATTCATTTCCAGTGGCTGATTCAGGAAAGAGAGCCGGATCGGCTCGAGGTCGAACAGGCCACTGATGGGAAGGGCCGCCGTAACGCCCGGCTGCCCGGCGGCCGTCGCCGTAAGGTGCCCGCCGGCGGAGTGTCCGGACACCACCAGGCCAGCGCCGGCGCCCAGCTCTGTCCGCAGGCGCGCAGCCAGCCAGGCGACCGACGCCCGGATCTCGGCCACGATCTGGCGCATGCTGGCCTGGGGGGCCAGCGTGTATTCGACCAGGGCGACGTTGATGTCGTGGGCGAGCATCCCCTCGGCAATGAAGGCGTGCGGTTCCTTCTCGTTCCACTGCCAGTAACCGCCGTGGAAGAAGGCCAGCGTCGGCCGGCCCGGAGTCCGGGCGTGGAAGAAATCCAGCCGTTGGCGCGCGCCGCTGCCATAGGCCAGGTCCCGGGTGACCCGGGCCGAGGCGTACAGCGCCAGGCTGCGCCTGTCCCAGTCGGCCTTGATTTCGGCAAGACGGGGTGCGACGGCGCGGTTGTTGTAGGCGGCGTCGAGCTCGGCCTGCGAAAAGTCCCGGTAGACCTTGCTCATGCCCGGACCTTCCCGAGCACGGCCACGGCCTTGATCTCGATCAGCGCGCTGGGGCGGATCAGGCCCGCCACCTGTACGCCCGTGGCGGCCGGGTAGGGCGGGCCGCCGAAGACTTTCTTTCGCACGGCGGCGGTCTGCGCGTAGCCCTCGAGCGTCAGATAGTAGTCGGTGGTCTCCACGACATTGGAGAAGTCGGCCCCGGCCGCGGTGAGGATGCGGCCCATCTTCTCGAAGATGTACTCGGTCTGGCGCACGATGTCGCCGGCCCCGACCAAGTTGCCCTTCTCGTCGGCCGAGGTCATGCCCGAAATGTAGAGCAGGTTGCCGACACGCACACCGGGCGAGAAGGTGAAGCGGTCGCTCCAGCCACCCGGGGGAATCACCGCTTCGAAGATTTTCTTCATGCCGCCCTGCGCTTGATGAGGTAGGTGTGGAATCCCTGGAGCACGACTTCGCCGCGCTGGTTGGTGAGGCGCACGCCGAACCGGACGATGCCGTTCTGCGGGTTGCGCGTGGGCCGC
>Ga0114969_10002494_pt1 | contig 15125 bp, 20 predicted proteins | sample M_130807_MF_Meta_FD_87316 | JGI IMG/M metagenome (GOLD analysis project Ga0114969, IMG submission 87316) | Freshwater microbial communities from Lake Montjoie, Canada to study carbon cycling - M_130807_MF_MetaG | ecosystem: Environmental > Aquatic > Freshwater > Lake | place: Lake Montjoie...
GCAAGGGCTAACGCTGGCTCAATCGCTAGGTTCTTGCTGGATTGGAAAATACCTAGTTCTTTCGATCCGCAAGGTCGAGCGCCGGAGACTGCTGCTAGGTTGGAGATGAAGGCACTTAGCGTATCTCCTGAACGGGATATGGTTGATGATGCAATTGCCGAAAACACCTGTTCGGTCATTAATGATGACATTGTAGATGTAACCTGGTTGAACAGTCTTGTGACAGGGATGGGTGGCGAATTACCTAAAACGAGGACACTTAGTAGCATATTGTCGGAGAAAGGATATTCACCAATTGGGGGTAGAGTTGTAAAAGTTTCGGGTCGTAATCACTACGTTTGGGTGAAGCATATTGGGACCCTGCCGGAAATTAAAAAAATTGTGAGGGAGTATCATTCCGCAAAAAATGACGGAGATTATGAGAATATTCCGTTTTGATGGTAAAAGGTCACAATAATTGCAACCTTTTTTTTATTGCGCCCCAACATTGCGACCCTATTTAATTCTTTGTTTTTATTATCTTTTTATTAAAAAGGTTGCAAAGGTTGCAATAAATAGTAAAAACTGTTCCATAGAGTAAATTCTCTCTCTGTTAGAATATAGCTTTGGTATAACACAGCGAAATTATGTGTAATAGTGATACAAGGAATATCGCGCCCAATTGCGCCCTTGCGACCCTGCAATAAAAACTTGACATATATTAGGGATGGTTTAATATCTTATTTATCGAGGTCACTGGGACTGAGAGATCACAAATCTGGAGATACAGATGAGTAAATACGACGAGTTCTTCCCACGCCAAAAGCGCAAACCTTTTGAGCCAACACCGTTCCTTATAATAATTATTGTCTTGCTGGCAATTTCGTTCACATCTTATTTAAGTCAATCTTGCTAGGAGCATAAAATGGATATTATCGAAATTACAGCGTTTCAAGTTGGAGCTGCTAGGTTGGTCATTAGCTTTTCCAGAGCAGACAATGAAACCAAAAGGAATCTGCTGGACTCCTACATGGCAATCGTCAGGGAGTATGAGGAAGCCTTGTACCACAACAGAGAGCAGGAGCAGAATCAGGGCTTGGACGAGGTGGAGTTGGATCAGTATTTAGACGATCCACGTCACGGGCAGGCTGAACCATTGAACAGAGGTGACTTCTAATGAATGAATTTGAGGTAACACAAATGCTGCGTGATGCGATTGACCAAGACCCCAAAGGTAGGGTGTGGCACGTTAACACTCAACACCTAGTGGCGTTTGCACAGATGGTTGCTGATAAGACCAAGCGGGAATTACTTAGCAGCCCAGAAGAGTTTGAGAATTGGTGCAAAGAGTCTGATGACGGCGCTTACGACAAGGAGAACACATGAGTATATTTGATACGCAACCGAGTCTTAATGAGGCGCTGAGGGTGCTAGATTATCGGATCAGAGAGATTGATAGCAAGGTAAGGGTGCTTCAGGGGTTAGAAATATCTATACAAGAAGAAGTAGTCCAAGCGTTAGGCATAAAATGTGCAGTAAAAGATTGTACGAACCACACACATCAAGGAAGGTTCGTAGGATTACTGTGCGCCCCTTGCCACTCATATGTATCTGGTGGTGATGGTGGTGGGTATTCACAGGTTGCTAGGAACACGCAACGCGAATGGGTAGGACTGACGGATGATGAGGCGGCTGAATGTTGGTCAACCAGCGCGGTTTCTTCATGGCGAGCCATTGAAGCCAAACTAAAGGATAAGAACATATGAACTACGATGTCACCCCTAGAACGCTCAGAGAGGGCGTAGAACGCAATAAGTCTCACGATGGATACCTACCCTACCTAAATGCTCCCCGAGGGCTTGTAGGAGGCTACAGGTCGTCTACATGGCAAGATGACGATAGGGCTTTCCTTTTGTGGGTCAAGGTTGTGGTAGTTGCTACCGTTGGTGGTTTGGTTACTCTTATTGCGGTGGTGGCAAATGGCTAATGCAGTCACCAAGACGCGGCTTCTAATCTCAACCACTCAAGGTCTTATCACCCTGTCGCAAATCAAAAAAATACTTGACTTGACCTCTGCTGAGATTAGTATGTCAGTTGCCTACCTCTATCGGCAGGGTTCGGTAGATCGAATCAAGATAGACAATGAGGGTGCTGGGCCTAGACAAGTCTGGGCCTATCAGCACAAGAGCAGATCATGATTAGAATGGTCAAGACACATAACGGCTACGCAATGCACGAGATTGTATGTGATTCTAATGGAGTGCCAGTCAGCAGCTTTCCAGCAGTAATTCAAGGTATGACAAGACTTGACGCTATAAAGTATCTGGAAGATGTAATAGATGCAGCCAAGCTACCAGCGATACGACTCAATGAAATACGCACTGCACATTAATCATCCTGTAAAATCAGGAGATTGCGATCTTTGCGGTCGCTATAGTAGCAAGTTGCTCCACGGTGTATGCTTGCCGTGTCGATTAAAATTTAAGCAAAAATAAGCGAGATATATGATGGGATTAAAAAAACACAAAATATCTGTGGCAGGGCCGGGTAGGCCAAAAGGGGTTGCTAACAAGTCTACAATCCTTGCTAGAGAGGCTATCGCCCGGTTTGTTGATGGCAATGCTCATCGAGTGCAGATTTGGTTGGACGCTATCGCTGAGACCGAAGGCCCATTAAAGGCTTTCCAGTGTTACACCGACATGATCGAGTACCATGTACCAAAATTGAGCCGGACAGAACTCACTGGCAAGGATGAAGGGCCAGTTCAGATGGTGATTAAGTGGAAACCAACGAAATAGAGCTTGATTATCAACCGCGCCGGGCTTTCATGCCGTTCCATGAGAGGACGGAACGCTGGGCCTGTCTAGTGGCCCACAGGAGAGCAGGTAAGACAGTCGCAGCTGTGAACGAGCTAATTCGTGCTGCCGCTGTCTGTGCGTCTGCTATGCCCTTATTTGCCTACATAGCTCCATACCGATCACAGGCTAAGTCAGTGGCATGGGAATACCTCAAGCACTACGCACGACCAATACTTGCATCAGTCAATGAGTCCGACCTTTATGTAGACCTAATCAATGGAGCTAGGATAAGGCTATTTGGGGCCGATAACGCTGATGCCATGCGAGGACTGGGATTTGATGGCCTGTTCCTAGATGAGTACGCTGATTTTAAGCCTAGCGTCTGGGGCAGTATTCTGCGTCCAGCACTCAGTGACAAGCAAGGTTGGTGTGTATTTGCTGGCACTCCGAAGGGTAAAAACCAGTTCTGGGATATCTACAAAACGGCTCAGAGAATACCTAGTGAGTGGTTTTGCATGGCACTCAAGGCATCTGACAGTAAGTTATTGCCAGAAGGAGAGCTGAATGCCGCCAAAGCACAGCTATCAGAAGATCAATATCTACAAGAGATGGAATGCTCATTCGAGGCAAGCATTCTAGGAGCTTACTACGGTACGGAGATGCGTGAGGCTACAGAGCAAGGGCGCGTTACTAGAGTAGCCTACGACAATAACGTGCCTGTTCATCTCGCTTGGGACTTAGGTTATAGAGATGATACGGCAGTCTGGTTCTATCAGGTAATCAGAGATGAAGTACATATAATTGATTATTACGCCGTTTCTGGTGCTAATATTGATGAAATAGCTGCAAATATCCTGTCAAGGCCGTATAATTTCGGTAAGCACCACCTGCCGCATGATGCACGAGCTAAGACTCTGGCGGCTGCTGGTAAGTCAGTAATCGAGCAATTAGCGGTACATTTTGGCATCAATAGCCTAGCTATCGTGCCAGACCTGTCAGTGCAAGACGGTATACAGGCTGTCAGAAAGGTGCTGCCGCAGTGCTGGTTTGATGCAGACAAGTGCAGTGAAGGTATCGAGGCTTTACGTCAGTATCAAAGAGAGTACGATGAGGACAAGAAGGCGTTTCGGCAGACACCAAGACATGACTGGTGTTCTCATCCGGCAGACGCTTTCCGAATGTTATCAATAGCTTGGCGGTCAGAGCCGCGAGTCAGACAGCCTGATGCAGCTAAACCGCTGATGGTAGGAGAGCAAAACACAGCAACACTAAACGATGTGTGGGCGCAAGCAAATCAACCTAAGAGAGGCAGAATATGAGCATACAATCACCATTTAGATACCAGTACGAACACGTTGCAGTCAGTCAAACAGCACAAGTTCTAGGCGGCACAGGAGCTATCGGTGACTACATCCACAGACTAATATGTACAGTCACCACCGCTGCTACAGGCAATGTAGTTCTGGTAGACGGAACAGGCGTAGGCATATTGACCCATACAGTGCTACCTGCACTAGCTGGCACAGGTATCAATGTCTATAACATAGAGATTAACGCTGCATCTACTACTGGCGCATGGAAAATTACGACAGGAGCAGGTGTTGAGGTCATGGCAGTAGGCATATTCTCAGCATAATGGCAACACCTGCACAACTAGCCAAAGCCCTAGCGTATCAGGGCGAGATTAGGAATACATCACGGAACAGGCTTCTAGGTGGTGTAGCTGACGCTCTTGCTCCAGTATCAGAGTTTGCAGATCAATACAAAATATCAGACAGGATACCTTTTCTTGGAGGATTGAGTGCTGCTGACCTGACCGGGCTAAAGGGAGCGCAAAGCCTTGTAAATGACATGAGCTACGGCACACCACCTATCAGAGGCGCATCTCTACAGACCACTAAGGTAGACCCTAGAGTGCTAGACCTTGCTGGCGTGTCTGGTGCGATGATTCCTGTCGGCAAGGCGTTAGGTAAGGCTGCACTGAGAGAGGGCGCTAGACAGATCGAGACGGGTACTGGTATCGGCAGGGCTGCGCTTGATCCTAGATCAAGAATAGTGCAAAAAGATTTGCAAGACGCTTTTCCTGATGTTGATTTCTCTCTTAGTCAAAGAGGTAATCAAGCCACACTGAATAAGGTAATAGTTCCAAAAGAACAGCGTGGTAAGGGCGTCGGCTCAGAGTTTATGAGCGCTTTAACAAAGGCGGCAGACACAGAAGGAACTCAACTTGCTCTGTCACCATCTGCTGACTTTGGCGGTAACAAAGCAAGGTTAGTTGATTTTTACAAGCAGTTTGATTTCGTGCCGAATAAAGGAAGAAAAATTGATTTTTCAGTAAGTGAATCTATGCGTAGAGAGCCGCAAGCAATGATGCAGCGACCTAAGACAGAGTTCGAGATACTGCACGACACAGCCCAGCGCAATGCTGCCCTACCAGTTGAGCAGGGCGGGCTAGGACTGCCTGCAAATAATACCTATATAGACAGGGCTATGAGTGTGCCAAAGACAAGCGCGGGGTTATTTGATACTACTGGACTTGAAAATAGAGGAAGGGAACTTATTCAAGGGAAGGCAGAAGAATTGGCGCAAAGAATGAGGGATGCAGGCGTTAATGTTGACCTTCAACATTCTGGAAGTGCCGCTGGCCCGTCCAGTTATTTGCGTGTCGCAGGTATGCCAGATATTAGATTGTCAGGCCACAGCAAGGGGGCTTTCAACTCGCAAGGAGTTATAAATGTTGCAACGCCCGATGAGTTCGCTGCGGTTGTAGCGCAAGCAGCAAAGAATCAAAGTGCGCTGAATAATCAAATCTCTAAAATGTCGCAAAGTTATGAACAGGGCGCAATTCCGATCAGGTTGGCAAGTGCAGACAAGAAATTAGCTAAAGGAAAGTCGCTAACCAAGTCAGAGCAGGGTGCTGTTGACTGGCGCAATAGTCAGGCTATGAGTGTGCCAGCCAAAACAAAGTATGAACTAGCAGAAGCACTTAGGGGAAGAAAATGACCGAAACTCCAATCGAGAAGTATCTGAACGTAATCGGCGCATACGACAACGAGTTCAAGAAGTGGGAAGCTCGTTCTGCAAAGATCGTTAAACGCTACAGAGATGATAACCGCAGCCAGAACTCTAACGAGACGGCAAAGTTTAATATTTTGTGGTCAAACGTACAGACTCTAGTGCCAGCAGTCTACTCTAAGCTGCCTATGGCTGACGTATCACGCCGCTTTGGAGACAATGACCAAGTAGGCCGCGTAGCATCACAGATCATTCAGAGAGCTATTGACTACGAGATTGAGCATTACCCAGACTTCAGAGCAACCATGAAAAATGCGGTGCAGGATCGCTTTCTTGGCGGTCGTGGTGTCGCATGGGTACGCTACGAGCCGCATCTAATTGAGCGCGATATGCCAGAAGATGGGCTACAGGTCACTGAGGACACGGATGAAGAGGACGCGGCTAACGAGACAGGCCCGGAGACTAATCAGACATACGAAGAGATTGAGTACGAATGCGCTCCTACCGACTACGTTCACTGGAAGGACTTTGGTCACTCAGTAGCTCGTACATGGGAAGAGGTCACGGTTGTATGGCGCTGGGCTTACATGACGCGAGAGGCGCTTATAGAGCGTTTTGGTGAGGAGTCTGCAAAGAAGATACCTTTAGACAGCGGCCCACAGACACTAACTTCCTACGGTCAGTCTAGCAAAGAGCATACACGCGCCAAGATATGTGAGCTGTGGGATAAGGAAAGCGGCAAGGTCTACTGGTTTAGCAAGAACAGCAACTACATCATAGACGAGCGTGATGACCCTATCGAGGTAGAAGGCTTCTTCCCTTGTGGCAAGCCTTTGTACGCTACTTTAACCTCTGATTCTCTAGTGCCTGTACCTGACTTCGTGCTGTATCAAGATCAGGCTACAGAACTGGACATTTTGAGCGACAGAATTGACGGCCTGGTCAAGGCTCTACGAGTACGAGGAGTATATGACGCAAGCCAGCCAACGCTACAACGTCTGCTCACAGAGGGAGACAATAATACTCTGATACCTGTGGATAAGTGGATGGCTTTCAGTGAAAAGGGTGGGCTGAAGGGTAGTATCGACATCCTACCGCTAGATGTCATAGCTAGTACTCTCATCAACTGCTACAAGGCAAGAGAGGACATAAAGAGCCAGATTTACGAGATTACAGGCATATCTGACATTATCAGGGGTCAGACCAGCGCAAGCGAGACTGCAACTGCACAACAGATCAAGGGCCAGTATGCAGGGCTAAGATTAAGATCAATGCAGGAAGAGGTAGCATTGTTTGCGTCTAGCCTGATTAAGCTCAAGGCGCAGATCATGTGTACCAAGTTCCAGCCACAGACTCTATTGCAGTATGCGTCTGCACAGCAGATGTCTCAGGCAGACCAGCAGTTAATACCACAGGCTATAGAGCTTCTTAAAGACTCGCCTCTGTCTAACTTTAGAATTGACGTAGAGGCTGACAGTCTGGTGCAGTTAGATGAAGATCAGAACAAGCGCAATCGTGTAGAGTTCCTACAGGCGTTCGGCGGCTTCTTAGGCCAAGCCTTACCTGTAGGCCGCGAGTCACCTGAGATGATACCAATGCTGGTAGAGGTGATGAAGTTCGGCATAGGAGCGTTTAAGCAAGCAGAACCTATCGAGGGTACTCTGGATGCCGCACTGGAGCAGATGAAGGCAGCATCGCAGCAGCCTAAACAGCCGCAGCCTGATCCTGAGCAAATGAAGATGCAAGCGCAGCAACAGTCTGACCAGATGAAGATGCAAGCCCAACAGCAGACCGATCAGGCTAGATTGCAGGCAGACGCACAAGCTGCTCAGATGAAGGCTCAGATTGACGTACAGGCTCAACAGGCACGAGTACAGGCAGATATGCAGATCGAGCAGATGAAGCTACAGGCAGACGCACAGCTAGAGCAGATGCGCCAGCAGATGAAGATGCAGGAGCTACAATACCTAGATCAGTTTAATCGCTACAAAGCACAACTAGACTCATCTACTCGCATCATGGTCGCAGAGATATCAGCCAAAGCACAGGTAGATAAGGTGCGTGAGGCAGAAGAGGCCGCTAATACTGAAGTAGCTATTGTTCTGGGTCAAGCATGAGACAGTCTTGGGTATATATAGATGGAGAAGCTGTAGAGGTAGGTTCGGTGCAGCATGATGCTAAGGTCTACATCATGCCTGACATAGCTCCTTACAAGTCTATGGCTGATGGCACAATGATTACTGGCAGGGCTATGCACCGTGAGCATCTAAGGAAGCATAATTGCTTTGAAGTCGGTAACGAGACTATGACAAGCCGCGCACCTGTTGTAAAAGATACACGCAGAGAAGTATTAAGCGCACAATTAGCAAATATGTCGCATTCCCAAGCTAACAAGCTAATGGATCGGATGCGAGATAACCAAAGGTTTACCAATAACCCCCACAGGGAGAAATAAATGGATATGCCAGAGTCAGTACCCGATACAAATGTAATAGACAGAAAAGAACTACTAGCGCAGCAGTTTGATGAATTAGAGACAGAGCCAAAGGCTGAGAGAGTACGCAGTGCTGATGGCAAGTACGCACCAACAATACCTGTAGAAGCTCCAGAAGTAGTAGAAGATCCTCCGGTATGGCAAAGAGCGCCTGCATCATGGAAGAAGGACTACCATGAGGAATGGGCGGCAGCATCGCCAAAACTACAGGAATACGCATGGCAGCGTGAAGAGCAGATGAGGGCTGGTGTTGAGCCGCTTATAAGTAAGGCTCAGTACGCTGACGAGATGGAACGGGTAGTACAGCCGTACCTTAATACGATACACGGCTTAGGAATTAAACCTAGTGAAGCCATTAGCGGGTTATTGCAAGCGGATAACATCTTACGCAACGGCTCGCCACAGGAAAAGGAATACTACTTTGCTCAGTTGAGAGAGCAGTACGGCATGGGAGCTGCAAATCAGGATGGTGTGCAACAAGCACCACAGCATGATATAGTATACGGACTACGCAACGAGTTAAACTCAGTGCGCGGCGAGATGCAGCAATGGAAGCAAGAGAAGGAAGCTGAATCTAGCAAGATTATGAACGGCGAAATCGACTCATTCTCACAAAAGAAGGAGTATTTCGAAGAGCTTCGACCGGCAATGATCCAACTGCTACAAGGCGGTATGGCTAATACGCTGGATGAGGCTTACGACAAGGCATTACGCCTAGACGCTGACTTATACGATAGACAAACACAGGCTCAACAGGCTAGTGCAAACGTCCAAAAGATAGGTCTGGTAGACAAAGCGGCGAAAGCTGCTAAGGCGGCAGCGGTTAGCGTTAAAAGCTCCACACCCGGAGTAGCGACAACGACCAAAGCGCAAGATAGGCGCTCAATGTTAGTGGAACAATTCGCTAACCTAGATGAGCGTTTTTGATAACCTAAACTGAGGAGTAAATTATGGCCTTCGCCAATAGCTCGGTTAGCGACATCATTGCGACTAACATTCAAAGTCGTACGGGTGAACTAGCTGACAACGTAACAAACAACAACGCTTTACTGCGCCGCTTGAAAGATCGTGGCAATGTAAAGACTTTCTCTGGTGGTAACGTAATTTTGCAAGAAATTATGTACTCAGACAGCGCAACTAACAACACCAATAGCTATTCTGGCTATGAAGTATTGAATGTTTCGCAAAACAGCCCGATCTCTGCTGCTCAATTCTCTATCACCCAATACGCTGCTGCCGTTTCAATCAGCGGTCTTGAGATGATTCAGAACAGCGGTAAAGAAGCAATCATCGACCTGCTTGACGGTCGTATGAATGTTGCTGAAGCTCAGTTGGCTAACCGTATAGGTGGTGACATTTACCTAGATGGAACCGGCAACGCAGGTAAGAACCTTACCGGCCTCGGAGCTGCTGTACCTGATGCACCTACCACAGGAACGTACGGCGGCATTAATCGTGCTACCTATAGCTTCTGGCGTTCAGTTAAGTACAGTGGAACCACAGATGGCGGATCAGCTACATCAGCATCCAACATTCAAGGTTACATGGACTCACTAGCTGTGCAGTTGATTCGGGGTACGGACAAGCCTGATCTGATCGTTGCTGACAACATCTTCTATCGTATGTACCTGCAATCGCTGCAAAGCATTCAGCGTATTAGTGATGGTGGAAACAGCACTGCTGGAGCTGGTTTTGCTTCACTCAAATACTACGGCGCCGGTATGGCTTCTGATGTTGTTCTGGACGGTGGTATCGGTTCAGCAGCAACCGCAAGTCATATGTGGATGCTGAACACCAAGTATTTGATGTTCCGTCCTAACGTAAACCGCAACTTCGTACCTATCGGTGGCGAACGTCAAGCGGTCAATCAAGATGCGATCGTAAAATTAATCGGTTTTGCTGGAAATTTAACTTCAAGCGGCCCGCAATTCTGCGGCGTTCTGCTGGCTTAACGAGGAGGATATAAAAATGGCTAATTCTACTTTTGGCGTATTAAATTTTGTAACTCCAATGTTCGCACAGCGTGATGCGGCTGCGGTTATGGTTCTTGGCACTCCGCAGATCGGGACGTTGAACGACACTTGGGTATATGTGCAAGCATCTGAAGCAGTTGCGACTGGAACCTGTACCGTTAGCGCAGCTTTTGCACTTACGGATACAGCAGGTTCTTACACTGCCGATACCGCTTTTGCATCAGGCGAGTACGGTTGGGTTCGTAAAACGACTTCACCGTTGTAATCTAATTCTGGGGCGGGGTAACTCGCTCCAGTCTTTAAGGAGATTAGTATGACTATTCCATCACGAGTTTTAGGAGCAGGTAACAGTCCTCTGTCCACACAATCAATTTGTGGCACTGGCGCTGTTGGCTTGGTTGCTCTTGGAACAACGATTGCGGACGCACTGTTACTCGCCGCCGATTACAATACACTTACAACATCGTCAGCATCTACCGGCGTTCGTCTCTTGCCGACCGAAGCTGGTGCGACAGTAGTAATTCGTAATGATAGCGGTGTCACAGTAGTTGTATATCCGTACTCAGTAGCGAGTACAATCAATGCAGGAGCAACAAGTCTTTCGCTGGCAACAGCCAAGACCGCAGTATTTTATGCAACATCAGCAACAACGTGGGTTTCGATAACCACAGCGTAATAAACTAGGGAGGGAGACTTCCCTAGTCCTCAATGATAAGACCATTTCAAAAAGGACAGTAAAATGGAAAGCGACATGAATAATGCAGATAACGCTCTGCACGTTGAGTTTTACAAGAGTACAGAAGAAGGTTACAAGGATGTGCCTTTCGTAAGAATACATATTCCGGGTGACAAGACCACAGTAATCGACCAGCCAGTACGGGAAGATCACAAAGAGCGTTTTGTCAGGCAATGGTTGTACTTTCAGATGAAGAGCAATGAAGGTGCAGAGGTTTACGGTACAATGCTTTCTAAGTGGAATGCTGACGAACCTAAAGAGTTCGACAAGTTCCAGATGGAAGAGCTACAGATTCTAAAGTACCAGACGGTGGAGCAGGTAGCTACATCAACAGACTCCCAGCTACAGCGTGTTGGTATGAGTGGGTTTGCGTTAAGAGATAAGGCTAGGGCATATCTGGCGAGACAAAACCAGACTGCTGCTTCAACCGCCTTAGAGGACGCTCAGAAGGAACTAGCGATTCTCAAAGAGCAGGTAGCTCTCCTTAGTAGCAATAGCAAGCCTAAAATGGGAAGGCCAAAAAAAGAGGATTAAAGTATGTCATCCACGATGCTGCAACTGGTTTCACAGGTAACAAACGAACTAGGTGTTAGTACACCAACATCAGTTGCAGGCAATACCAATCAGGATGTGATTCAGATTCTTGCGCTCATGAATGCTTCGGGGTACGAGTTACTCCGTAAGCATGACTGGCGTAGACTTACAAAACAGTATAGGTTCTATACAGAATATTTAACCACCACTGGCACATGGTCTGACGGCGGAACTTCAGTCACGGCAATACCATCAACAACTGGACTAGACAGCACCTACCAGCTAACTGGCGTAGGTATGGCAAACGACACCCAGATACAGACAGTTGACTCAGGCACAGCAATAACTGCCACACAACAATTCACAGACTCAGGCACAAACGCTACTGTTACCTTTATGAAGGTAAAGTACGCACTGCCAGCAGATTACGACTCTACAGTACCTAGAACTCATTGGGATAAGGATAAACATTGGGAGATGCTTGGCCCAATTGACGCTCAACAATGGGAATGGCTGCTGTCAGGCTACATCTCTACTGGCCCGCGCATACGTTGGCGCTTGCTAGGTGCATACTTCCAGATCTGGCCCGGCGTTTCAGACAATGAGTTCTTAGGCTATGAGTATAGAAGCAATGGATGGGCCGAAAGCTCACTAGGAGTGGCTAAGACGAGCTTTACTATAGACACTGATACTTGCATATACCCAGACCGTTTAGTTGTCCTAATGACGAAACTGAAGTATTTTGAGGCTAAGGGCTTCGATACTACGGCTATGTATAGAAACTTCCTGACAGAACTTGAAGTCGTTATGGCTCAAGATCAGAGTTCAGCTAATCTATCGTTTGCTCCAAGACCGGGTACAGTCCTCATCGGCTATGACAACATACCTGACACTGGGTATGGGAATCCTAACTAATGTTTCCAGCACAAAAGACCGCTGCACAAGTAGGTTCAATACCAGCTCCAGTTGGAGGATGGAATGCTCGTGATTCCATAGCAAATATGGAGCAGACCGATGCAGTAGAGATGATTAACTTCTTCCCGTCATATTCTAATGTTGTCTTGCGCGGTGGATTCACTAATCATGCAACTGGAATAAGTGGTCAGGTTGAGACTCTGATGAATTACTCAACAGGTACACAAGAAAAGCTATTTGCAATTGCACTGAAGAGACTTATTCCTACTCCACTTGCACAGATATACGATGTGACAACGGCTGGAGTAGTTGGCGCTCCTGTAGTAACAAGCCTAACGAATGCTAGATGGGAATTCATCAATGTTACGACCGTCGGTGGAAGTTATTTATATCTAGTCAATGGTGTAGACGCTCCATTACTGTATGACGGGACTACTTGGGCTTCTGTCACAGCTATATCGACTATAGCGATAACAGGCGTTACAACAACATCGCTAGACAATATTACCCTATTTAAGAACAGAGTATGGTTTACGCAAAAAGAATCATTAAAGGCTTGGTACTTACCTACTAATGCAGTCGGTGGAGCAGCACAGGCACTTGATCTTAGCTCTATTGCTAAGTTTGGCGGTCATATTACAGACGTAGCCACATGGACGATTGATGCAGGCTACGGGGTTGATGACAATCTTGTATTTATTACAAGCAATGGCGAGTGTATTGTTTACTCTGGTACAGACCCGGCAAGCTCTGCTACTTGGTCATTGATTGGCGTATGGAAGCTAGGCGCTCCGATTGGAGATCGCTGTTTTATGAAGTACGGCGGTGACATTTTAATCATTACATACGATGGGCTAATACCCCTCGCAGCATCACTACAAAGCTCTAGGCTTGATCCACGCGTGGCTTTGAGTAACAAGATACAGGGAGCGATCACAACAGCCTCTAATCTCTATGCAGATCACTTTGGGTGGCAGATACATTATTCAGCCAAGAATAACGCTGTATGGGTAAATGTACCTGTACAGGAAGGCAATAATCAAGAGCAGTATGTGATGAACACAATTACAAAATCTTGGTGCAAGTTTCAGGGTTGGAAGGCCAACTGTTGGGAGTCTTTTGGAGATAATCCATATTTTGGCGGTAAGAACTTTGTCGGCAGGGCATGGGATGAAACTTACGCAGATAACAAAACTGACATTACTACTAATGTTTTGCAAGCATTTAACTACTTCGATCAGCGCGGGATAAAAAAATACTTTACTAGGGCTAGACCTTCTCTATTCACAGACGGACTACCGGCGGTTCTTATTTCAATGAATATTGATTATGATGTCTCAGACCCTACGGCAGCACTATCATACTCTCCAAGCGCTTATGGAGTATGGGATGTAGGAATATGGGATACATCAGCATGGGGTCAAGACCTCATGATTACTAATAACTGGCAAGGTGTAACTGGTATTGGCTATTGTGGTGGGGTTCACCTAAAAAGCGCGTCTCAGACATTGCAGTTAGAGTGGGCGGCAACAGACGTGGTTTACCAGACCGGATGGGCTGGAATATAGTACAAGGCGATGCTGTCGGTTTGTATGTAGCGAAACAGACCGAGGGATCGTATCACTACGATGCACAGTCAATAGGTCTTGAAAGAGATGGGGATATAATTGCAGGGGTGATCTATGAGAGCTTTATGGACACCACCATTACTTGTCACATTGCAATTACTGGGAAAGTAAACAAGAAGTATCTTCGGGCGATATTTAACTACCCGTTTATAGTATGTAACGTAGAGAAGATAATAGCTCCTGTTATTGGAGATAATCATAAGAGCATTAAGCTAGTAAAGAATATGGGATTTACTGAAGAAGCTAGAATTAAGAGAAGTAACGGAGATATGATATTCTTTACGATGTTGAAAAGTGAATGCAGGTTTTTAGGAGGTAAGTATGACTAAGAAATCAACCCCACCACCAGTGCCAGATTATGCGGCATTAGCATTGGCTCAGGGCGCGGCTAACAAAGAGGCGGCTATAGCTACCTCAAGATTAGGTAACCCTAATATTTATGGGCCGTTAGGTAATCAGACCGTCTCGTATGGGACCACAAAAAAATACGATAAAGCTGGCTACGATCAAGCAGTGATTGATTACAATGCAATGAGTCCTGAGCAAAAAAAGGCTGAAGGCTTCCCTACACAAGCAAAATTTACAACTGATGATTTTACTACTCCAACCGTAACTCAAACCCTAACACCAGTCGCACAAAAAACTTTAGAGGCGCAGCAGCTAGTAGAGCATGAGCTTGCTGGACTTGGACTAAAAGGAACTCTAACGGTTGATAAGATGTTGGACAAGCCTTTTAACCCGAAACTGGACGGGATTAAAACAGACATATCGGGTGACGTGTCACCAGTAAACCAGACTGCATTTACTGCCGACCAAGCTAGGCGCTCCGTTGCCGCCCCCACTGCCGCCGATCAAGCTCAACGCTATGTAACCGGCCCTACTGCCGCTGAAACAGCTCAAGGCTCTGTTACCGGCCCTACTTTACAGCAAGGTATTAATACAGCAGGAATAGCAGCAATGCCTGTAAACGCAGGTATGACTGGTCAGCAAGCTATTATGTCTAGGCTTCAACCTCAACTGACGCAGAATGAGAATGCAGCTAGGCAAAGACTA
>Ga0114969_10002496_pt1 | contig 15122 bp, 15 predicted proteins | sample M_130807_MF_Meta_FD_87316 | JGI IMG/M metagenome (GOLD analysis project Ga0114969, IMG submission 87316) | Freshwater microbial communities from Lake Montjoie, Canada to study carbon cycling - M_130807_MF_MetaG | ecosystem: Environmental > Aquatic > Freshwater > Lake | place: Lake Montjoie...
CCTGGCCCAGTGCACCAGAGGTTGCCGGCCTCGTCGAGCTTGAGGCCGTCGGGGACACCATCGGAGTAGACGGGCTCGCCTGGCCACTGGTAGATGACCTCGCCACCCGACAGCGAACCGTCGCTGGCAACATCGAAGCGGCGGATGTTGAGGTCCTCCGTATCGTTGATCCAGAGCGTCTTCTCGTCGGGCGAGAAGCAGAGGCCGTTGGGCTTGTTGAAGTCGTCAACGACGAGCTGCAGACCACCATCTTTGGTGTAACGGTAGACGCCGCAGAAGTCGAGCTCCTGCTCGCGCTCCTCGCCAAATCCGGGCCAGCGGCCGTACGGCGGGTCGGTAAACCAGATCGCGCCGTCGCTCGTCACGACAATGTCGTTCGGACTGTTGAGTTCCTTGTCGCCGTAATGCGAGACGACGACCTCGCGCACGCCGTCGCGGAGAATCGCCACGGAGGACGTGACGTGCTCGCACAAGAGCTGGTTGCCGTTCATGCAGAGCGTCGTGCCATTGACCTTGTTGGACGGATTCGCGACAACTTCGACACCACCCGCGCGCGTCCACTTGCGCCTGGTATCAGCGGGCATGTCGCTGAAATACAGGGTATTTTCGGCAGCGACCCAGAGTGGTCCCTCCGTAAATGTGCACCCGCTAGCGATCTGCTCCCAGGTTGCATCGAGCGAGACGAGCTCACCCATTTTTGCGGAGACGGCAGTGACAAGACTCATGCGATTTCAGCTCCTTCCAAACAATTAGACTCGGATGGTCTAGCGCATTTTGCGCCCAATGGCAATGGTCTGACCACAATTCGTTCAGGAGTTTGTTTCTTGCCATTGACATGCGAATAGGTCAGACCTATTGTGGCGTCGTACGCAGCGCTTGGAGAGGGCGCTTGAGGAACAGGAGGGCAGGAGAGCATGGCGACGAGTGAAGTTGGAGCAACGGCCGAGATCGTGCCGCAGGCTGGGCCACGCGTCCGTCTGTCTCGAGGCACCGTGTTTCTCCTCGTCGTGCTGGTACTCGCCGTGCTCGGCATCGGCCTGCAGGCCGCCTCCGACGCAACGCTTTTCGCTCAGATCACCCTCAACGGTCTTTCGCTCGCCGGCCTCTACTTCATCGTTGCGAGCGGCTTCACGCTGATTTTCGGCTTGATGCGCGTGGTCAACATGGCGCACGGCTCGTTCTACATGCTCGGCGGCATCATCGCCTACCTCGTCCAGGAGCGGATGTTGAATCCCGATCCGACGAGTTTCGATCTGCCCCAGGCGACGCTGAGTAGTTTTCTGATACCCCTGATCGTTTCGATGTTCTCGGTCGCCCTGCTCGGCGTCTTGATCCAACAGATTTTCTTGCGTTGGAACCAGGGTCAAGAATTGCGCCAGGCACTGATCACAATCGCGCTCTCAATCATCATCGCGGATCAGGCTGTGGCGCGTTTTGGAGGAATTGCGAAGGAGATCTCGGTGCCTGTTCGAAAGAGCATCGAGCTGCCGATCGTTGGCATGTACGGGACGATGCGGCTCGTCATGCTGCTCGTGGCGATCGTGGTTGGTGTCATCTTGGTGCTGATCATCTCGCGCACGCGTTTCGGCATGATCGTTCGCGCAGGCGTCGACGACCGTCAGATGGTGACGGCGCTCGGCGTCAACATCCAGAAGGTCTTCGCCGGTGCCTTTTTTCTCGGAGCCATGCTGGCGGGGCTGGCGGGCGTCTTGGGTGGTGCGGTCAACTCCGTCAACAAGTCTGACGACGGCAAGTTCTTGCTGATCTCGCTGGTGATCGTGATCGTCGGTGGTATGGGTTCGCTGCCGGGGGCGGCGGTTGGCGCCGTGCTGCTTGGATTGATCGACTCCTACAGCGACGTGTATCTGCCTGATTCAGTGACGAACTACGGCGTGCTCCTGACATTTTTCCTGCTCGTTTTCGTCCTCGCCATTCGCCCCTACGGTCTGTTCGGAAGGCCGGCATGATCCCCGCGCGCCTGCAGTGGCCCATTGGTTTCGGAGTCGTCCTGATCGCGGCTTTGCTGCCCTTCGTCTGCAGTAGTTACACGACGTCACAGATCCTGACCCGCTCGTTAATCCTCGGTCTGGCCGCCGCGAGCCTGATCTTTCTCGCGAGCCTCGGCGGTTGGGTCTCGCTCGCCCAATTGGGCCTCTACGGCGTCGCGGGCTTTACCGTCGGCAACCTTGCCAAGGCGGACGGTGGGGCGAAGGTCTTCGCGATGGACATCTGGGTTGCGTCGCTGCTCGCGCTCGTCGTAACGGTCCTCGTCGGGCTCCTGATCGGCGTGATTGCCAGCCGCAGCGAAGGCATCTACTTCTTGATGATCACGTTGGCCTTTGGCGTCATTATCCGGCTCTTGTTTGAGAAGGCGACGGACCTCTCAGGCTTCGGCGGCATCAACCAGATCATCCAACCATCGCTGCTCGGCTCGGCCCAGCTCGACCCGGAGCGCATCTACTGGCTCTGCCTCGCGATCTGCGTCCTCGTCTATCTTGGCGTTCGCTATTTTGCGCGCACACCGTTTGGTCTCGCGTTTCAAGGGATTCGCGACAACACCCCGCGCATGAGAGCGCTTGGCTACAACGTCACCTTGATGCGCACCGTCGCGTTCGGAATTGGCGCTTTCATCGCAGCGCTAGCCGGTGTTCTCAACGTCTGGTGGAACACGCAGATCTCGCCAGGAACGATCGACATCGGCCCAGTCATTTTCTTGCTGATGATCGCCATCATTGGCGGCCTCTACCGGATCGAGGGGGCCTGGGTTGGCGCGTTGATCTACGTAGTCCTCGACAACCGGTTGCGGTCTGTCGACGTTGTCGGCGAGCGCGTCGCAACCGCGCTCGGCATCATCTTCTTGCTGATCGTGCTGCTGTCGCCCGGCGGCGTGATGGGCATCTACGAATCGCTCTCATCGCGTTGGCGCCGCACTGGTGTGACGGGTGGAGCCACGAGTGATGGAGACGGAACCGCGACACCAACTGTCGCGGGGGACTGAGGACTGAGAGGAGGACGTGCCTGACAAATGACCATCATCGCCATGACTGACTTGCGCGTTCTCGCAGTCGCTCACACAACGCTCGGGAGCTCGGATGACGAGCTCCACCGTACGTGTTTGATCCACACTAAGGAGGGGTAAGTGAAAGTACGAGACAAACGATGGGGTTGGCTGAGTGCCACTCTCCTCATCATCATCATCGGGATCGTTGCCGCCGCGTGCGGTGGCAGCGATGCTGAGACGACTGCCGCTGATACGGCTGCCGCCGAGACGACTGCCGCTGATACGACTGCCGCCGTCGGCGAGAAGAAGATCGTGATGGGCTTTCTCTCGAACTGCGAGGGTCCGTTCGGTCCGTTCTGGGATGCAACGCTGGCTGGCTATTACACAGCCCTCGTGCAGTTTGCGGGCGCAACGCCGGTTGATCCGGCCGACCCGAAGGCTGGCGTGACTGGTGCCATGGTGCCAGGTACGGAAATCCCGATCGAGCTCAACACGAACTACGGTTGCTCGGACGATAAGGCCGATAAGGCACTGTCGGAGGCTAAGCGCCTCGTCGAGCAAGAGGGCGTCAACATCCTGATTGGCCCACTTTCGGGCGATGAGGGTATTGCCGTCGCTAACTACGCGAAGACGCAGCCCGACGTGACGTTCCTGAATGGCATCTCTGGTGCCCAGGATACGACGCTGAAGGTTCAGGCTCCGAACTTCTTCCGCTTCTTCACTGACGGTGCTCAGTGGACTGCGGGTCTCGGTGCCTACGCGTACAACGTGCTCGGTTGGCGTAATGCCGTCACAATCGGTGACGACTACTCGTTCCCGTACACGCAAACTGCCGGCTTCGTCAGCGAGTTCTGCTCGCTGGGCGGCAAGATTGACGAGCGCATCTGGCCCGCGCTCGGAGAGACGGACTACTCGTCCTATATCGCCAAGCTTCCTGACAACGTCGACGGATTCTTCCTCGACGTCGGTGGTACAGGCACGGTTCAGTTCGTCAATCAGTACACCGAGGTGAACGGCAATGACTCGCTGCAAGGCAAGGTCATGGGTGGTGCCTTCATCTCGAACCCAGCAATCATCAAGGAGCTTGGCTCCAAGGTGGAGGGTGTTGTCGCTGGGTCTGCTCTGCCGTCCGATGCAACTGATGCAAACTGGACGGCGTACGTGGACGCCATCACGGCGGCCTTCCCCGATCAGGCTGGCAATGCTGCCAATATTTTCCTGGCCGGGTACTACAACAACACCGAGGCTGCAATTCTTGGCCTCGAGGCTGTGGCCGGCAACATCGATGATGCTGCTGCGTACCAGACTGCCCTTGCTGGCGTTGAGATCAGCACGGGTGTGGGTCCGGTGACGGTTGACGGTAACCGCAATGCGGTTGGCCCCAACTACGTGGTGCAGGTGTCCGATACGGGCACAACCACACTGTTCACCGTGGCTGACGTGGATCAGTCCTTCGGTGGTGCGTTCAGCACTGATACGCCGAACCCTGATCGCGACAATCCAGAGTGTGTCGCCGGCAACCCACCCCCGTGGGCTGCTTCGATCAAGAAGTAACTAGGAATGACGGTCGCGATGTCCCAAACTGAGACATCCGCTGCCGAGAGCGTCGTGCCGATCCTCCGCTTGCGGGGGGTCGGCCGACGCTTTGGCGGTGTCCATGCCGTACGCGGCGTGGATCTCGACGTTCGCGCAGGCGAGCGGCGCGCCGTGCTGGGTCCAAATGGGGCCGGCAAAACCACACTTTTCAATGTCATCGCAGGGGAGTTTCCGCCGACCGAGGGGTCGGTCGAACTGTTCGGTGTTGATGTTACGAACAAGCCGGCTCGTGCCCGCGTCCCGCTCGGTGTGACGCGCACGTTCCAGATCAGCCGCCTCTTTGGCGGGCTGTCGGTAGCCGACAATCTCTACGTTTCAATCATCGGTGCGGAGGGCGGACATCTGCGTCCCATCCGTAGTGCCAAGGACCGGGCCTATCACGCCCAGGCGCGCGAGCTCGGCGATCGTGTCGGGCTTGGTGGCGTGCTCGACGAGCTGGTTGGCGCGCTCTCGCATGGTGAGCAGCGTCAGCTCGAGATTGGGATGGCGCTCGCGGGCGATCCAAAACTGATCATGCTCGATGAGCCCGCGGCGGGTCTGGCTCGCGCAGAGCGCGTCAAGTTGACGGAGATGCTGCTGGGCTTCGATCGCTCAATCACGATGATTCTGATTGAGCACGACATGGATGTTGCACTGACGGTCGCGGAGCACGTCACGATGATGCACGATGGACGGATCGTCGTTGAGGGGACGCCGAGCGAGATTCGCGGCAATCAACTGGTGCACGATCTCTACCTTGGCAAGGGGCATCGCAACCATGAGTAACGTGCCGATCCTTTCCCTCCAGAACGTCAACGCGCACTATGGAGCGGCGCATGTTGTGCAGGACGTCTCGTTCGACGTGCACGACGAGCCTGTCTGTGTGATTGGGCGTAACGGCATGGGTAAGACGTCGTTGTGCCGCGCCATCATGAATCTCGATCCGCCGACTGCTGCTGGGACGATCCTGCTTGATGGTGAGCCGATCAACGGCAAGCCGCCGTATGTGATCGCCCGTGCTGGGGTTGGGTACGTCCCTCAGGGGCGTAAGTTGTTTCAGTCCCTGTCGGTCGACGAGCATCTGCGTATGATCAAGACGCCGCGTGTTGGGCGCTGGAACACGGCCGCGGTCTACGACCTCTTTCCGCGCCTCGCCGAACGCAAGAAGGTCTCTGCCACGCAGTTGTCGGGTGGCGAGCAGCAGATGCTCGCAATCGGTCGGGCGATGCTCTTGCAGCCGCGTCTGCTCGTGATGGATGAGCCGTCCGAGGGGCTGGCGCCGCGGATCGTCGAAGAGTTGGTGGAGACGCTCAAGGGTTTCGTCAACGAGGGAGTCGGTGTGTTGCTCATCGAGCAGAACCTCGGTGTTGCGACCAGCGTCGCCGAACGACTCGTGGTGATGGTCGCGGGCACCGTCTTTACGGAGACCACCTCCACCGAGATCTCGAATAGTCCCGAGCTGCAGCAGCGCTTCCTTGGGGTTACGCCAACCGGGCACCAGTAGGCTGTACGCACGATGCCTCCGACTGTCGTTCTGATCGGTACGCTCGACAGCAAGGGCGCAGAGTATGCGTTCGTGCGCGACCGCCTGCACGAAGCGGGTGTGGCGACGCTCGTCGTCGACTGTGGTACCGCGGGTCCGCCGTTTTTTGAGCCAGATGTTTCGGCGGCCGACGTCGCCTCTGCCGTGGGCGCCGACCTCGCTGCGCTGACTGCCGCGGGCGATCGAGGGCAGGCCGTGACAACGATGGCGCGCGGCGCTGAGGTGATCGCGCGGCAGTTGCACGCAGACGGCAGGCTCCAGGGACTGCTCGCGCTGGGTGGCTCGGGCGGCACGTCGATTGCCTCGGCTGCGGCTCGCGCCTTGCCAATCGGAGTGCCGAAACTGATCGTCTCGACGATGGCCGCCTCGGACACGCGCTCGCTGATTGGCGAGAGCGACCTGATGCTCGCGGCCAGCGTGGTCGATGTCGCTGGGCTCAATTCGATTTCACGTCGCATCTTTGCCAACGCAGCGGCCGCGATGGCCGGCATGGTCACGGCCGCTCCACTCCCCATTGTCGAAGAGCGACCGCTGCTGGCGGCCTCGATGTTTGGTGTCACCACGCCGTGTGTCACGCAGGCGCGTGACCAGCTGGAGGGTGTTGGCTATGAAGTGCTCACCTTCCACATGACCGGCACGGGTGGGCGCTCGATGGAGTCGCTGATCGATGCGGGCTTTATTCGTGGCCTGCTCGATACGACACCGACCGAGCTGTGCGACGAGCTCGTTGGTGGCGAGCTGAGCGCCGGCCCCAACCGCTTGACGGCGGCGGGACGTGCCGGGATTCCACAGGCCGTCTCCTTGGGTGCGCTTGACATGGTCAACTTTGGGCCGCGTGAGACGGTGCCAAAGCGATTCGACGATCGCAACCTCTACGTCCACAACGACCAAATCACGCTGATGCGCACGACGCCGGCCGAGTGCGCCCAGCTCGGGCAGGAGGTGGCCGCGAAGTTGAGCGCGGCGACCGGTCCGACGGCACTTTTCATTCCGCTGCGCGGCATCTCGATGATTGCTACCGAGGGCGGTCCGTTCTATGACCCGGAGGCCGATCAGGCACTGTTTGGTGCCGTGCGCGTGCACCTCGGCGACAACGTGGAGTTGATCGAGCTCGAGTTGGACATCAACGATCCCGCGTTCTCGGCCGCGATGGCCGACTGGCTCCACGCCGAGGTCCAGAAGGCGACGGCATGAATCGCGAGCAGGCCCTCACTCGACTTCGTGCCACGCGCGCGACCGGCCAGGCGATCATCGGTGCGGGCGCGGGTACGGGTCTTTCGGCCAAATGCGCCGAGGCCGGTGGCGCCGACCTGATCATCATCTATAACTCGGGCCGTTTCCGGATGGCAGGTCGCGGCTCGCTGTCGGGCCTGATGCCCTACGGCGATGCGAATGAGATCGTCGTGGACATGGCGCGCGAGGTCTTGCCGATCGTGCGTGAGACGCCCGTGCTTGCAGGCGTCTGCGGTACCGACCCGTTTCGAATGATGGACATCTTCGTGCCCGAATTGGCACGGATTGGCTTCTCTGGCATCCAGAACTTTCCGACCGTTGGCCTGATCGACGGCGTCTTCCGGCAGAACCTCGAGGAGACCGACATGGGCTACGCGCATGAGGTCGAACTGGTCCGGATTGCCCGCGAGAACAACCTTTTGACCGCGCCCTACGTCTTCGATCTCGAGTCTGCCGTTGCGATGACGGAGGCTGGCGCCGATGTGCTCGTACCGCACATGGGGCTGACCACGAAGGGCACGATTGGCGCGACGACGGCACTGACGCTCGAGGATTGCGTGCCGCTGATCCAGACCATGCGGGATGCTGCGATTGCGATCAACCCCGACGTGCTCGTGCTCTGCCACGGCGGGCCGATCGCCGAACCCGACGATGCGCGCTTTATCTTCGAGCGCACGACGGGTATCGATGGCTTCTTCGGCGCCTCCTCGATGGAGCGCCTACCGACCGAGGTCGCAATGACCGAGAACATGCGCCGCTTCAAGGCGTTGACTGTCAACGAGGGATAGGAGAACAGCATGGCTAGCAAGTTCATCACGCAACATGATGTGCCGGTGACGGATTTCGATTGGGGGAGCGCTGGCATGCGCTGCTCGAAGCACAACACGGGGTGCGAGTCCTTCGTGGTGCTCGACGTCACGCTCGAACCAGGCTTCTGCCACGACTTTCATAAGCATGTCGATCAGGACGAGATGATCATCGTCAAGGCGGGACAGGTGACGCAGTACATCGATGGTGAAGCGTCGATCATGAATCCCGGCGATTCGGTCTACCTCGACCGCGACGTCGTCCACGGCTCCTTCAACGATGGCACGGAAACGGCGCTGCTACAGGTCGTGCTCGCGCCCGCGATGGGCGATGGCGGCTACGAGCTCGTCGACGTGTCGGGCGATGCGCCCTGGTCGGGTCTGCGCGGATAGGGCTCTAGAGGCGGACATGACAAGTGCGCACTTGTCATGTCCGCCGAGCCTAACCGCTGGTGCCCGACGGCCTAGCGTTCGACGTGGCCGGCACCTTGGAGGTCGCCGAGCACGAGGTCGCGTTCGCGGTCTGGGACGTGGTCGAGTGGGACGGGGGCGAGGCCTTCGATGAAGGTCACACCGCCCTCCGAGTAGAGCTCGTGTGCAAGGCCACGGTTGATGCAGACGACGTCGCCCGCGACGACAGTCTTCGTCTCGTCCTCGATCGTGATGCGGACGGAGCCGTCGAGAATCACCATCAACTGCTCGGTTGCCTCGTGGCTGTGACGTGGCACTTCCTTACCCGGCTCGTACGTGACGCGGCAGAGCAGCATCTGGTCGCCCCCGAAGGCGTTGAGGCGCACGCCGGGGAAGAGCTCGAGCGGATCTTGGTCGTTCCACGTACCGAAAGGCGAGGTCGCCATTGTCTAGACCGCGAACGTCACGACGGCGTCAGCCGCCTGGTGCGAGGTAATCGATAGAGCCTCGTCGTAGCGCACAACCTTGCCGGTGGTGACCGACTCAGGGATGCCCGCGGCTTTCGCTTCGAGCGCGCGTAACACCTTCTCCGGCGTGATCGGCAGTTCCGTCACCCAGACCCCGACGGCGTTATAGATCGCCGTGGCAATCGCGGGTGGCTGCGCATTGTTGGCCATCTCACCGATTGCCTTGGCGCCAAAGGGGCCATCGGCAGACGGGTTCTCGAGGATGATGCACTCGAGCTCGGGGAGATCCTCCATCGAGGGGGCGAGGTACGAACCAAACTGGCCGCCACGATGGTCGTTGCTCGGGTAGTACGGGTAGCAGTTCTCCAACAGACCCAAGCCAAGACCCTGGATGGCACCGCCCTCGATCTGCCCTTCAACCATGGTGGGGTTGATGGCGCAACCGACGTCGTAGACCTGGCTCATCTTGAGCACGCGCACGTCGCCCGTCTCCTCGTCGACCTCAACCTCGACGGCGCAGGCCGCGTAGGAGATAGCCGAATGGGGCGGGATCGTGACGGCGCCCGTCTCCGGGTCGAGCGTGGCGTAGTCCTTCAACGCCGTGCCCTGACCAGAGATCAGCTCGCCCTTGACGAACGTCGCCGCGCCAGCGATGTCGCCGACGCCGATCTTCTTGTCGGGCGAACCCTTGGCGATCACTTCGCCGTCGATAATCTCGAGGTCGCCTGGATCGATCTCGAGCAGTTCGCCACCGATTTCGAGGATGCGGTTACGCACCTTCTCGGCGGCCAGCCGGACGGCGTTGCCACCGATAAACGTGCCGCGCGAGGCGAAGGTACCCATGCAGAAGGCGGACGAATCGGTATTCGACGTGTCCATCGTGACCCAGTCCATCGGCACGCCGAGCGTGTCGGCGACGATCTGGGAGTGCACGGTCTTCGAGCCCTGGCCGATGTCGACGGTGCCGGCGAAAACATCGACGCGGCCGTCCATCTTCAGCTTGATCCAGGCCTGCGAAGGATCGCCATTCTGGTTCATGCCCGTGGGATATTCGATTGCCGCGATACCGCGGCCACGATGCTTAGCCATTAGTGATCCTCCGGGTTGCCCATCTGGGCAACAAGATGCTCGGGCAGATCCTCACCCGAGCGCATGGCGGACGTCATCGTCCGAGAGTGGGCAGAGAGTTCGACGCCAGCCGCATCGCTGATCGCTTGGATCACGGGGACGGTCGAGGGATCGACGTAGGGAATTCCGTTCGGCGATGTGTCGCCAAGACGCGTCGCGTTCTTCATTCGCAATTCGACCGGGTCCATCCCAATCGTCTGGGCGATGCGCTCGATGTGCGTCTCCGTGGCAAACGACACGCTGGTCACACCGAAGCCACGCATGGCGGTCGTGGGTACGCGATTCGTGTAGACGACGAAGCCGTTGAACTCGAGGTTCGGAATCGTGTACGCACCCGTGTGGTGGAACGCATGCTTGGTCACGCCATAGGGCGAGAAACGGGCGAAGGCGCCGGCATCGTGCAGCGTCAGCATCTTGCGTCCGAGAATCCAACCGTCCTTCGTGACCGCGTCGGCGATCTCCATGTGCCACGGTGCGCGCGTCGACGAGCAGAGGAACTCTTCCATCCGTGTCCAGCGCCACCGCACGGGTCGATGCGACTTGATTGCCAGCAGTGTCGTGATCGTCTCGGTAGCCGAGTCGACCTTGCCACCGAAGCCACCGCCGGTGGTGCCACCGACGAACTTCAGTTTGTTGAGTGGCCAGTTGAGGTGCGCTGCGACGACGCCCATCGAGAAGTACATCGCCTGCGTGGCCGAGTAGACGACGAAGCGACCGCCGGCCTCGGGCACGACCTGGCAGACCTGCGTCTCCATCGGAATGTGCTCGATGGCGGCGGGGCGGTAGACGCCCTGCACGATCACGTCTGCATCTTCGAAGGCCTGGTCGATGTCGCCCTTGCGGATCTGACGCCGATCCATCTCGCCTTCAAAATGGGGATACCAGTTGCCCCAGTGGTGGACCTGAGGGGCATCGCCGTCGAACGCCTTGCGGACGTCGAGCAACGAAGGCAACTCCTTGTAGGTCACCTGGATTGCCTCGGTTGCTCGGATTGCCAGCGCCTCGTTGTCTGCGGCGACGGCCGCGACGGGCTGGCCCTTGTAGCGCACGTGAGTCTCGGCAAACAGTGGCTCATCGCCTGGGACGCCGAGTCCCTCAATGTGGCCGTGGACGTTCTTATGTACGTCCTTGTAGGTGACGACGGCGTGGACGCCCTCCATTGCCTCGGCAGCCGACGTATCAATCGAGACGATTTCGGCGTGGTCGTGTGGCGAGCGGAGTGCCTTGGCCCAGAGCGTGCCGGGGATGCGCACGTCGTCGACGTAGCGCGTGCCTGCCGAGACATGCTCGTGGGCGTCGTAGCGTGGAAGTCGAGCGCCAACGGCCTTCACTGGTTCACTCCCTTAAGCGTGGTGCGGAGCCCTGCCGCGGTGGTTGTCAGGTCGAACGAGTCGCCACGGGCTGCCGCCGAGACGGCATCGAGGATCTTGACGTACCCCGTACAGCGGCAGACGTGGCTGCCGAGTGCCTTGGCGATCTCGGTGTGATCGTCGGACCCACCGTTTTCGAGGTAGGCCGTGGCAGCCATCAGAAAGCCGCCAGTGCAGAACCCGCACTGGGCGGCATAGTGGTGGATCCACGCCTCTTGCAGCGGCGATAGTTGGCCCGGCGGAGCGAGACCTTCGACGGTGCGAATCTCGGCGCCTTCAACCGCTGCGATGGGCAACAGGCACGAGCGTCGCGGCTCGCCGTCGACGAGCACGGTGCAGGTGCCACAGCCACCGTTTTGGCAGCCAGCCTTGGGGCTGAGCACATCAAGCTCTTCGCGGAGTACGTGCAGAAGCGGCGTCAGCGGCTCGGCATTGACGGTGCGCGACGCACCGTTGACGGTGATGTTGAGGCTCATGCGGCTTCCTTGAGCTGGTCGAGCGCTCGACGGACGAGCACGGGGAGGGTCTTCTCGCGATACCACGCGGAGGCGATGGCGTCATCGAAGAGGGCAACGTCAGCGAGTGCGGCGATGCCAGCGGCAGCGTGGTCGCTGGCTGCGGCTTCGGCCGAGGGCAGGCGCAGGCCGTGCGGGCCGGCACCGTTTGCGCCGAGCCGAATCGCGCCGTCGCTGGTCCGGACGGCAGAGACTGCGAGTGCCGTGTACTCATGCGTGTGCGCGCGGTCGAGGTAGGCGTAGGCGCCTGCAGCGGGCAGCTCGAACGAGACGTCGAGTACGAGTCGGTCGTCGCGATTGGCGAGAAACTCTTCGGCGGGCTCGGTGCGCTCGCCGCCGGCTCCAACGGAGCGGACGCTGGCACCGAGTGCGATCATCGCGCCCTGCAGGTCGCCGCGCGGAGCGTCGGTATTGCGAGCGCAGAGGTTGCCACCGAGCGTTGCCTGGCCGCGAATTTCGAAATCAGCGATGTGGGCGACGCAGGCGGCGATCGGGTCGGCCAATGCGGCGAGGTGGTTGAGTGGCGTCATGGCGCCGATCGTGAGGCGCCCACCGGTTTCGGAAATTCCGGCGAGTCCAGCGTGGTGCAGCATTAAGGCGCGAGCCGGGCGTGCGTCGCTGAGGCGAAGCATCGGGATCATGATCGTGCCCCCACCAACCACAGCGGTGTCGGCTCCTGTGCCGAACAATTCGACGGCTTCAGCAGCCGATGTTGGAATCAGTACCTCTGGTCCTTGGCTCATGTCTCCACCCGTTTTCGTGTGGGCGACAGACTGCCCACGGTCCCACGATCAGCGTGCTGAAGGCAGACTACGGATTGGACTGACCATTTGCAAGTGTGTCGGTTGATTTGATCGCCTCTTCGAGCCAGCCGCGGATGTCCTCGATGTGCGCCCGCATGGCTGCACCAGCCAAAACTGGGTCGCCCGATTCGATGCCGGTGATGATCAGTTCGTGCGCCGAGATTGTGCGTTCGAGAACGTCGGTGCCAGCCATGATGCGTTGGCGGAGCGAGCTGCCTAGGTGCCAGACCGATTCGATCAATTCGATCAAGAGCTCGTTGTCTGCCAGCTCGTGGATCGCGTGATGAAACTTACGGTCGGCCGCAAGGTTGCGGACGCCATCTTGATCGGTATGGATCGCATCGGCGAGGCGGTGGAGTCGCTTGATATCCGACTTGGTGGCGCGCGTGGCAGCCAGCTCAGTCGCGCCGACTTCGAGCATGCCACGCACGTCCATCAGTGCGCTGGCCGAAGAGGCGTTGCGCTCGACGGCGTACAGCAGGGGTGTGGCGAGGCGTTCTGCGCTCAGTTCGGTGACGTATGTGCCAGACCCCTGGCGGGCTGACAGCACACCCATCGACGTGAGCGCACGAATTGCCTCGCGCACGGTCGAGCGCGAGACGTTCAGTTGTGCGGCGAGCTCACGTTCGACCGGCAGACGATCGCCGGCTTGGAGCCCGAGCGTCTCGATCATCGTCAGCAGGATGTCGGCGGTCGCCTTGGTGTTGGCGGAGCGTTGACCGGTGGTTGCTCCAATCCGGCCAGATACCGAGCCGAGCACGTGACCGGCGTTTTCCGCGGGCTTTGTCAAGATGGGTGCTCGTCGTGCCACTGCGGGTAAAGGTACAAGGTCGCCCGCAGATTTTCGGCACTCTGTGGGAAGGCGTCGGCGAGGACCCGCAAGGGCACGCGTTCTCGACTGACGTGAGTCATGTCACGTTGCGTAAGTTCGACGAGGTTGCCGCTCGGATCGCGCACGTACATCTGGCCGCTGCCGTCAGGAAGCAGCGTGGCGGCGGCGAAGCCGGGCACATCGACGAGATACCCCTGCTCGATTGAGGCCAGAAACAACTCTTCGAAATTATCGATCTCAAAGGCAAGATGATGACGGTCGGGCGCAGGCTCGGAGGCCGGAAAAAGATGGATCTGGCGTTGCCCGACGCGGAGCCATTCGACGCGTACGCTCATGATTGGCGTGGCGATGTGCTCGAGGCCGAGGAACTCCGTGTAGAACCGCAGCGACTCATCGAAATCTCGCGTAGAGATGCTGACGTGGTTGAGGTCGATGGCTGGCATACAGGCGCGAAAATCTAAATGGTCAGACCAACGATAGTCGGGCAGGCTCCGAATGTGAAGGACGCCGGCAATCGCGTTACACCTGCCGCACGCCCCGTTGCAGCCGAGCGCGCGAGAGCGTCGCAACACAACCGATGTACGCCAGGGCGCAGAGCGGAAAGCAGAGGAGGACCAGGTTGAAGTTGCCGGTCATGTCCCGCAGCCCGCCGAGCAGCGATGGTGCAGTGGCGGTCGCGAGGTAGCCGAAGAACAGCATCATGCCCGCCACCGCTCCGACATCGACTGGGCGATCCGCAACGTCGAGTGGCAGGCTCATCGTCAACGTAAACATGGCGCCATTTGCCATGCCAGCGAAGAGCACCCAGGCGATCGCTCCAGCCGGCACGGTGGCCAACAGCAGCGTCGCGATCACCATCGTCGAGGCTGCGACGAGCAAGCCACGGCGGCGCGAGATGCGCTCGCCAATCAGGCCGACGGCAATCGTTGCGGGGACGGTACCGATGTTGAAGATCGCGGCCAGCCAACCGGTTGAGGCCTGGGAGTAGCCGAGCTCGACGTAGGCTGCCGGCAGCCAGGCCGTGAGGCCGTAATAGATGACACCCATCAGGGCGAACATCGCGACGAACACCCAGACCAACCGACTCCTGAGGGGAAAACGCGGAAAGACACCTGGTGGTCGCTCGTGACGAGACGAGCGAGTCAGCAGCACCCAGCCGGTGGCGGCGAGGGCGCTGGCGAGCGAGAAGATCAGCAGCGTTGCACGCCAGCCACCCAGCGAGTCTGCGATCGGCACAGCCAGCACGGCTGCAAACGCAGAGCCAACCTGGATCCCTGCGGTGTAGACGCTCGTTAGCAGCAGCGGGTGGTCGGCGAAGCGCTCTTTGACGGCCACGACCATCAGCGCATTGCCAAGCCCCATGCCGGCGCCGAGCACAAACGTGCAGAGCAGGATGCCTGTTGTTCCGTCCATCGCCACGCGGAGTACGCCGGCCGTC
>Ga0114969_10002502_pt1 | contig 15096 bp, 31 predicted proteins | sample M_130807_MF_Meta_FD_87316 | JGI IMG/M metagenome (GOLD analysis project Ga0114969, IMG submission 87316) | Freshwater microbial communities from Lake Montjoie, Canada to study carbon cycling - M_130807_MF_MetaG | ecosystem: Environmental > Aquatic > Freshwater > Lake | place: Lake Montjoie...
AAGTAATTGAAGAATATAAAAAAGAAGGAAAATATGAACCGTAATAAAAACAAAAATAACAAATTTTTAAAAAACATTAAAAGTTAAAATATATGCTTAGGCATACATTTTAACGACGTAAAAGCGCAGCGAAGCAGCGCATCGCGTTGCTCTTAATCGTAGATTTTTACTTGTAGAGTTCCCTAAAAGGGTTTAAAATAAACTAAAATGATTATAAATTACAATACTGTCTGGGAACTTATTCAGAATGGTGAGAAAGTTGTTCTTACAATTAAAAATAAGAACTTCAAAGAAATTATAGATGAAGATATTAGAAAAAAGAAGTTTTTACAAGTTGAATTTGTTAAAAGTGAAAGATATATCAAATATATTGATTGGTCTGGGGAATTATGGAATTTAGATAACGAACCATTTAAAATACATAATGTATTGGATAGTTTAAGACAAAGAGGTCCTATAATTTCAATAAATTAAAAATAAAAAACAAAAATAACAAATTTAAAAAAAACCTTAGGGTTCCCTAAAAGGGTTTAACAAACAAAAAGAAATCATTCATTATGGATTCTTCTAATATCTGCAAGGCAATCATGGAAACTACTTATAATGGTAATTCCAAATGTCATTTTCGTGCTAAGTACAATGGTTATTGTGGTAAACACTGTTCTCAAGCAGAAGGTATTGAATTAAATTTTTGCAAAGGTATTACAAAGTGTGGTGCCAATTGTAAAAATATAGTTAAGTATGGTGAGTTTTGTAATATCCATAAACATCCTGAAAAACCTGATAATCTTCAGTTTTTATTGTATGAACCTGATGTTGAATGGCCATATTTAGAAAATATTCTTCATTGGGTTAAGAAATGTAATAATGGTAAGGATCTTGATAAGCGTATGAAATACATAGATGAGACTGTAAATATGTATTATTATGGAGATATATCTGAACAAATGTTAAGAGAAAGGAAAAATAGACTTGTTATGATTAAGATTGAAATGATATTTCGTAATTTCTTTATTGATTATAATACAGAACATTGGCAAGCAGTTATTAAAGAACTTCAGGAATATATTGCTCCTTATGGATTTCTAAAGAAGTATCACGAACTGTTTCGTAAGAAGTTTGATCAATCTTATCGTATTGAAATTCAGAAAAACTATGTTCAAAAAGTACTTGCCCAGAGTGATCTTGGTAATAATCTTGCTAACAAAATTGTGAATTCCATATAAACAAAAAAACAAAAAAAACAAAAATTAAAAGTACCTTCGGGTACCATACAACACCATAAAAACAAAAAGTCTTCAACAATGTCTATTTGCAAAGGTATTACTCAACGAGGTAATCCATGCAAGTGTCGTGTTAAAGTTGGTAAAAATTTCTGTCATTATCATATTAATTCATCAAAAGAATTAATTAATTGGGACAATGAACCAAATACTTTTTATCCAATTGCTATTACTGGTTTAAATAATTTTCCAACTTTAAATGAAATTAGGTTATGTATTGTATATAAAGAACCTAATTTAGCACATTTACATGCAAGAATGGGAGAGATTATGAATCGTGATTATACAGATGTTCAAAAAATCTTTATTTTATCAGAATTAATATTAGTTCATCGTGAATTGGTCATTAAAACTAATGAGCAATCATGGATAAAATTTATAGAAACGTGTATGAATAAATTTACAGAGAATGATCGTTATATTAATGACTTAAAGGAGTATCATGATAATTTTCGTAAAAAACTTCATTACTCTTACCGTTTAGAACATAAAAAGAAATATATTCAGTTTATTTGTTCCAAAAGTGAATACAAAGACATTATAACAAATATTACTAGTTTTATAAAATAAAATTAACACCTATTACAAAATTTAATTTTTAACAAGTATTAATTGTACCTTTGGGTACCAAGCAACACCATAAAAGCGTAGCGAAGCAACGCACCGCGGTGCTCTAAATAAAGTTCACAATGATTATGTCTCGTGCATTTGCTTATGATATTCAAATTCTTAATCGTATTTTTTCTTTATATAATCAAAATATATATTATGTTCAAGTTTATATAATATTCTTTAATGCAAATAAAAATACTAAATTATTTAATGAAGAATTAGAAATTCTTAATAGGTATTTATGGAAATATGAATATTCAACTTTAAGTGAATTTAGTAGAGATACTGTTAATTATACTTATTGACTTTAATTCTTTTAACTTTAATTCTTTTAACTTTAATGTTCCGTTAGGAACCATAAAACATCATAAAAGAATTTTATAAAAATTTTATCATGGATAATCAAAATGTTTATAAAATTTTTTGGGTAGATAAAAAAACTGGAAAAACTGGTCAAAGTACTGAACCAATGAATCATAAAATTGCTACTTCATGGGTTAATACTTTAAATTTAAAATATGAACACATTCAACATTTTATTTTAAATTTTAATTGAATTTTTAACATAAATTAAAAACTGCTTAGGCAGTTCCCTAAGGGGTTTAACAAAAAAAGTAATTTAAAATGGCACCACCAGTTCAACGTACTACTGATCATCCATTTGGTGATTTTTCATTTATTAAAAATGAATCTGATCGTGAAATGTATACACATGACTTTAATCTTATAAATGATACTTATGGTGCATGGAAAGTATTATATAACCATGATCCATCTAAATCATTTATTTTTGAAACAAAAGGTGATATATGGCATTATATTAGATCTAAGATGTGGAAACATCATTCAGGAGCATCTGCATCACTTTGTCTTCGTAATATGGAATTTATTGCAAAACAAGGATGGGATGATTTTGTATTTTTAATGAAAGAATAATTTTTTGACAAACTTTATAAAAACCTTAAAAGTTAAAATGTATGCTTAGGCATACATTTTAACGACGTAAAAATCATAGATTTTTACTTTTAGGGTTCTGCTAAGGCAGTTAAAATAAAAAACATTCAAATGGAATCTAATCTTATTCTCAAACCCAAGTGCTGCGGAAAAACTATGAAAGGTAAGAATTGTCATTTTATTGGAAAAGTTATTGTAGATTCAGAAAATTATTGTATCTACCATGATCCCAATGTCATTATAAATTATACTGATTAAAAATAACAAAACAACAAAAAACTATAAAAACTGCTTTGGCAGTTCCCTACGGGGTTTAAAAATAATCAAAATGTATCGTTGTAAAGGTATTTGTACTAATGGTCTTCGTTGTAAAAAGAAAACAATAAATCATTATTGTAATGTTCATGATGAAAGTATTATTTGTCAAATATGCAATAAACATGTTAATATGAATGATCGATTTACTATTTCAGAATGTGGTCATAAGTTTCATAAAAAATGTTTAACTGACTCTTTTATGAGTAATCAATGGTATGATGGTTTTAGTACAAATGATAAAATATATTGCCCAGAATGTAAAATAGAATTTAGTGATGATTCTTGGACTAAAATATCTTGTTTATTAGTAGATTGTAAGATATTAGAAAGAAAGATTATTTATAAAACATATCTTTGTTATAAGCAATATCTTGATCTTAAACAGGTTTTACAATTAGATCAGGAATATGATTATAATCAATTTGATACTATTAGAAGACATTATGATAGATTAACAGGAACATGGCATAATGATCATTATTTTTTAAATAAAGATTATGTTGAACAAGTAATTTTAAAAAAATATGTACCACGTGAAATTTATTATTATCAAACAACTGATACTAATTATTATATTTTTTCTTTAGGAGATCCTGATATTAAAAATTTGTTTCAACCTTTACAAAAGGAACTTATTGAATATGTGTTCCATCCAGACCGAGTAAAACTTGAAGAACTTGATTAATTTAATTTTTAAAAAATAACAAAAAATAAATGTACCCTCGGGTACAATACAACAACATAAAACAAAAAAACTAAATATTCTAAATCTTCTGAGAAAATGGTCCTCAATATTAAGATTTCGGATGATGAGTGGATGGTTAAAAATTTAATTGATCAAAATATTCTTGAAAATAGGAATATTTTTATTAATTATCTTATGGGTTTTGTAACTCCTAACTTAAAGGATATTGATGATTGTGACCGTACCTATATTACTTTACCTACTGTTGTTACTAAAGCAGAACGTCACAGTATTCATAAGATGACTTCTTCTTGGTTAAATTCATATTCTTATAACAATGATAATGGTGATCGTTATATGATTGTTGATTTATCTTTACGACTTGTACGTGACTGGATAACTGCAACTAATTTCCAGTTTCCTCCTGAACCTGTTCCTGTTGAAGAGATATTTGAAGTTGATGCTCATCATGACATTATTATTGATGACAAGGAAGAGGAGTTTAAAGTTTTGATGAAGATTGTTCTTGCTCATTACCCTGAAGAACATCGTAAGTGGATAGCTACTCAATAAAATACAAAAAAATAAAAAATACAAAAAATAAAAAATACAAAAAATAAAAAAGAATATCACCGTTTTAAAAGTTGCTTAGGCAACAATTAAAACACCTAAAAAACAAAAAATGAGTTCTTTACTACCACCTGCACCAGCACCTAAAAAAGGTTATACATGTTATTATGATTATACAAAAAAAGAATGGATTTTTGTAAAATCAGGAAATAATCAAATTTTTTATGGTTAAAAATAACAAAAATAATAAAATAACAAAAATAAAAAAGACCTTCGGGTTTCATTAAGGTCAATAAACAAATAAACACATCTTACTTTTTTAGAAATGGCTACTACTGCTGCTGCTAGTACCGTTGCTCGTATTACTAAGATTGAGAAAGAACTTAATGCTTTAAAAATGGAACTTAATAAGATTGAAAAGAAATCTAATATTAAGAAACCTAAGAAGATTGAGGATTGTGAATCTATCGAGCAACTCAAGAAGTTTTCTGTAACTGAACTTAAGGAGTGGTTGAAGAAGAAGAAAATTAATGTTAAGAAGGTCTCCGAAAAGCACAAGGAAGACTTTGTTAAGATTGTTTGGCAAGAAATTTCTGAGGAATATGAGTCTGAATATTCTGAGGAAGAAGAAGAAGAAGAAGAATCTGAAGAAGGTGATGATGAGGAAGAGGATGATGAGTGGGAGTACTATTATGAATAAAAATATCTTAAAAAAAAAAGAATATTACCGTTTTAAAAGTACCTTAGGGTACAATTAAAACACCATAAAATATAATAAAATGATACATGATATTTTAAGTTCTTTTTATAGTTTTCTTACACCAGAATATAATAAAATAAGTATAACATTTCAAGATAAAAGTGATTTTATTATATATAAATGTGATCTTGACAACTATTCTTTTATGGATGAGAATTATATATATATAGATTTAACAGGTGATGATATAGTAAAAATTTTTGTTGGTTTTTGTTCAAAAGAATGGGAATCTATTTTTTTATATTGTAAATAAAAAATTATTAATTGCTTCGGCAATAATTAAAACACAGTAAAAGTGTAAAAAACTTCTAAAATGGAACCAGTTATTGCTGCCAAAAATATTCAGAAGTCATGGAGAATGTATAACATTAATAAAAAATACAATTTAACAAAAGATGTTGATAGTTTTTTTAAGATGTTTTCTAACTGTGAAAAATTAGAGAAGATGTTTGAGAAGATCCATAACTCTAATTTAAATGAATTATTAGTTCAATTTATTGATAATTCATTTAAATTAAATAAAGTTCGTTTTATTTACAATGAAAAAGACAATTATGAAGTTATTGATTATTTAGAAAATTCATTATTAAAACTTAATAATGAAAATGCAAAAGAAAAAATAAATACTATTGCAAAAAGTAAATTGATTGTAAGTATAAATCTTGAAGGATTTATTGTATTTGATTCTCTTTATAAGTATCCTGAGTTCTTTTCAATTTCCATTCTGTAACAAACTTAAAAATTAAAAAATTAAACGTTTTAAAAGTACTCTAGGGTACAATTAAAACACCATATCATAAAAAATCATGGGGAGTTCAAACTCAAACATTGTAGATAAAGAATTAACTAAAGATATTGTAAATGGAATTAAAACAACATTTACACCAACTGGCAATTACGAACTTGATAAAAAACGTGGTGAAAATTATGCAAAAGTAGTTGGTATGGATGCTGCAAATACCAAAATTGCAGTTATAATGGCAACTCAAGGAGTTGAAGCAGGTATAAAAGCAATGTTTACAGGTGACAATGGTAAAAAATTAAGTTATTCAGAAATGCGTAATCTGTACGGTTAAAATAATAATAAACTAAAAACCTTCGGGTTCTCCTAATGGAGTTAAAAACTAAAAGTAATTAAAAATGAAAGATAATAAGGCATTTGTTCATAGTAAAAATTCTGCTTTTAAACCGTATGGTATTGAAAAACCAAGACATTATTTAGTTTCTTATAATAATCTTATTGAAATGATTTATGATAATTCAGAAATACTTGAAAAATATAATGAAAATTTACTTACTTTTGTAGGTAGGTTAAAAGTTGAATTAGTTAATAATAAACTTAAATTAGTTTATTATTAATAAACTTAAATTTATTAAATTAAGTTTAAATTATTTGTTCCTTCGGGAACTATACAACACCCTAAAAACCTTAAAATGGCAACAAAGACAATTAAACTTTATTACGATTCATATGAAAAAAATTTTGGTGATGGTTTTTATCCATTAATTACTCCTACACATGGTTATACAGAAACTGATATTCAATTTAAATATTCAAATGGATGCTGGAGACAAATGTCTGGTGATAATATTCATGGATTTGATGGAAATGAAAAAAATATTCTTCTGGAAAAATTAAATGAAAATAAAATTTGTTGTATAATGATTTTAAATAAAATTGGTATGAGTTTGTAAAATCAAATAAAAAATAATAAAAAATAACAAAAACAAAAAGGACCTTTGGGTTGCCTGAAAGGGAATTAACAAAAAAGTCTTAAAAACAAAAATGGATAACTTTCTTGAAAAGAAGTACTTCAAACTTTGGTGTGAACAAGTTTCTTTTAGAAGATATGATCGATGGTGTGAAACAGAAGAAGCAAGAAAATTATTTGACGAAATAAAAGAAGAAGAAGAAGATGAAAGAGAATATGCTATCCATAATAATATGAATTCTAGGTATTGGTGTTGGCATTGTAAATATGATTGTTGTGAAGATCATTAAAATAAATTAAAAAACTGCTTTGGCAGTTCCCTAAGGGGTTTAAAAACTTCATTCAAAATGTCTTCATTTTCTTACAAGGGAGGTGGTAAAGGTTTTAGTCGTGGTTCTGGTAAAGGAAAGGGTTTTAGTTATGTTCAAAATTTTGATATTATAAATAAAAATGTTGTTAATCAATTAAATGATACTATTTCTTATTTATATGAACAGATTAATAACAGAGAAATGATTATTGAAAATTTAACAAAAGAAAATCAAAACATAAATCAAATTATCCATAATCATGCTAAATGTTTTGAACATATTAGAGAAAAGAAAAGAAAATTCATGCTTCTCTTTGAAAAAGAAGAAGATCAATATCAAAAAAGGTATTTTGAAGAAAAAAATAAAAGATATGAAGAATTTTATAAAAAACAAAGAAATTAAATAATACTAACTGTTAAAAACCTTCGGGTTCCCTAAAAAGGGTTAAAAACTTTGCATAAGCAGAATTATAACTTTGCATAAGCAGAATTATAACTTTGCGTAAAGCAGAATTATAACTTAGTATAAGCAGAATTATAACTTAAAATCTTTGATTTTGAATCATGTGGAAAAATAAATGTGAAAGTCTTACATTAACTGGAAAAAGATGTAAAAAGAACAAGAAAACTGGAGAAAATTTTTGTACAATTCATAATCCTGAATACAAAAAGAAACCACCTGAAGATTGTAGTATATGTTTAGAACAAATAACATATAAAACTTCTTTAAAGTGTAATCATTCATTTTGTCAAGATTGTATTTATAAATGGTTATGTAGTTCTGAACAATTAAATTGTCCATTTTGTCGTGAGAATATAACTGATATTGGATTAAAACATGATGCATGGAACTTTGGTATTAAAAATAAAATGCTTCACCCAGTTAGTGTAAAAACATTTCTTACTGATTCTCTTACAACTGAAGAATATAAGTCAATTCAAATTGAGATTGATTTTTATTGTAATAGATCATATACATATGAAGAATTTGAAGTTATATTAAATATATTTAAAGATAATGAAGTATTTGAAAAACTTTTAACTGTTTTTATAAATAAAACAATCCTTTATCCATACGAAGAAAATTTTATTAAATGTAAAGAATTATTTTGTATTTTAAACTAAAAATTACAAAAAAATTACAAAAAATTACAAATTTATAAATTATAAAAAATTATAAAAAATTACAAAAAATAAACGTACCTTTGGGTACAAAATAACACCAATAACAAAATAATATGGAAAATAATAATCGTAACATTGATAAAATGTTTAACCAGTTTCAAAATGAAATTCTTTATGCCAGAGTTCAAAAATACAAAGAAGAAAATGATTTACTCAAAGAAAAAAATACGGAACTGAAAGCAATAATTATTAAATTTGCATCACGTATTGCAGAATTGGAAAGATCACAAAAATATCTCTGAAATAAAAAAATAAAAAAAAACAAAAACAAAAAGGACCTTCGGGTTGCCCAAAAGGGAATTAACAAACAAACACATTCTTAAACTTTCTCAAACTTTTTTTGCAAATGTCTTCTATCAACGACCGCATCAACCTTTTCATCAACGAGTATGATCTCCCGGACACCCAGGTGTTTCGCGATGCTCTCGGTGACTTCGTGAGCGGATGCTGGGCAGACCACTTCAAGATTGTTCAGGGTGAGACCATCCCGGATGACAAACCTACCAAGGGTGCATCTACCAAGGTTTCCAAGGAGAACAAGATCGAGGACCCGACGGAGTGCAAGTCCCGCGATGACCTTCGCAACTGCACTTCCGGGACTCTCAACGAGTTCTGCAAGAAGCAGGGTCTTCGTGTTGGTGGGAACAAGACCGAGATCATGGACCGCGTCTGGAGGTACCTTCAGGGGAACAACTCCGAGGAGGACATCTCTCCGCGGAACAAACCCAAGAAGGAGAAGAAGGTGCAGGAGAAGCACGACTGCTACGGTTGCACCAGCAAGGGTACCCCCTGTGCTGTTGCTGCAACGGTGGAAGTTGATGGTTGCTGGTTTTGCTGGAGGCACGAGGAGAATGCTGCGGACATCATCGCCAGCAAGTCTGAGATCAAGTCCGTCAAGAAGTCTGAGTCTAAGAAGACCGAGTCCAAGAAAGTTTCCAAGAAGACCTCTAAGAAGGTTGTTGAGGAACTTCAGAGCGAATCTGAGTCTGACACCGGTTCCAAGAAGAACTCTAAGAAGACCTCGAAGAAGACCTCCAAGAAACCCGAACCCGAACCCGTGGTTGAGTCCGAGTCTGAGGAGGACCAGGAGGAGGAGGAGGAGGAGGACCAGGAGGACCAGCAGGAGACCGATGAGGAGTAATTTTACAAAAAAATAAAAAAAAATAAAAATAAAAAATAAAAAACCGTTTCAAGAAGTACCTTAGGGTACAATTGAAACACCTTAAAAAAGTAAAAGACATGGATTCTCTTATTAAAAGTTTGGAAGTTTTTGGTGTTACTCAAAATAAAAAAAAATTTGAAGATTCAATTGATAATATTTTTAATAATTTATCAATAAAAACACAAGAAGAACAAGAACAACCTGAAGATCCTGATAAAGAATGGGAAACACTTAAAATGAATTATTCAAAGTTACGGTATATTTATCAATTATTAAACCATTATAATTATACATTACCAGATAGATTCTTTGTTTTATTACGTGCCTTTACAGATTCACTTGATGGAACAACACAGTGTTACATAGAAGTTATTGAATATGAAAAATGTGATGATGAAGAACTTAAACAGTCTTATGATGAAATTAAAGATCTGTTTAATAAATCTTTAAATACACATGATCAAATTGATAAAATTAAATATATATTGAAGGCATATGATATTTTAGTACCAATTATTGAAGATTTTCGAAGAGAAAGTTGGGATGATACGTTTTATAGTCCACGACCTACAAAACGTTTAAAAAAATAAAAATAGAATTTAACAAATTTTAAATATACCTTAAAGAGTTGCTTCGGCAATAATATAAACACCGTAAAAAACTTTCAAACTTTCAAACTTTCAAAATGGATGATCTTAAGAACCGTATGAGCAACCTTGAGAATACCATTAACAATCTTGTTAATAGTATGAAGAAGATTGAGGAAGTTAAGAACAAGGAGGACCTTTATTCTTTTACCAATCAGCAATTGATGAAGTGGTTGAAGGATAATCAAGTAAACTACAATAGCAATATCAAAGATACGCTTGTTGATATTGTTTGGAAGAACATCAATGAGTGGGAGTGGGAGTACTACTATGAGGACGATCAGGACCAGGAAGATGAGGACCAGGAAGATGAGGACCAGGAAGACAAAGAAGAATCTCTTTCTGAGTTGTCTGGATCTTCTTCCAGTGAATCTGGTGATGATAATGACAACAAATCTAAGAAATCCATGAAGAACAAGAAGTAAAATAAAAAAATTAATTAAAATAAAAAATAATAATATAATAAAATAATAATAATATAACAAATTCTTTTAAAAAACTGCTTCGGCAGTTTCCCACTGGGTTAAAATATGTTCATGCATGCAATTAAAATTTTCTTCTAACTACAACAAATTTGTTCGTCGCAAAAGTTTTATATCTTTAGATATTGAAAATATGGCAACTTTGGATTTTAAGAAAAATAAAATTGACAATGCTATCTTATTTATTAATAAACAAGAAACTACTCTTAAAAATATTTACATAAAATACTATAATTTATGTAAATGGTTTTTATCATATGTTTATATAAAAGAAATATATTCCAAGACTTATGATATTAATAAAATCATTTTCTGTGATAATAAAAAATTTTTTGTTACACGTAATAAGGTTTATTTAAAACTATGTGACCATGGTATATATTTTGAAAATTGTTATGTTCCATATGAATATATTATTTCTTTTAGAAAATGTAGTAAGAGTATTTATATTGAACTTTTTGCCTCAATTGAGTTAATTGATAATGAAATTAAAATAAATTTATCAAATAACAAAATATATTTACTTATGAATGTACTAGATAAAGATTGTTTAAATATAATAGAAGAAATGAAAAAGAATATGTACTATCATATTAAACATAATAAAATTGATGATAAGGTTTTAGATTATTATGAAGAAGAAAAGTCTAAAAAAAATACAGTTACTAATACAATTAAAGAAGAAAAGGAAGAACTCAGTGAAGATGAAATAATTGAAAAGAAAGTTGATAAACTTATTAAAGAAGTTGTTGAAGAAGCATTTAAGTAAAATAAAAAAAATTAAAAACCTTCGGGTTCCCCAAAAGGGGTTAATAAAATGGATCAGTTAGACGTCTTTCTTTTTACACTTATTCTTATATTAAGTACTATTTTTATTTATATTGTTTATTATTTTCAATTTTAAAGATGATAATTAAACCATATATTGTTTATGGATTTGCTACTGATAAATTACTTGAAGGTGGTGAATGCTTTGATATTGGTTTAACTGAGTATAATGGAAAAATAGTTTATTTTGTTAATAAAACAGATTTTGTTGGACAAAATATTACAGTTAATCAACAACTTGTTAATTTTAACAAATTTGCAGAATACCATAATAAAGATCCAGGATGGATGTTAGTAATTGTTGGAGATCTTCAAATTAATTAAAATTTTTCTTTCAAAAACCTTCGGGTTCCCCAAAAGGGGTTAAAACAAACACAAAAATGTATCGCAATGTTACTATCACCCAAGATATGTTATCTGAGTTCTGTGAAAGTGTTCATAATGATTTAATTAAGTTAAAAGAAGATTCTAAATTAAAAAATGAAATGATTTCTAAAATAAATGAACATATTACAGCAGTTGATTTAAAAATAGAAACAAACAAGATTTTAATAAATGAAAAAAATGAAAACATTATTTTTAGATTATCTGTTTTAAATGATAAAATGAAAGATCTTGAACAAAAGATGAATGATCTTAATAAAATTATGATGAAACATTTTGCTTATAAAAAATCAGTTGAAATAATACCTCCTACACAGACTACTGCACCACCACTTTCTACAAGTATTCTTCCACCTTTAAATGGTAGTATTCAAACTTTGAAACCAACTGGTCCTCCTAACCCATTTTCATTTAATCCACAACCTACTACTGTAATTAACAATTAAATAAAAAAATTAAAAAACCTTCGGGTTCCCCAAAAGGGGTTAAAATATAATTATAAATAAAATGACTACAAATATTTATATATTAAAATTACAATTTGGAAGATACTATGTTGGAAAATCTGATAATGTTAAAAAACGTTATAATGAACATTGTGCAGGATATGGATCAGCATGGACAAAACAATTTAAACCAATTAAAGTTTTAAAAATTATAAATAATGCAAGTTCATTTGATGAAGATCGATATGTAAAAGAGTATATGAGTATCTATGGAATTGATAATGTTCGTGGTGGAACATATGTTAATATGGATTTAGATAATATTCAAAGAGATTGTGTTCAAAAAGAATTATGGGCAGCATCAAATAAATGTACAAGATGTGGTAGAAATAATCATTTTATTAGTAGTTGTTATGCAAATACAACAGTTGATGGAAATACTATAAATGATGAATCTGATGATGATGATATTGTTTGGGTTTGTGATAATTGTAATTCTGAATTTGAAACTGAACGAGAAGCAGAAATCCATGAATTAAAATGTAAAAAAAGTAAAAATAATAATTCTTGTTATAAATGTGGAAAATATGGACATTTTGCAAATACATGTTATTCAAAAAATAAAAATTTTGAATATCAATATTTTTATAAAGATTAAAAATTAAATTAAAAAACCTTCGGGTTCCCATAAAAGGGTTAAAAAAGTTTATTGTTTAATTAGTTATCTTTTAAATGATTAGTGTTTTTCTTTCAGTTGTAATTAATAGTATCCATGATATATTTAAAGATACTTGCAAACAAACTGTTAATTATAGTGATTATAATATATGTATGCTAAATTTATACATAAAATTTATTATTGCTTTTTTTATCTGTCCTTATATTGTAGTAAAAGTAATTTATAATACAGCAAATGATAAATTATATACAGCACTTTTTTATCTTTTTCTTTTTATAACACTTGTATTGCTATTGTAAATTTAAATTAAATTAAAAAACCTTCGGGTTCCCATAAAAGGGTTAAAAAGTTTAAGGGTTAAAAGAGAATCGATATGGATTTTTTCAATATCATTCAGGTTTGTTTATTCTTTTATATTATCTGTAAAGAAATTATGGAAAGAAGTGGTATTGGTTGGGATACAGAAGAAGATGAACAACTAATAATAATGTATTCAAAATACAAAATGGAACTTACTGAAATTGCTAAAATCCATAAACGAAGTGTTCCAGTAATTCAAAAACGTTTGGAAAGACTTAAAATTAAACCTGATATGTCATTTGATCTTGATACTATTTATTTTATTGTAAGTAATATTACATTTGGTATTAAAAATCGAGAAACTGTTATGAATAATTTGTGCCATATATTTGAAAGACAATGGAATATACCCCGAGAAGTATTAGCTAAGAAGATGGAAAAATATTGTTTTAATTATACAATTTTTTGTCATGAATGTGGAATTCATATTCCTTGGAATAAAGATTGTCAAGATTGTAAAAAAGTTTAAAAAATTAAATAAATTAGATTGTTTAATAAAAGATGGTTCCCTTAAATTGTGAGATTTTACAAAAATAATTTAAAGAAAAATAAAATATAATAATAAATTATAAAAACTTAAATTAAATGTTTTCCAAAATTATTAACAACATAAATAGCAAACAAAATGGTTTTACAATTAATAACTCAAATATAAACAAAGCAGGATTATGTGTTATGCCAGGTGGAAATGTTATTGGAAAAGGAATTAAAAAAGGATAAATTAATTTATTACAAGGATTCTTCAAACTTTAAATTAAAATTGTTCCTTCGGGAACCATACAACACCTTAAAAGCGTAAAGTTATTAAAAATGATTAAACTAATGTGTGACCATGAAGTTGAATTAAAAGAAATCAATAATCAAGTCTTTGATGGATTTAGTACAAAGGATAATTTATTTTGTCCCGTTTGTAAACAAAAATTAAGCAGTAACGAATTTAATACTGTCACTGATTTATTATGTAAGCATAAGTATTTACAAAAACATACTATTTACGAGACACATCTTTTTCCTACTAATGTAATTAGAAGTATTGTACAACCTGGAAAGTTATATGATAGTCTCCATAACTTTTATATGTTTTGGTTTGAGAAATATCCAGATTGGAATGGTGACATCGATGTTTTTAATGAAAGTCGTCCAGATATAATTTATTTTGAAAAATATAATTCTGATAGATTTAATAAAATTAGTGAATTATTTGATGGAGATTTTAGTAATGATCGTATTAGTTATAGATTTATTTTTAAATAAAAATTAAAAATAAAAAACCTTCGGGTTCCACTAAGGTGGTTAAAAGTATAAAAGCGAAACATCATGGATATTGTTAAAAAGTATGTTTCTCCATATGATTATAAAAATTGTATTTTAGTTAATAAAGAATGGAAATCTAATTTTATAATGTTAAATCATGTTATTCAGTTACATTATAAACTAAAGAATGAAGATTGGTTCACTGAATTTACTTATAATGTTATTAAAGACAGATCATTAACTTCTTTAGAATTGATAAAATGTCTTATAGAAACATTTGAAGAACCTAAAAAATTTAATAAAGAAAAATATAAGTACAAGATGTTTAATTATTTAATGATAAAAACAAATCCAAGATTAAAATTTATTAATTTAGATGGAATGTAAAAATTTAAAGAATTAAATATTTTTAAAATAAAATATGGATTCACCAGAAGTTTTAGAAATACTTAATAATATTCTTCC
>Ga0114969_10002506_pt1 | contig 15063 bp, 9 predicted proteins | sample M_130807_MF_Meta_FD_87316 | JGI IMG/M metagenome (GOLD analysis project Ga0114969, IMG submission 87316) | Freshwater microbial communities from Lake Montjoie, Canada to study carbon cycling - M_130807_MF_MetaG | ecosystem: Environmental > Aquatic > Freshwater > Lake | place: Lake Montjoie...
ACTCGGGATCCGGCCCGATTACATCGTCCTCTCGAAGGCGCTCGGGGGCGGCTTGGCGAAGATCTCCGCGCTGCTGGTGCGCCGCGGGCGCTACCGCGACGAGTTCGACCTCCAACACACCAGCACCTACGCCGAGGACGACCACTCCTGTTCCATCGCGCTCAAGGCACTGGAACTGACGGACGACTCCGTCCTCGCGGCCTGCCGCGACAAGGGCGGGCGGTTGCTGGCGGGCCTGCGCCGGTTGGCCGCGTCGTTCCCCGGGGTGATCGCCGATGTCCGGGGCCGCGGCCTGATGATCGCCCTCGAGTTCGCCCGGTTGCCGTGCTCCCCCAGCTTCCTGCTGCGCTTCCTCGACTCCCAGGAAGACCTCGCCCACGTGATCACGGGATACCTGCTGAACGTCCATCGCATCCGCGTCGCCCCGACGCTCAGCGACCGCTTCACGCTGCGGTTGGAGCCGTCGGCCCTGATCGGGGAACCGGACATCGACCGGTTTCTCTCGGCCATCGCGGACGTGTGCGGTTTGTTGGCCCGCGGCGACGCGCTGGGGTTGACGCGTTTCCTCGCGGGCGGCACCCCGGCCGACGCGACGGACATCGCCCCCGCCTGTTCCGAGGCGCGGTTCGCGGCCCACGACGAACCGCTGTTCCTCCGGCGCCAGCGCCAGGCGCCGACCACGAAGGTCGGGTGGTTGTTCCATCTGGTCGACGCCGACGACCTCCTTTCCCTGGAGCCGTCCTTCGCGGCCCTGTCGTTCGGGGAACGGGAGGATTATCTCGCCCGATTCGCATCGCACGCCGCGCCGGTGGTGATGGGCGCGGTCGATGTCCGCTCCGCGACCGGCGCGGAGGTCCGCGTCTATCCGATCCTGCTGCCGTTCACCTCGCGGTGGGTGAAGCGTCGGATCGACGCGCGTCGGTTCCGGCTGCCGCAGGCGCTGGTCCAGCGCGGCGTCGACCTCGCCCACCGGTTGGACTGCCGGACGGTGGCGCTGGGGCAATATACCTCCATCGCGACGATCGACGGCACGCGCCTCGCGTCCCGGGGCATGGGCGTGACCACCGGCAACAGTTTCGCCGTCGCCCTCGCCATCCAGGCCATCGAGCACGCGCACCGGGAAACCGGGCGCAAAGCCGCGTCCTCGGTGTTGGTCGTCGCCGGGGCCGCGGGCAACATCGGCCGCGCCTGCGCGGAACTCCTCGCCCCGCGTTACCGTCGCACCGTGCTGTTGGGCAGCGACAGGCCCGGTTCCCACCAACGCCTGCGGACCCTCGCCGGCATCATCCCGAACGCGGTCGCGACGACCGATCCCGCCGCGGTCGGCGAAGGCAACGTGGTGGTGGCGGCACTCAATGCGGTGGACGCACCGCTGGGGGCCGAACGATTCGCGCCGGGCGCCATCGTCTGCGATCTCTCGGTGCCCGCGGGATTGCCGACGGGCGTCGCCGCCGCGCGACCCGACCTGTTGGTCATCCGGGGCGGCATCGTCGCCCTGCCCCATGGCGAGGATCTGGGCATCGTCGGTTTCCCCCTGCCGCGGGGCCAGACCTACGGGTGCATGGCGGAGGCGATGCTGCTGGGGTTCGAGGGCATCCACGACGCGGCCTTCACGGGCTCGCTGAGCGCGGCCCGGGTGGCGACGGTCGCCGCCATGGCTGCCCGGCACGGCTTCCGGTTGGCCGATTACAAAAGAGCCGACGTGCTGGGCCACGGGCGCAGGGAGGAGGCCCATGCCGTCGCCGGTTGATGGCGCTCGGGGGACCGTCGGCGGCAAGGCGCGGCAACTTCTGGAGTTGCAGCGCGCCGGTTTCCGCGTCCCCGAGTTCCTGTGTTCCCCGGCCGACATCGGGCGCGCCATCGAGATCCTCGGATTGCCGCTGGCGGTGCGGTCGTCCGCATCCGCCGAGGATGGCCGGGACGTTTCGTTCGCGGGGCAGTTCCGGAGTTTCCTGAACCTCCGGACGGCCGGCGAGGTGGAGTCCGCGATGCAGGCATGCCGGGAATCGGTCCACGCGCCGTCGGTCGCGGACTATTGCCGCAGGAACGCGATCGATCCGGATTCGCTGTCCATGGGGGTGATCGTGCAACGCATGGTCCAACCCGAGTTGGCGGGCGTCGTGTTCACCGTCAATCCGTCGACCGGCGCGGAAGAAATCGTCATCGAGGCCTGCGAGGGGCTTGCCGACGAATTGCTCGCCGGCCGCAAGCCGGCATTGCCCCCGGACCACCCGTTGGTGCGCCGGCACGCCCCGGGAATCGGGGAGGTCGCCCGGGCCATCCAGCGTCATTTCGGGGCGCCGCAGGACATCGAGTTCGCGATCGAATCGGGACGCATCCACATCCTCCAGTCGCGGCCCGTCACGCGCATCGATTTCGCACCCGGCACCGGCGAATGGACCAACGCCGATTTCCGGGACGGCGGGGTGTCGTGCGCCGTGTGCACGCCGTTGATGTGGTCGCTGTACGATTACATCTGGGAGGACTCGCTGAAGGGTTTCCTGCGGGAGATCCGGCTGCTGGACGGGGATTTTGCGGCGGGGCGGATGTTCTTCGGCCGGCCCTATTGGAACCTGGGCGCGGTGAAGGAATGCCTCGCGCGGCTGCCGGGGTTCGTCGAGCGCGAGTTCGACCGCGACCTGGGCGTGGAGGGGCACTACGAGGGCGACGGGCGTTGCACCCCGGTGACGCTGCGCGGGATCCTGCGCTCGCTCCCGACGCTGCTGGCGATCCCGGCCATCTGGAAGCGGCAGGACCGTTTCGACCGCGCGTTCCTGGCGGGCGGCTTCGACGCGTTGCTGCGCCGGCACCCGCTGCCGGCGGCCGATCCGACCGCCGCGTTCCGCGAGTTGGTCCACACGGGCTACCGGATCACGGAGACCAACTACTTCCGGACCATCTACTGCGCGTCGCTGGCCAAACTCAGCTTCGTGGAATCGTTTCCCGAGGCCGACTACCCGGCGTTGGTCTCGGCCCTGCCCGCGATGAAACACCTGGATCCGACCCTCGTGCTCCGGGAGATGGCGGCACGGGGCGAGACCGACATCGGCCCGTTGCTCGAACGGTTCGCGCATCGCAGCCGCCGGGAACTGGACATCCGCGCGCCGCGCTGGGACGAGGATCCGGAGTGGGTGTCGGCGTTGCTGAAACAGCACGGGGGCGCGGCGGGGAGCGACCCCCGGCCGGCGTACGAGGCGGCCCGCGCGGACAGCCTGGCACGCCTTCCATGGCACCGGCGGCGTGCCTTCGCGCGCAAACTGGATCGCCTGCGCCACTTCCTCTGGCTGCGCGAGGAAATGCGCGACCTCTCCAGCCGCATGTACCACCTCGTCCGCCGCCATGTCCTCGCCATCGCCGGACAACGCGGGTTGGGCGACGACATCTTCTTCATGACGTTCCGGGAGATCGTCGACGACGACCGCTCCAACGTCGCCCGCGGCCGCGAACGCCACGAAGGATTCCGCAATTTCAGGGCGCCCAACGAAATCGGCTCGCGCTACCGGTTCGAACCCGGACCGGTCCGCGGCGCGTTGCGCGGCATCGGCGCGAGCCGCGGCAGCGCCCGCGGCGTGGCCCGCGTGGCCCGAGACATCGAGGAAGCAATGCACGTGGAGCGGGGCTCGATCCTGGTCTGTCCTTTCACGGATCCGGGATGGACGCCGGTGCTGGACCGCGTCGCGGGGGTCGTGACGGAGACCGGGGGATTGCTGTCGCACGCCGCGGTGATCTGCCGCGAGTACGGGATCCCCGCGGTGCTCGGGGTGCCGGGAGCGACGACGCGGATTCCGGACCGCGCGCGCGTGGCCGTGCACGGCGGCGGCGGATTCGTCGAATTGGAGGATTCCGGTAGACCCGGCGACACGGCATCCTCGGCGGCGTCGGAGAACCCCAACAAACGTGGAGCTGCCCACGGAAAGGACACATGAACAAACGGACATGGATGCTGGCGATGTGCGGATGGTTGGCGTGCGCGACGGCGTGGCATCGGGCCAGCGCGGCGGAAGACCCGGCGCACAACGAACTGCGGGCCCTGCGGACCGAGGTCATCGAGTCGATCGCCAAGGGCGACATCGAGCGGGTGATGCGGCACGTGCATACCAACGTGGTCATCACCTGGCAAAACGGCGAGGTCTGCCGCGGACACCAGGGGCTCCGCGATTTTTTCAACCGGATGGGCAAGGACGTGTTCAAGGGCTACAAGGTGCCGCCCACTCCCGACGAGCTGACGATCCTCCACGGCGGCGACACGGGGGTGTCCTTCGGCGAGACCGTCGCCGCGTACAGGCTCCTGGGAAAAGAGATCGAGTTGAAGAGCCGCTGGACCGCCACGCTCGTGAAGCAGGAGGGCCACTGGTTGCTCGCGGGTTACCACGTGTCGATGAACGTCCTGGACAACCCGATCCTCGCGGCCGCCAAAGGGAGCCTGGTGTGGGCCGCGGCGACCGCATTGGTGGTCGGATTGGTGGCCGGGGTGGTGCTCGGCAAACGGAAGAAGGCCTGAGCACCGACACGGTTCCGCGCCATCGCCCATGAGCACCCCGGCCGACGTCCTCGCCGCCCCGGCGGAACCCGCAACGCCGCGAAGCGAGGCCGCCGGCCGGGCCGATTTCTCGAGGATCCGCTACGCCCAGTGCTGGGAGGACGCGGACATCCTGCTGGAAGCGCTGGACGTGAAGCCGGGCGACGTCTGCCTCTCCATCGGTTCGGCGGGCGACAACGCGCTGTCCCTGCTGGCGCGGCGGCCGGAACGGGTGGTGGTCGTCGACCTGAACCCGAGCCAACTGGCGTGCCTCGAACTGCGGGTGGCGGCGTACGCCGAACTCGACCACGCCGGACTCCTGGAACTGATCGGCTCCCGTCCGAGCGACCGGCGGCCGGCGCTCTATGCCCGATGCCGGCGCCGGCTCTCGGCGCGCGCGCGCGGCATCTGGGACGCGCAACCCGCGGAGATTGCCGCGGGAATCGGCGGGGCGGGGAAATTCGAACGCTATTTCGCCACCTTCCGCGAGCGCGTGCTCCCCTGGGTCCACCCACGCCGGCGGATCGAGCGCCTGCTGCGCGGCGGGACCCCGGACGAGTGCCGGGCCTTCTACGCGGACGAGTGGGACACGTGGCGGTGGCAGGTGATGTTCCGCCTCTTCTTTTCGCGCTTCGTGATGGGGCGCCTGGGACGCGACCCGAGTTTCTTCCGCTACGTCGAGGGGCACGTGGCCGAACGGTTGCTGGCGCGCAGCCGGCATGCGCTCACCGAACTCGATCCCGCCGGGAATCCATACATGCAATGGATCCTCACCGGCCGGCACGGGACCGCCCTGCCCTTCGCGTTGCGCGCGGAGAATTTCGAGGCTATCCGCGACAACCTCGACCGCCTGGAGTGGCGCTGCGAGCCCTTGGAGGGCTATCTGGACACGGTCGATCCCGGCACCTTCGGCGCCTTCAATCTCAGCGACATTTTCGAGTACATCTCCGCCGGGAACTACCACCGGTTGCTCGGCCAATTGGTCCGGTCCGGGCGCGGCGGGGCGCGGCTGGCCTATTGGAACACGCTCGCCGAACGGCGCCGGCCCGAATCCATGGCGCATTGCCTGCGCTCGCTCGATGCCCTCAGCCGTTCCCTGCACGCGAGGGACAAGGCGTTCTTCTACTGCGCCTTCGTCGTGGAGGAAATCGTTCCCGCCGGCGACCGGCCGCAACCCGGGCGGACGCCGTGAAGCGATTCGTCGAAGTTCCCGATCCCGCCGCGATCGCCGGCTGGGAGGCCCGGGCCGGACTGCCCGCTTTCGACGCCACGCAACTGGTCCGGGATGCGCCCGACGCCCACTGGATCCTCGTCGGGGACGACGGATTGATCGCCGGACGGTTCTCCCTGTGGTGGCGCCGGACACCGCCCCTGCCCGGTCATCGGCCCGGGATCATCGGCCACTACGCGTCGGACGGCGCCGCGTCGGGGTCCGCGTTGCTGGGGCGCGCCTGCGAGGAATTGGCGGCGCGGCACTGCACGGTGGCGATCGGCCCGATGGACGGCGACACGTGGCGACAGTATCGCTTCGTCACGGGGGGCGACGAGGGGGCACCGTTCTTTCTCGAGCCCGCCAACCCGCCGGAATGGCCGCTCCAATTCGCCGCGCACGGACTGGAGCCGCTGGCGCGGTACTGTTCGGCCGTCGACGAGGATCTCGCCGCGGACGACGACCCTCAGGCCAAACGCGCCGCGGATCGCCTTGCCGGGGAAGGCATCCGGCTTCGCTCCCTGGACCCCGCGCGCATCGACGAGGAACTCCGTTCCATCCACGGCGTGGTCACGGCCAGTTTCCGCGGTGGATTCCTCTACCACCCCCTTTCGGAGGCGGAGTTCGCGGCGCTGTACGCCCCGGTCCTTCCCCGGGTGCGCCCCGAACTGGTGACGATCGCGATGCAGGGGAATCGCCCGGTCGGATTCGTCTTCACGCTGCCGGACGTGCTCCAGGGACGCGCCGGCGGGACGATCGACACGGCGATCGTCAAGACACTCGCCGTCCTGCCGGGGCGTTGCCTCGCCGGTTTGGGAAGCCATCTGGTCGCGGAGAACCGGCGCGCGGCCCGGGCGCTCGGATTCCGGCGGCTCATCCACGCGCTGATGCACGACGCCAACAAGTCGCGCGGCATCAGCGCGCGCCAGGCGCGGGTTTTCCGGCGCTACACCCTCTTCGCGAAACCCCTGTGAACATTGCCCGCGTGCTCGGCGAGCGGGTCGCCACCGACGGGGACCGCACGGCCATCGTCGACAATTCCCGCGGGGCCAACCGAACCCTGACCTTCGCGGGGATGGATGCCGCCGCGTCGCGGATCGCGGCGCGGTTCCATGCGTCCGGCCTGCGTCCGGGCGACGCGGTCCTGCTGCTCCAACCGGTGTCGGCGGAACTCTACATCCTCTTCACGGCGATCCTGCGATCGGGCTTGGTCGCCGTCTTCATCGATCCCGCGGCCGGCCGCGAACACATCGAACTCTGCTGCGCCGACCACCCGCCGAAAGCGTTCGTCGGCTGCGCCCGCGCGCACTGGCTCCGGCTGGTGTCGCCCGCGATACGCCGCATTCCGCTGAAGTTTTCCGTGGGCGTCCCGGTCCCGGGCGCGCGGCGGCTCGACCATCGCGACCCGGGCGCCACCCGGGATGCGGTCGAGGATTGTCCGGCGGATTCCCCCGCCATCATCCGGTTCACCAGCGGCAGCACGGGACCGCCGAAAGCCGCGGTGCGGAGCCATGGATTCCTGCTGGCACAGCATCGGGTGATCGAAAGGAGCTTCGCCCTCGTGCCGGGCGAACTGGATCTGGTGACCATGCCGATGTTCGTGCTCTCGAATCTCGCGGCGGGCGTCGCCTCGCTGATTCCGCGGGCCGATCTGCGGTCGCCGGGCTCGATCCCGCCGGCCTCGCTGCTGCGGGACATCCGGACGTACCGGCCCGGGCGCATCGGTGCCTCGCCCGCCTTGCTGGAGAATCTGGCCGACCACTGCGCCGAACGCGGGATCCGGCTCGGCGACTTCCGGAAAATCCTGACGGGCGGCGCGCCGGTATTCCCGGGGTTGCTGGACAAACTCGCCGACGTCGCGCCGAACGCGGACATCAAGGCCGTCTATGGGTCCACCGAGGCGGAGCCCATCGCGCTTCTCGACCGACGCGAGGTGTCGCCCGAGGACCGGGCGGGCATGGCGGCCGGCCGCGGGTTGCTGGCCGGTTTCCCCGACGAAGCCACCCGGGTATGCATCCTGCGCGCCGGGTTCGATCCACGGCGGAGCCCGATGACCGAGGAAAGTTTCCGGATGGCAACGGCGCCGGGTGGCGAACCGGGGGAAGTGGTGGTGGCCGGTCCCCATGTGCGGCCCACGGGCCGGGAAGGCGATGCCGCCGGCGATGCCGGGCTCCGGGTCGCCGGCACGGTTTGGCATCGGACCGGGGACGCCGGATATCTCGACGGGCGCGGCCGCCTCTGGCTGCTGGGCCGGTGCGGGGCGCGGATCAGCGATGGCCACGGCATCCTCCATCCATTCCAGGTCGAATGTGTCGCGCACGGACATCCCGGGGTCCGCCGGGCCGCGCTGCTCTCGCACCAGGGACGCCGGGTGCTCGCCATCGAGGCCAAGGGACCCGTCGATGCCGGGGAATTGAAATCCCGGCTCGGCTGGGCATTCGTCGACGCGGTCCGGATCGTGTCCCGGATCCCGGTGGACAAACGCCACAATGCCAAGATCGATTATCCGGCGCTGCGGGAGATGTTTCGTTCCGAGTGAAACGGGGGCGGGCCGGGCACCGCGTCATGCCCACGCGCCGGGATCGAGCCAGGGAAACAGGTTGTCCCGGGACTCGATTTCCGCCAGCCACGCCGCGTCCCGCGGTTCGGCACCGGTGAGTTGGGCGTGCAGCCGGTTGAACCGCGACACGTGGTCCTCGAAGCGCCGCCGCGCGTAGGCGGCCGCCGTGCCCATCGCCACGAGGAACGGCCAGTCGCTCGCCTGCGCCAGCAACAGTTCGCGTCCGGCCTGCGCCAACGCCCGCGATTCCCATCCGTCGGCGGGGATGCCGTCCCGGACCATCGCGGACATCCGCCGCGCCGCCACCCGCAGGTGGGTCTGCATCCAGGCGTTCGAACCGCCGAGCCACACGCCCAACTGGCCGCCGTCGCCCCACGAGGACCGGGCCGGGACGGCCACCGGGTTCGAGGGATGGCGCGCGAGGTAACCGGCGAGCGTGGTGGGCACGAAACCGGCCCGGCCGTCGGCGCAACCGCGCATCACCGCATCGAGGAATTCGGGTCCCTCGTGCCACCAATGCCCGAAGAGTTCGGCGTCGTACGGGGCCACCAGCAGCGGCGGGCGCCGCATGCAGGGCGCGGCCTCGGCGAACTGGCGGGAACGCTGGGCCACGAAGTGGGCCGCGTGCTGGCGCACCGCCGCCATCGCTTCCTCGCGGACGTACAATTCCTTCGCCGCGCCGGCTCCCGTGACGCGGTGGTATTTCAGCCCCGTGAATCCCCGGCTTTGCGCGCCGCCGAGATAGGGCGCGACGTAGCCCCACTCGGCGTCGTGCGCGATGTCCCGGTGGAACTCGCGGTAACGGGGGTCGCCCGGATACCCGCCGTCGCGGCTCCACACTTGCCGCGCGCTGGCCGGATCCCGACCGAAGGCCGCCAGGCCACCGGGCGTCACCACCGGCCCGAAGGCGGCATGCGGCGAGGGCGGCCGCGCGAGGAGGATCCCGTGCGATTCCACCACGAACCACCGCAGGCCCTCCGCGGCCAGGAAAGGATCCAACTCGGGCACGTAGGCGCATTCCGGCAACCAGATGCCGCGCGGCGCGACCCCGAACAACTCGCGGTGCGCCCGCACCGCCACCCGCAACTGGGCGCGCAAGGCGGCCGGCTCGTCCACCAGCAGGGGCAACAACGCGTGCGTCGCCGCACAGGTCAGCACTTCGAGGCGGCCGGTGCGCGCGAACCCGGCGAAGGCCGCCGGCAAATCGCCGCCGAGGCGCCGCCAGGAGGACCGGGCCGCGGCGATCCGCCCCGAATACCAGCGCGCGACCGCCTGTTCCCGCGGTTGCAGCAGGTGGCGCTCCTCCTCGCGGGCCGCGAGTTCGGCGAGCGATTCCAGATGCGACTCGAACCGCGAGCGGAGCAGCGGATCCCGCAGCATCGCGCCCAGCACCGGGCTCACCGCCATCGTCAGCGCCCACGGCACGCCGTCGCGTTCCCATCCTTCCATCAGTCCCAGCAACGGCAGGTAGCACTCGAGGATGGCCTCGAACAACCAGGTCTCCTCGTGGAACCGCGGGTGCTCGGGATGCCGGACGAACGGCAGGTGCGCGTGCAAGACCAACGCCAACCCGCCGCTCATGGACCCACCCTCACCCGATCGCCTCCGGCACCGGCGGCCGCAACGCGGGATCCTGGGGATGCGCGCCGACCTCGCCCGTGTACCGCGTCGAGCGGGCGAACCGCAGCGCGGCGCCCCGGGTATCCTCGCCCGACGCCGAGACGGCCACCACGGGCAGCGGGTGCTCCCCGTCGGGCAACACGAAACGGAAGGCGAACGAACCATCCTCCCGCAACGCGACCTCGCGACCCGCCACCGTCACCCGCGCGTCCCGCTCGGTGCGCCCATACACGATCAACTCGGCGTTGACCTCGAACCAGAATCCACGGGGTCCCGCCGATTCCCCCGGTCCCAGCGCCACCTGCCCGCTCGACGGCAATTCCCCCGCCACCGCCGGTTGCCCGGGCCGGGCCGCCCCGGGACCCGACGTTTTTTTCGCGGCATCCATCCCCTCCTCCCGCAACTCCGCGAACTCCGGAGCGTGCCCGGCCGATTCGCCGGACGCACCCGGCGTGGTCCGCTCGATCAGGCGCCACACCATGCGCGCCAGTTCCCAGGATCGCCCGGGAATCGGGCCCGGGGTCGCCGGCGGCGGGATGGTTTCCTGGAATTCCATTCCGGAATCGGCAAACACCGCGTCCATGGAAGGCGCCGATGCCGGGGCGTCCAACCACTCGACGACCCCGCCGAACGGTTCGTCGGGGTCGGGCACGACGGGTGCGGGCGCGGCCCAGGCAACCGCGGGGGCTTCGGCCGCGGGCCCCGGCCCACCGAAGGCAGGAGCGACCAATTCATGCGGCGTGGTGGCGGGGGCGGACATGGCCACGCCGAACCACTTTCCGGAAAGCGTTTCGTAGCCCAACTCGACGACGTAGCGGCAACCGGCCTCGTTCACCGGCAGGAACGCCTCTCCCGAGGCCGCCGGCAAGGCGCGCCGCATGACCCGGCGTCCGTGGACGTCGCCCTGGTGCAACCGCAATTGCCAACCGCCGGGTCCCCAACCCGCCGCGGCCATGGCCAATTGCTCCGCGGCAAAATCCCAGTGCGCGAGGACCAGGAACGGATCCCGCGCCGCCAGCCAGATGGAGCCCGTCCCATAGGTGGCGGGCAGCACGCCGGATTCGCCGGGCGGAGCCTCCGGAATGGACTCCACCCCGGGGAACTCACCGTCCGGGCCGGCGTCGGGCGATCCTGCTTCGGCCGCGTCGGCCACCCCGGGTCCGCCCGAAGGCCGGACGTGCGACGTCGCGGGATGGAATCCCGGCAAAGGCACCCGGTCTTCCTCGAACAGGATGGCGGGCAATTTCGGCGCGGGACGGATGGGAAGAAGGCCGATGCGCGTCTTGGCCGGGACCGATGGAACCGCGGGGATCGCGGTTGGAACGGGAGCCGTCGGTGCCGGGGACGGCACCATCGACGCGAGGGGCCCTTCCGGATTCGCAACGGGCGGCGCGACGGAAGCCACCCCCGTGGGCCGACGCGGGGAAAGGCGACGGGGTTGGGGCGCGGCGGAAACGGTCGCGGCGGAAAGGAGCGGGGCGGGTTTCGGCCAAAACACCGGATCCAGACGCCGGCGGGGGCGACGGGGGCGGGAAACCGCGGGGAACGGTCTGGGCACGCCGGCGTGCGTCGCGGCGGCCGCGGCGGCACCCGGCATGTCCGAGGTGGCGGGAAGGCGGCGGGGGCGACCACGCGGGGGCCTCCGCGAAAAAACAGCCGGGTTCACCGGAGGCAAGAACGGGGGGGAGGGCCGCGGCAGGGAAATCTTCATGGGCCACGAGCGATGGGAGGGGCACCGGGGTTCCGACGCCCACGCGTTCAATAGCGAGGGCAACCGGCAAGGCGCAACCGGAATCCCCGGGCAATTGTCCGGGAACGCCCGCGCGGGGGCGCAACTTCCGGGAAAACCATTGCCTCCGCGCGGTGTGAAAGGTAGGTGAAACGCCATGACGGCCATCGAAGCACGAATGCAGGTCCAGAAGGGGTTCCTCTGGATCGTCGTCCTCGGTGCCGCGATCGTGTTCGGCTTCTACATGGCGGTGGACAGCCCGTTGCTGATCCTCGCCACGCTCGGCTTGGTCTGGCTCGCCACGCTGCCGTACCACGGGCGGATTTCGGCGATGATGGCCATCACCACCTACGGTTCGGCCTTCATGCTGCCCATGATCAACGGCCGGCCGTTCCTGTGGGAGGTCTCGGCGTTGTTGGGATGGTCGGGCATCGTCATGCTCGTGATCCTGCGGCGGACCGATCCGGAATTCGGCGCCAATCTCCGTCGTTACCGGTGGATCGTCCTCGCCTCGCTCGCCTACACCTGCGTGCTGTTCTACCTGATGCGCACCCACGGGTTCGGCATCCGCGCCATGGGCGGCGACCGCATGGGCGGCCGCGTGTACATCCAGCAGGTGGCCTGCGCCGTGTTTCCGTTGTTGTTCTGCGCGCTCCGGTTCGACGAACGGTCCTTCTACCGCCTCTATGTCGCCCACCTTCTCCTGAGCTTCACCTTCATGATCTCGGACTTCGCCCTGGCCGGCGGGAGCGATCTCTGGTGGGTTTTCTACTTCCTCGACGTCGCGAACGACGCGATCTCGTTCGAGATCGGAACCTCGGCGACCGGCATGCGGCGGTTCCAGTCGTTCACCCTCGTGGCGGTGGCGATGTACCAACTATTGCTCGTCATGCATCCGATGCGCCGGTTCTTCAACCGGCACGCGATCTACATGGTGCCCCTGTTCCTGGTGATCCTGGCGATGGGACTGCCCGGCGGGCACCGCGGCGTCCTGATCATGTTCGCGGGCATCGGACTCCTGAGTGCCTGGGGCCAGCGCCTTTTCACGGTGCCGCGGATCCTGCTGACCGGGGCGATCGCCGTGCTCCTCCTGTCCGTCGTCTACACCGCCGCCCGCGACCTTCCCCTGGCTGCCCAGCGCACGCTCGCGGTGCTGCCGGGCATCGATCTCAACCCGGTGGCGGTCGAGGACGCCCGGGCGACGTTCGAGGGCCGGATCACGATGCGCGAAGTCGGGCTGCAACTCATCCCGAGCTATCTGTGGCGCGGCCGCGGGTTCGGGCTCTCGGTCGAGGCCGTGCCGTTCTATGGATTCGATCCCTACGGCGTGGTCACCGAGCACGTCAGCATGGGTCGGTTCTACAACGGGCCGATTGGCCTCATGGTGAACACCGGGATTCCGGGGACGGTGTGTCTGGTGGGATTCCTCTTCTTCGTGAGCCGGGTGGCCTACCGCATCCTTGTCCACGTGCGGACCCACGGGACCGAGGACCGGTTCAGCCGCATGTGCTGCGTGATTGCCTCGCTTTGGCTCACCCAGACATTCGTCTTCTTCGTGATCCACGGCGACGCCGAGTTTGCCATGAACACCTTCGGACTGTTGGCGGGCACCGTGATCACCTGCGACTGGGCCCTGCGTCGGCGCGCCCGCGATCTGGTACCCGAGACGGCCACGCAACCGCGCCCCTCGTTCGTGCCGGCCTTGTCGCCCATCGCAGCCCTTCCCCACCGGGCATGAATGCCGGAACGACCCGCCGCCGCGTACTGCACCTGATCGGCGCCTCCGAGGACCATGGCGGCATCCTCAGCGTCGTCCGCAGTCTCTCGACCGGTTGGCATGGCGACGACTGGGAGCACGTGCTGTGGATGCACTCGCGTTTCCTGCAGACCCGCCAACCGGCGCTGCCCTGCCGGTATTCGCCTTCCGCGCTGGACGAATCGCCGAGCCACCTGCGCCTTCTCGTCGCCGCGTGGAAATCATGGCCCGGCCTCCTGCGTTTGCGGCAGGCCGAGGGATTCCACCTCCTGCACGCGCATTCGCGCGGTTCCCTGCCGCTGGCTTGGCTCTCCCACCGGCGCCGCATCCCGGTGCTCTTCACCAACCACGCCTACGCGCGCCGCACCGGTCTCTACCGCGCCGCCGTCCGATCGGGTCTCCCGATGGTTCTCCTCACCCCGGCCATGGCGCGCCATTACCGCATCGATCCGTCGCCCGGCCGTGTCGAACTGATTTCCGCCTGCGTCGCCGACCGCTTTTTCGGGACGCCCCTGCCCGCGCCCACCCCGCCCGAATCCAACGCCCCCCTCCGCCTGGTCGGCATCGGCAACATCGTCCGCTGGAAACAATGGGATCTGCTCGTCGAGGCGATCCGGCGCCTGCCCGCCGAAGCCCGGGCCCGCATCCAGGCGACGGTATGGGGGCCGGTGCCGGGCGACCGCGACGCGCGCCAATTCCACGAGGAACTCCGCGGCGCGGTGCGGGACCACGGTCTGGAGCGGCAAATCCGTTTCGCGGGCCCATCGCAGAACATCGCCGACATCCTCGCCCGCTCGGATTGGTTCGTCCTGCCATCGGCCAACGAACCCTGTTCCGTCGCCCTCATGGAAGCGCTCGCCTCGGGAATTCCCGCGGTCGCCAGTGCCTCGGGAGGCAACGTCGATCTGGTCGCCGACGGACAAACCGGCGCCATGTTCCGGCCCAACGACCCGGAATCCCTGGGACAAACCCTGGCCGCCATCCTCGACGGACGGATCCGGCCACGGTCGCCGGAGGGCATCCGCGACAGCGTGCGCGCCCGTTCCGCCCGTTGCGTCGCCGGCGACTACCGGCGGTTCTACAACCATCTCGTCGACACCGGAGGACCGGCATGAGCCACAACGCCTCCATGCCCCCCGTCCCCCGGGTGTTCGGCCTCGATCTGCTCCGGGCCCTGGCCATCGTGCTGGTCATGATCGCGCACTCGCGGCCCAACGCCCTGTACGGGAAGCCGCTGGGCGATTACATCGACGGGCTCGGCGCGCCGGGCGTGGAGATCTTCTTCGCGCTTTCGGGGTTCCTCATCGGCGGCATCCTCCTGCGCGAACTCGCGGAACCCGCCGCGGCGGGCCTCCCGGACATCGTGCGGTTCTGGAAACGCCGGTGGTTCCGGACGCTCCCCAACTACTACCTGTTCCTCGGCGTCCACATCGTGCTCGCCCTCGGGCGCCACGATTCCAGCCTCACCGCGGCCGCGGTTCTTCCCCACCTGTTCTTCGTCCAGAATCTGCTGGCCGCGCCGCCCGGGTTCTTCTTCGGCTCGTGGACCCTCGCCATCGAGGAATGGTCCTACCTCCTGCTGCCCCCGCTGCTGTGGATCGGACGCCGCCTCGGGATTCCGGGACCGCGCGCCGCCCTCGCCGGCCTCGCCATCCTCGCCATCGCCGCC
>Ga0114969_10002507_pt1 | contig 15058 bp, 12 predicted proteins | sample M_130807_MF_Meta_FD_87316 | JGI IMG/M metagenome (GOLD analysis project Ga0114969, IMG submission 87316) | Freshwater microbial communities from Lake Montjoie, Canada to study carbon cycling - M_130807_MF_MetaG | ecosystem: Environmental > Aquatic > Freshwater > Lake | place: Lake Montjoie...
ACCGTGTTTGCGCCCAGTCTGCGGCTCGCTACCGACAATGCCGCGATGATTGCCCGCGCTGGCCTCTTCCGCCTTGAACGCGGCGAGCGCGCCAGCGCTGGGCTCAATGCCTTCGCGTCACAACCACTTCCCGGCCTCGTCACAGCCGCGGCGAACCCTTAAGTTCCGCAGATGCCCCCGACTACGACGGACTTCCTCGGCACCACAATCCATAAGTTTGAGATCGCCCTCGGCCCCCTCCCCATCACAGGGTTCGGGATTGCGATGCTCATGGCCTTCCTTATTGGCCAGTTCGTGGCGACCAGCGAACTCACCCGCCGCGGGCAACACGACTCCGCCGAAGCGATGGGTGACATCGTCGTTGGCGCGGTAGTTGGCGGACTCCTCGGCGCCAAGATCTACTATATGATCCTCTTTCACGAGTCATTCTTCAGTCGCGGCGGCTTCGTGTTCTGGGGCGGGCTCGTTGGGGGAATCACCGCGACGGCGATCGTGATCCGCATGAAGAAGCTCTCCTTTACGCGTATCAGCGATGCCACGTCAATCGGACTCGCCGCCGCGTACGCCGTAGGGCGTAGCGGATGCTGGGCGGTGGGCGACGACTATGGTCGGCCGTGGAATTCTGCGCTCGCGGTGAAGTTTCCCGATGGTGCGCCCCCGTCGACTGTGGGGAACATGGTCTCGCAGTTCGGCGTCACGGGCGTCCAGGAACACAACGTCACCGACGTGATGGGGGTGTACCCCACGCAACTCTTCGAAGTGACGATGGGCTTGGTAATGTTCGCCATCCTTTGGCGGATGCGCGACCATAAGCACGCCGAGGGGTGGCTGTTTGGCGTCTATTGTGTGCTGGCTGGCGTCGAGCGATTTATTGTAGAGTTCTTCCGCGCCAAGGACGATCGCTTCTTTGCCGGCTTCACTATTGCGCAGACCATCGCGATTGGCTTCGTGGCGCTCGGCGTGGTGTGGATGCAGATGCGTCGTACACCGCGCGATGGCGCGCCCGGGATCTACACCTCGGCCTGACGACCGTTGGGGCGCGGCTAGGCCCGCTCGAGGATGACGACGGCCGCAGCCGTCAGGTCGGTATGGGTGAGCGTGACCCATACCTGCCGCACCTCGAGCTCAAGCAGGCGTGCCTCTGCGCGGCCGGTGAAACGAAGCGTCGGCGAATTCCCAGGACGCGGGACGACCTCCACTTCGCGCCAGCCAATGAGGCGCGCTTCGTCACTGCCGGCGAGTGCCTTGAATGCCGCTTCTTTTGCGGCGAGTCGTGCGGCGAGGTGCAGCGCTGGCCGTGCGCGCTCGTTGGCGTAGGCGGCCTCAGCTTCTGTGAAGAGGCGCGCGAGCAGCCGTTCGCCCTTGTTGGCGAGCATCTGCTCGACCCGTGCGACATCGACGACGTCGATCCCGATACCAGTGATCATTGCTGCACCATGGTCCGCGTGGTGGTAATCGGAGCGCGCAGCCGCTCCGGGAGCGGCGCCACGGTGGGTTGGATTGCAGTCCAGAACGCATCGAGCGATCGGTAGAGCAACCCAAGCGCGTCCACCCATCCTTGCCAGCAGCCGTCTCGGTCTGCCTCGCCTGCCCCTGAGAGCCAACGTGCTGCGCGGTCACATCGCTGGAGCGCCTCGAACACGGGCGCCGCCGCATCGGTGAGCAGGGCAATCATGGCACGGCGATCTGGCGCGGACGACGGCCAACGCTCCGCGGCAATCGACTCGATGGCGCTCGTGAACACAAGCCTGAGCGTCGCCGCATCGAGGGCGCGCAGTTGATCGCTCAGGGTGCGTGCCGCATGCGCCCCTCGCCGCGCTTCGACGAACGGCACGAAGACTACGTCATGACTGCGCTCGCCAAGCGCGTGCACCGCGGCGAATCCACGCAACGAGCGTGTGAACTCCGGCAGTGCGCGCGGCGGCGGCAGTTCAGGCATCGGTGATGCTGTAGCGATAGATGCCACGCAGTTCGTCATCACAGACCGCGGCGCGCTCGCCGGTGCGGAGCTCGAAGGCGTGCGCGAAATCGGGGAGACGTCCCGTGGTGAACTCCACGCGGGGAATCCTCGTCACTGCAATCGCGGCCTCGATTGCGTCCGGATCACCTTCGACCTCGACGAGTACGTCCATGCGCGGATAGTATTCCATGCGCACCACGGCGCCGCGGCAGCGGAACTGTACAATGCGCCGGTCGATCTCGCGCGTCACGATGTACCCGAGATCTTCGAGCATCTGTTTGAGCGCAGCGGGTTCGCTCACGCCGGTGGTGAGCTCCTGCCGTACCTTGTAGCCGTCCTCGTAGCCCGTTGGGCCTTTCCAGTCGAGTCCGGCTGTGATGCCCTCGTCGTTCTCGTATACGCGCAGGCGCAGGACACAGTCGCGAAGGGCGAGCGCGCGATCAGCGGTGTCGTAGCGAAGATCGCGAAGCCGACCCTCAAACATCAGTTCGGCGCCGTCCGCTCGGAGCGCAGCCACGACCCCTGCGGGGTCGGTCGCGATTCCCTTCAGCTCGACCTCACGCGACACGGATTGCCTCGAGCACAGCCGCGGTGTCGGAGAGGTCGGCGAAGACGGCATCGGGGGCACAGGCGGTGAGTGCGGCCACATCGTAGTGCCCAGTCGCGACGGCAATCGCGCGGGCTCCCATGGGGCGGCCACAGGCCACGTCCATTGGCGTGTCGCCGATTATGACGCAGTCGCTGCCGTGTACGGGGCGGCCGAGTAGGGCTTCCGCGCGAGCGCGGGCAATGGGCGGAAGTTCTGGGCGCGATTCGTGATCGCTGCCGTACGCGCCAACGACGAACCGATCGGGATTGATCCCCGCCGCGCGCAGCTTCCGCACGGCGCCTCGGATGACATTCCCTGTGAGCAGGCCGAGCATAATGTCGTCCTGCGCATGGACGGCATCGAGCAGCGCATGAACGCCAGGGAGCACAAAAGACGCGGGAGTCGCGCCCTCGAGCTCTGGCTCGAGTTCCACGAGGTAGCGTGCGATGATTTCGTCCGTGTGCACCTCGACACGCGACGCATCATGCCCCGTGAGAAGCATCGCCTCGCGCACGATCTGCCGGTCTGTCTTGCCGTCGTAGCGGTGTCCTGCGGGGCCTGTGTTCCCGATCACCGCCACGAGGGCGCGTTCCATAGCGCGCTTCCCCGCTCCCTGTGTCCAGAGCAGCGTTCCGTCGATGTCAAACAGTGCGATCTTCATTCGCCGTGCGCCGGTTCGGCGGTCGAGATTTGACGCGTGAGCCAGAGCCCTGCCATGACTCCCAAGGCACCGACGCCCTGCCAGAGCGTCGGCTGCTCGCCGAGCAACGGCCAGGAGACGAGCACGGCGACAATCGGCTGCAGATTGGTGAACATCGCGGTGCGCGTCGGTCCGATGACGCGCACGCCGCGGTACCAGAAGAGGTACGCCACGCCCAAGGACAGCAGGCCGCTGTAGGCGAGCGCCCCCCAGGTCAGCGGGACGATCGCGTGAAAATTGGCCTGCATCACGGATTGGGCCCCAATCAGCACAATCGGTACGGTTCCACCCACCAAGGTCCACGCGGCGAGTTCGGGACCGTCAATGTGCGTGAACGGCTTGAGCCACATCGAATAGAAGCCCCAGCAGACCACCGCCGCGAGGATGAGTAGGTCGCCGACCACCGACGACACGCCGTGTGCTTCTTGCGCCGAACCCGCCATCACGACCGCGATGCCGAGGATCGACATGGCGACGCCGATAAGGGCGCGCGGGGCGAGCCGTTCGTTGTGAAAAATGCGCATGATAATCGCCATAAATGCCGGGCTAGAGGCAATCACCAGCGACGCAGTTCCCGCTCGGGTTCGCGAGAGCCCGTAGATGAAAAACAGTTGGTAGGCCCCGTGCCCGATCAGGCCGAGTCTCACCAGCTGGAACTTCTCGGAGGTGGTGGTCTTCCCCTGGCCTCGGGCCAGCACGAACGCCATCATCGCGACCGTACCGGACACCATGCGAATGGTCGTATAGACGAGCGGGTCGAGCACCTGCGTGCCGTACTTATTGACCGTGAAGTTGCAGCCCCAGATCACCGCCGAAGCGATCAGGAGTAGCTCGGTCACGACGACTTCGCGATGGTGTCGGGTTTTGGCTTCTGGCATTGTGTGAAAGCTAACGGACAGCCGTCCTGCGGTCATATGTGCGCGCGGGCGGGCCCTTTGACGCCCCTACGTGTTGGGCGCTACCTTGGCGTATGCATGTTTCTTTCGCGCTTTTCGCCGACGCCGCCAATATCTCGCAGGAAGGCAAGCTGAACGTCCTCGGGGTGTTCGATGCCCTGCAGATCGGAAGCCTTCCTGCCGTCCATCCACGGGCCACCCTTGTGGTGCGCCTGAAAGCCGACATGACCGACGTCGGGCTTCATACCCTCGCGTTCGGCTGGATGACGCCGCGCGGCGAGGAAATCTGGTCGAGCTCGGGGGAACTCGAGGTGGGAAATCCGCCGCCGGGCGCAAGCGATATCGACATCCCCGTCATCGCGTCGATTGATCTGCCCATTCAGGAAGCGGGGGCACACACGATGCGTGTGGATCTCGACGGCAAGCTGCGCGCCGAGCTCACCCTGCATGTCCGAATCGGCGCGCCGTCGATGCCGACAAACGGGATGGTGAGCTAGGACAGAGGAAAGGCCCGACCGATTATCCGATCGGTGGTCACCAGAATCAGCGCCGTTTGTCCGAGAATCCGTACTCGCGAATCTTCTTAATGAGAGTCGCGCGCGAGATGCCGAGTTCGCGTGCCGCGTGCGTGCGATTGCTGTCGTTGGCGCGCAACGTACGATCGATATGCGCCTTCTCGACGTCGGACAACGACCGCGGCTCGTGATGTGCCACGCCGGCGCCGCTGGCGTTGTGCACTTCCCGCGGGAGGTGCATCAACTCGATGCGGGGCTGCCCGCGCGCAATCAGCATTGCGCGCTCCAGCACATTGCGAAGTTCGCGCACGTTTCCCGGCCACGGGTATCGGAGAATCGCGTCAAGCGACTCGTCGGACAGCACGCTCGGTGCACCCGCAAGCGTGGCGCCCAAATCGTCGAGCACGTGCGCCGCGAGCTCAATGAGATCCTCGCGTGAACGCGTGCGCAGCGGGGGGAGGTTGATCGGCATGACCGACAGGCGATAGTACAAATCCTCGCGGAATCGCCCCGCCGTGACCTCGGCCACCAAATCGCGCCCCGTTGCCGCCACGACGCGAACATTCGGCGTGATCTCCAGCGTGCCCCCGAGTCGACGGAAACCCTTCCCCTCGAGCACGCGCAGTAACTTGGGCTGGAGCGCCGAGGAGAGGTCCCCAATCTCGTCGAGGAAGACGGTCCCGCCGTCCGCGATTTCAAAGAGACCGCGCTTGGTTGGGCCCTGTTGCCCCTCCGAATCGGATTCGACGCCGAACAGCTCGGACTCGAGCGAGGTCGCAGTCAGTGCTGCGCAGTTCACTTCAATAAACGGCTTTGACGCGCGAGGACTCTGCGAGTGGAGCAACTCGGCCACGCGTCCCTTCCCCGCACCACGCTCGCCAACGATGAGCGCCGTCGTCCGATCACTGGCAGCGAGCAGGGCGACCTGTGCAGCCAGTTCGCGCATTGCGGCCGAAGGGCCGAACACGAGCGACTTCCCCGCACCACGCCGTTCCGTGAGGAACCGGTTCAGGCTCCGAAGCGACGCTTTCTCGAGCGCGCGTTCTGCGGCGGCGGCGAGATGGTTGAGGTCCACCGGCTTCGTTAGGAAGTTTTCCGCTCCCTTATGCAGCGCCTCAACCGCCATCGGCACATCGCCATAGGCGGTCACCATGATCACCACCGGATTGTCTTGACCGATCTTGGTGAGCACATCGAATCCCGTCATATCGGGGAGTCGAACATCAAGGAGGACGAGGTCCGGACGGAGGCGCTGATACGCCTCGATGCCGGCCGCGCCCGTATGCGCCTCGGTGACGACGTGGGATCCGTTATGCCGGAAGAACAGCGCGAAGGCTGACGCAATCGCGACTTCGTCATCAACAATAAGAATGCTGGCCATGATCGCCCTGATTGGTAACTAGTCTCTAAACTATATCCACTGTCTTAACTTTCAACATAACAGCATTTCCAGATGAATCAATACTAGACAGGTCGTAGGAGCACCCCTGCTAGAGGTTCCGCAGTCGCCGTCAGGGTGCCTGGCCCAAGAATCTCTCCGTCCGCCTGCGCTTCGTGACCGCTGACCGCCTCGAGGGTTACCACCCGCCCGCGTGCGAAGTGCATCGCGGGATGCGGGGTGAAATCGTTCCGGATACAGCGCAGCGTAAGCGCCAGGGCATCGGGGACCGAGTCGGGGAAGAACAGACACAGGTCGAGCAGTCCGTCGTCGGTACGAATATCAGGGCCGGTCGAAATAAACCCGTCGAGCAAGGAACCGACGTTGGCGATCATCGCCATGACGCACCGACGTTCGCAGGTGACACCGTCGACCGTGGCGCGAATCAGCACGCGCTCATTTTTCAGGAGGGCACGGAATCCAGACCAGATGTACGCCCCGACGCCGAACCGCCGCTTGAGCGACGGCGAGGCGCCGCGCATCATGGCGACATCCATGCCGAAGCCGGCAGTGAGCGCAAAGTGACGGCCGTCTGTGAGGCGGCCCAAGTCGATCCGAAACTTGTCGCCCGCGAGCAGTCGGCGCACCGCACGCCCGATGTGGAGCGGCGTCCGGAGGTGACGCGCGAGCTGATTCCCGGTCCCGCCCGGTAGTATCCCGACTGGCGGCCCAGTCACGGCGAGAGCACCAACAACCTCCATAGCCGTGCCATCACCACCGAGCGTGAACACGGCGTCGTGCGACGCCCCGTGGGCGGCGGCAAAGCGGGCCGCATCGCCAGCGGCGGTCGTGCGCATGAGTGCGACGTGCACGCCGGCGTCAGCAAACGCGCGCAGCGCTTCCTGTTCCCCGGCCTGCCCGCGCCGAGCAGCGGGATTGACCACGAGTAACACCGATCGGATTAGAATCGCCAGAGCCGGAAAATGTCCAACCCGAACTGTCTCGGCGTTGGTGCGAACCCTCGTGCGTTCGCATCGCGTGAACAGAGCACCGCACTCGTCGGCGGTTCGATACCGAAGGAGAAGGTCACGTTGGACCGTACCCGATAATCCACCTTCACACCGAGCGCATCGGCAAACGTGGGGGCTTCGGCAGACGATCCTCCAGGCGCGAGGAGTTGTCCCACTTGGCAGAGGCCGGCGTCGAGGCGCACGAAGGTATTGACCCCCACCTGCTTGGCACAGTTGAAGCGCGTTCCGCTGAGGAGCCCGGCTCCGACGTCCGCGATCTTGCCCTGATAGGCATCGAGGCCAGCGGTACTGATCTGCGCGTCGTCACACAGCGTGCCCGTCGCCTTGCCGCCGAGGAATGTGCCGAACGATGACACGAACACGCGCGCCGCGGTCGAACCGATATCGCTGTTGCGCCCGCCGATTTCGTCGCTGGGGCCGCCCGTCACGAGATAGCTGATCAGATCGCCATTGGTGACGCGCAGCGAATCGGGGCTTGAGAGCTCCGCCGTCGGCGAGGCGAGCGTACCGCCGATGTGCACCCGGACCCGCACATCGGGACGCGCCGACTGCGTGCTGTACTGCCGCACGGTGTGCAGCGCGTTGATACTGAGGGTGGGGTTGAGATCAGCATCTCCGAAGAAGCGCACATCACCGGTCTCCACGTCGAACGCCCGTTGCACGCCGGGGCCGACACTGAGCCGATACGAACCGCGTACCGTCTGGAGAGTGCCGACGAGGGCGAGCTGTGAGCCGACGTTCGCATTGGCCGTCCCACGCTGGAGCCGACTGCGCGTGATGTTGAGCTGTCCACCGAGGTTGATATTGGCTTCCTCAGACCGCAGCCAGACATCGCGTCCCATGGTGACCTGGAGTCCGTTCATGGTCAGGTTATCGACGAAGCGCCCCGAGCTCTGCGCAAAGATCCGGCGGTCAGCGAACGCGGAGGTATCGATGATTCCGGCGATCTCATTCTCGTCGAGCGCGATCAGCTTCTTTTGAAAGAGATTGCTCACATTCAACACGCCGCGATCCACAGTGAGGCTGTCGCCGGAAAGCACGGCACGATCGCGGCTCCCGGTCAGCCTGAGCGACCCGCTGACGTCGAGGTCGGCGAAGCCAGCGCGATTCAAGACGTTGAAGTTACGCGCCGTCAGCCCGAGGTTGAACAGCGGGTTCTCGATATCGGCGATCTTGAGCGCGCCGGTGACGTTAGCCTGGTTGTTCCGTGTCGGCCCAGCACGCGCCGAGAGCTTGCGCACCTCTACACTGTCGCCGAGAAACCGAATATCGGCCTCGATGCCGCTCAGTGTTGCACGACCCATCGGCGCGAGCGTCATGGCGCCGTCCCGCACGCTCAGTTCCCCAAGGAGGCGCGGGTGCTTCCATGTGCCAGCGACATCGAGGTTCAGTGACATTCCGCCACGCGCGGCGGTGATGGCGCGCGAGAACGACTCCAGCAGCACGAGGCCAACCGTATCCGTTCGCAGCTGCACGCTCATCGGTTCCTCGAGCAGGCGTACCACTCCGGAGCGCAGCGCAAGGTCGATCGGGAGCTTGCCCGTGAGGCGAAGTGCCGGAATCCCCCGTCGCGTGTACTCCAGTGACGTTATCAGCCGCTGCGCGGCGTACGTACCCTGCGCCTGCACATGGTCGAGACGAAGTCCTGCCACCTGCGCATCCTCGGCTTGGGCTGCGAGACGCATGACCGGGTCACTGCGCGTGCCACTCAACTCCGCTTGGAGCGACGCCTCCCCTTTGAGCGCGGTCTCGAGTTGCAAGAGCTCGCCGAAATCGGCCAGCGGGATGCGGTCGGCGCGCAGACTCACCGCGAGCGGCCCCTGATCCGGGACGGCGCCGCGAGCGGCGAAGTGCCCGCCCGTCACTCCGCTGAGCGCGAGCGTATCAAATGCGAGTGACGTGCCAACAATACGGGCGGTGGCGCTGCGATCTAGCGACCAGGCGTCGGCAGCGGTGACGACGGCAAGGCTGTCGAGCCTGACCTCTGTCGTGTCACCGCGGCGCCCGCCAGACAGTGAGGCCCGCGCGCGCGCGCCACGCGGCATGTCGCCGGCAATCGTCCCGGTCGCACGTTGGTCGGTCAACAGCTCGACGTTCGCGGCAACTCGGGCGAACGAAAGCTCCGATGCGCGCACCGTATCGAACCGAATCGCCAGCGGCCCCACAGGATTGTTGGGAAAATCGCGCAACGCGACGCTCCCCACCACGTGCCGAGCCGTCGTCGCACCGTACCGCAGATCACGCGCATCAAGACGCAGTTGGAGATCGAAGCGATCGAGCGACCCGATAATCGCTCCCTCCAGCCGCGCGGTTCCCTCGAGCGAATCGGTCAACGCCATCGCGGCGGTGTTCGCGCTCTGGTTCGCGCTCTGGTTCGCGCCGCGCGCGAGATAGCGCCGAAGCCCGCCGAGCGAGTCCGCCTCAATCGCGAACGTGATTGTGTCGCGTGCGGCATCGGTGAGTCCAATGGCGTTCGCCTGCCCTGTCTTTGTCAGCAGTCCAGCGATGGTCTCGACGCGGAGCGAATCGACCTGAACCTTCCCGCCACCAAAGCGCAGCTGCGCAAGCCCGGAGTAGACGCGCACGCTGTCCACCAGGGAGCGGTCCACGTAGACATTCGCCGTTCCCTCGAGGCTCGACAGCGAGTCTCCCTGGAGCTCTACCGCAAAGCGTCCGCTGAGCATACTGGTCGGAAGCGCTTGCTTCCCGAAGCCCGTGCGCAAATCGAACGCTGTCAGCGACCCGTTCGCCACCGCCCGATACTGCGGCGAGAGCGCGTCAAAGGCGCCATCGAGCTGGACCCGCCCCGCATCCCCCGCAAAGTCGGCGGTGACCGAGAGATCATTGGCGGATCCCTTCACGCGGAGCGCGCCGGCAAAGTCGCCGCGGAACGGAATACTCGGATATGATTTCGCGACTGTCGTTACGGCGAGTGGGAGCGCCGCCGCCGACACATCGAAGATGATATTCTGCGCCATGGTGATGCGGCCGCTTCCCTTAAATCGCGAGACGGCTGCATCGTCACCGTCGCGATGCGTGAGCTCGCCGTCGCGGAATCGCAGGTCGGTCCACATCGAATCGAGGGTCGCTGAACCAGCAACGACCCCGCGAAGCGACGGAAAGTCAGGGTTCACAAACTGCGCCGTACGCAGGTCGAACTCCGCGACTTCCACTTTGAAGGCATGGAACTTGAGATCGCCAGGATGCAAGATGTCGAGCTCGCCGCGACCGACCCCCCGCATGATCGCGCCCGGAACGTTGGCATCGCGGAAGGTGAGGCGCGCGCGATCGACGACAAAATGATTCACCGGACCACCGCGTGCGCGCACCGTTCCTGAGATGTCCCCTCGCCAGGGATACGGGAACGGCTGACCGTTCAGTGTCTCAAGGAACGCGAAGTTGGCGGGGAGAAGCTCTAGGTTCACATCTTTGAGAATCAGCACGGGGCCGCCGACGCCGTACGTCATATTGCCGCGCAACCGCGAGCCGTTGCTGCGCAGATCCATGTTGGTGATCGCGTAGTTCATCACGCGCGGGTCCTTCGGCTCATTCTTGATGTGCAGATCCATCTTACCGCCACCCGTGCGCGGCAAGGTTTCGTAAATCCACGCGATGTCACGCATCGCGGTGGAATCACTGTGGATCTTGATGTCGTACTGCACCGGGCCTGTCCCCCACCGTATCGTGCCCTTGGCGCGTGCCACCGAGTTGGGGAGTTCGAAGTGGGGGAGGTTCAACCAGATGGTGTCGCCCAGCCAATAGAGGCCGCCCTTCATATTGCGGAAGTCGAAGGGCGGGATTTTCTCTACCACATCGAGTCGGGCAATGTCGAACTGTCGGCCGGTGCTGTCGGGATGCCGGAACCGGATGCGATTCAGCGTGGCGTTCGCGTCGGTCCAGCGCCAAGTTCGCTGGAACCCTGGCACGCCCTTCGTGGTCACGCGGCGAATTTCTAGCTGCTCCTCACCAACGTTATAGGCGGCTGCGCTGTCGCGGCGCCCGCCTTTCAAGGAGTCGTCCGGTTCCCATGGCAAGGTGAGCTGGAAGTGGAGTCCATGCACGTGCACGTTGTTGAACAGCACCAACGATCCGAACGCCGTGCGTGGCCCGCGCGGGCGAGGCGGCCCCTCCTCTTCGAGGGGGAACACCTTACGGAAATTCCAGCGGTGATCATTTTCCTCGCGGAAAATGACTTTGGGACGCTGGATGTCGGCCGAGCGGACGATAATGCGACCATCGAGGATATCGCGCGGGTCGTAGGTCAGGCGCACCGGACCGCTCGCGAGAAAGAGCGAATCCTCTGGGTCGGTGATGTTGAGTGAATCGAGCTGGATGTCGGTGAGGAATGAACCGCTCATGCGCCCGATATGCACGTGTCCTTTCATCCCCGTGACCAACTGCCGTTCAAGTTGCCGGCGAATCCAGTCGCGCCCCCCTTCACTCTGCGTGGCCGCCACGAGTCCGCCAATCGCGCCCGCGCCGATGACAAACATCAGCAGTGCGCTGTAGAGGACGACGAGTTGGCGGCGAGGCTGCATCCTAGAAGGCCTGACCGATGGAGAAATTGAGTGTCAGCTGGCGAAAGAACGCGGACTCACGCGACGGCTGGAATGCGGCCGGACAACTCCCCGCAGCCTGCGCGAGTTGCCCGGTCGGATTCGCGGTCACGCGCAGCGTGTTGCCAGGACTCACACAGAAGAGCGCGCCACCCTGTGCTAGGGGGGCATCGAAGTAGGCCGCACCGGTCGCGCGCTGATACGGGTTGTGCGCGACGTCCATACGAATGAATCCGATCAAGGTCGAAACGCGCACGCCGATGCCCGGCGTGAGGACGAACGACTTGAACGCAAGCGTCGACCCGGGCGTCCCGCGATTCCACACTTGCCCGAGATCGACGAAGGCCGTCCACTGGATGAGGTCCGGGTAAAACGGACTTCGGATACGCGCTTCGAGATTCGCGACGACCAATGCGTTGCCGCCGGTTGGAACCGTGCGGATACTTACGGAGTCGGCGCGGGCGCGGAAATACACGGTATCGGCCGCGTTTGCCGGATTACCGCCGCGTGTGCCATTCGCCCGCACGGTGTCGTAGGCGCTTGGGATGTAGACCGCAGGCCCCAGTTCGTTCTGTCGGAATCCGCGTACGGTCGTCGGGCCACCGCCGAACAGGCGTTCCTGTGGCGGGACACTGACCGCAGCGTCCGAGAAGGAGAAGGAGGAACCCACGACCGCGCCAAATCGGAACCGCGCGGCCACGATGATGTCCGGCGTCAGCGGATAGTACACCGCGCCGTCGGCAAGGAACTTGTTGAACCGCAGGGAATCCTCGGCGCCGGTGAGACGCGCAGCGGAGCGTAACTCCAACCGCAGTGCCGTACCGCGCGAGGGGTTCTCCGGGTTGTCCCCGCTTTCCCGCGAGAGCGAGACACTCGCCACGCCCAGTCGCCTGAAGTTGTTGAATGATGCTTGATCAGCCTGCGTGCAGGCATTGAAGACCGCGCAGAGCAGCGCGGGCTGCGCCTGCGTGCGACCATACTCCACTGTGTATGACAGCGACTGTGACAACCGACCAAGCGCGCGCGTGAAGTTCAGATTGCCGCCCACGGGGGTCGTGCGCAGATATGCGTTGTATTCGCTTCGCCGCTCGCTAAACACGGACACCGATGGGAGAAATTCGTGCCACCCGGCGAGCGCGCTCACCGTCGCATTGATCGTGTAGTTGAGGTCTCCGCTGTACACGTCGCTCTTGGCCTGCGGGCAGAGATTCTCGAGTCCGGTCACGGGCTTGCCGACGCCAAGCTTGGAGACCCGCGTGCGAATGTCGAGGCGCGTGGCCCCGTTGAACAGGTTGAACTTGGTAAGGTCGGCGTTTGCCCGGAAACAGTCGAGCGTCCCCCAACCGAGTCCGGTGCGGACCGCATGCATCTGGCCCTCGGTGAGCTCGAGGCGCACGCCGATGGTCGAGTCACGCGCATTCACCATACTGTCAGGTGTGACACGCACGAAGTTGAACGCCTCGGTTCGGTACAGCGCCCGTTTGACGGCCTCCAGATCACGTTCCACATAGAGGTCGCCAGACACAACATTCGCCACGCGACGAATTGCCTCGTCCGTGATTCCTCGCGTCTCACCGGGTCGTGGGGTCACCCGAAGTTCAACGGCACCGATCCGCGCCCGTGGACCAACGGCCACCTGGAACGAAAGGTCTGCGCGCCGATCCAACGTGTGCGTGTCGTATCCTACAAACGCTTCTGCGTCGGGATATCCGCTGTTCCGAAGCCGCCGCACAATTGTGTCGCGCGAGGCATACATGGAGATCGTGTCGAACGGCTCGCCCCGACTCAGCGGCAGGTTGCGGAGCAATGCTTGATTGTCGGGGACCGAATCGAGGCCGTCGACAAAAAAGTCGCGCACGCGCACCGGCTCGCCTTCACGGACCAAGAACAGCACCGCGACGCGATCCGGTCCCATCGCCGTCACCACCGTGTCCACGGTGGCGTCGCGATAGCCATGTACCCGATACCACTTCAGCACACGTGCGACGTCGAGCGGAAACGCTTGCCGATCAAGACAGCGACGCGTCCCAAGCACCGTGAACGTCCGGCGCGCCCACGTGCTGGAAGCGGTCACAATGCCCGACGCGAGCACTGCCGTGGGGAACGAATGATTGCCCTCGAATGCGAGACGACCGACCTCGACGCTGCCAGGGCCGCACACGGCCCCCTGGGCCCACGCCGTCGGCGCGGCGATGCTGAGCAGCGCCGCAAACCCCCAGAACGCGCGCGCTGTGCTAATCATCCTTCTGGCCGAACACCGCCAGATTGGATGAGTGCCCGGGATTCACCTTCTTCTCGGGATAGATATGGTGCACGGCCTGATTCACCGCCGTCGCGGCTTCGGCAAACCCCGTCGCAATGAGCTTGAGCTTTCCAGGATAGATCGTGACGTCGCCGCACGCATAGATCCCCGCGCGCCCCGTCTCCATCTCGGAGTTCACCACGATCTCATCCTTCGCCAGATTCAGCCCCCACTCCAGCAAGGGGCCCATGTCACTCACAAAGCCCAGCATGGGGAGCACGACATCGGCGGGGATGCGCGTGGTGGTCTTGGCCTTGATGTCCTTGAGCTCGAGTGCCACGATCCGCCCGTCCTCGGCGATCACGTCAGCCAGTTCGTGGAACGTGTGCATCGCGGTGGTCCCCGTCTCGCACGCCGCCTGCACCTGGGCGACCGTCGCCGCATGCGCGCGGAATCGATCGCTCCGGTGCACAAGCGCCACGCTCGCGGCAACGCCGCACAACTGATGCGCCCAGTCGAACGCCGAGTCGCCGCCGCCAATGATGACCACATGCTTCCCCTCGTACACCGAGAGACTCCCGACGCGATCGTCGATCCCCGTGCCGTACCACGGCTCAGCGCACGCCTGCGGCAGACGCCGCGGCGTAAACGCGCCGATGCCCGCGGCGAGGACGACGGCGCGTGTCGGAAACTCATCCGTATCGGTGACCAGCACGAAGTGCCCGTCCTCCTCGCGGAGTGCGATCACGCGCTGATTACAGTGCACGGGCGCGTTGAACTGTGCCTGTTGCGCCACGAGGGCCTTGACCAAATCCTTTGCCAAGACCTTTGGGAACCCCGCGACATCAAAGATGTATTTCTCTGGGTAGAGCGCGGCTAACTGACCGCCGGGCTCTGAGAGCGCGTCGAGGATCTGTGACGTGGCGCCGCGCATCCCGGCGTAGAACTGGGCAAACAGGCCAGTAGGTCCGGCGCCAATGATGGTGATGTCTCGAATGTCATGTCGCATCTATTAATAGTCGCCGTCCGCCGACGGCGAATCAACCGGTCAGTTCGGGTTTAGTTAGATTTCAGAATGGCCCTCAAGATCTACACCAAGACCGGCGACGATGGTCGCACGGGACTTTACGGCGGTGAGCGCGTCCTCAAGGACGACGCGCGCGTTTCCGCCTACGGCGACGTTGACGAGCT
>Ga0114969_10002509_pt1 | contig 15057 bp, 14 predicted proteins | sample M_130807_MF_Meta_FD_87316 | JGI IMG/M metagenome (GOLD analysis project Ga0114969, IMG submission 87316) | Freshwater microbial communities from Lake Montjoie, Canada to study carbon cycling - M_130807_MF_MetaG | ecosystem: Environmental > Aquatic > Freshwater > Lake | place: Lake Montjoie...
ATGTGGCATTCACTTTTTTCATCGCGGGAATCAATGTTTCAAAACTCCGCCCTTGATTAACCGCACCCTGATAAAGTATATATCGTTCTGTTGGATGCGATGCGACAAATGGCGTTAACACAGTGGCATTACGTACAATCTGATAAGATACGTTATACATACGTTTAAACTCTTCGGCATAACACTCGCCGATTGTGTAGCCGTGTTTAAATTGAGGCACTGCAAATCGTTCGATAGCCTTCCACATCTTGTAAATAGCAGGTCGACTCACAATCTCTTCCATTTCGCAAAAAAGTTCATGGGCATCATAGGCACGGCGCTTATGCCGCAACTTTGATATAAAAAGACAAGGCAATATCGTATCAAGATCAATGGCACAAATAAGGTCCATGCGAGTAAACAACAAATAAAAAAACAATCGGATCGAATATTCCGCATAGAATAATTTTCCTTTTTCAAAAAAACAAAAAATCCGCTTTTGTGAAAACGACTTTTCCTCAACACGTGGTGATGATCTTTTACGCCGTCCAATAAGAAGCACGTCATATCCAGCATTCGTCAGTGACGTGCATATTCTGCTCATTCGCTGATCGAAGTTCAAATCGTTGGTAACAGTGCAGACGATACGTTTCATTCCCATTCCTTCTTGAAGTAAATTTTCTGCGTTCCAATCATTGCATAGGGCGGTTCGAAGCCAGGCATATAGGTGGCCCTGATATGACGGGCAATAGCATCACGGCACCAGTTGAGATCAATCTCTTTAAGTTTATTAATATCCGATCGATAATGTAAGGATGTGCCGCGTTCGCTCACCAATTGCTGTTGTGGTGTCAATGTATAATTTCCATTCAGTATTTCGCTGATGGTTTCAATAAACAAATCAAGTGACGCATTGAACGTTAATTCGTACAGTTCATCAACCCAGCAATTTTCAGGAATCTTAAATCGACGTTCAAAGACAATATCACCCTGATCAATACCCGCATCCATTTGATGAATTGTTGTGCCAAATTCATCGCGTTGATCAGCTATCGCAAAGGAGAACTGATTACAACCTCTATATTCTGGCAAAGGTGCCATATGCAAATTCAACGCGATTTTTTTTGCTTTATGAATATGATGCTCCTTTAGTATTTGATGATACTGTACGCTATATAAATAATCAACAGTAGGAAGTTCATCCAACGAATCAAAAACTGGAATGCCATGCTCATCTGCCAATGCACGTAAACTCAACGTAGTTGAAAACCTTGGGTTGTCATTCGTCAATAGACCAGCAATCTCAATCCCTAACTGATCTTTTTGACGAATCAGATAATAGAGACAATGATACCCAATTGGTTTAGACCCTAAGAAAACAAGGGATTTTTTTTCCATCAGGCAAAAATAACACCAAAGACCTTAATAATGTCCAAATAGACATTTGCTGAGCAAAGAATTGACTAACATAGACTGCATGTAATCATTTAAAACTAAAGGTAGCTATCTATTGAATCAACAATTTTATCTATTTTCGGCCTTCATTCATGGCGTTAAAAATTCTCATTCTTACTCCCCGTATACCCTTTCCCTTGCGCGACGGCGGCTCAATTGCTATGAATCAAACGATTGAAGGATATCTAGGACAGGGATGTGAGGTGAGCCTGTTGAGTATGAATACCTCCCGTCATTGGGTCGAAGAAAGTACACTTCCTGAAATGTATCAGCGTCTTGCCAAATTCAATACGGTCTATGTCAAAACGAATGTCAATCCGCTATCTGCCTTTTTAAATCTCTTTACCGACAAATCGTATAATGTAGCCCGCTTCATTAATAGAGAATTTGAGAAAGTGCTTATTTCAATGCTTCAATCGGAACAGTACGACTACATTCAATTTGAAAGTATTTATACATCGCCATACCTTAAGACAGTGCGAAAATACAGCGAAGCGAAATGCTTCTGCAGGGTGCATAATATCGAATACTTAATTTGGCAGCGGCTCTCAGATCATGAGACATCATTCTTGAAACGTAAGTATCTTGAATTACTCACGAATCGACTTAAGACATATGAACTTGACGTCCTTCGAAAATTTGATTTATTGTTACCGATTTCAAAAAAAGAAGATCTCTTTTTTGTAGAGAACAAACTGAATCATTGCTATTATTTGCCCTTTGGCGTGGATGGTTCAAAAGTGCTACCTGAAGTGGTACATGAGCAGCAGAGTTGCTTTCATATCGGCAGTATGGATTGGGCACCTAATATTGAAGGTGTGCAATGGTTTCTTCAACATGTTTGGAATGTGGTGCAGCCTCAACTCAACGATGTGTCTCTTTATTTGGCAGGCAAAAATATGCCCCCCGCACTACGGTCAAAAGAATCTGTAAACCTTCATATCGTAGGTGAAGTTGACGATGTGACGGTGTTTAGTCTTGAAAAAAATATCATGATAGTCCCTCTCCTATCAGGTGCAGGCATCAGAATAAAAATTTTGCAAGCTATGGCGCTAGGAAAGACCATCATTACGACAACAATCGGCGCGGAAGGTATCGGTGCGACCCATCAATCAAACATAGTAATTGCAAACACAGTTGACGAATTTATTTCGGCACTTCATTTTTGTTTTAAAGAAATTGGAGAAGCCAAACAGATAGGACGAAACGCGCGAGAATTTGTATTGACACATTACTTAAAGGATAAGATATATAGCGATCTGATTCACTATTTACAACGAACGCAATAAGATGTCAGAAAGAAAAAAGATCGCTGTCATATTATCCAGATTCCCTTACCCTTTAGATAAAGGTGATAAACTGCGTGCTTTCCATCAGATTGCGTATATCGCACGCTTTCATGATGTGTATCTATATGCGTTACACGAAGAAGCCATACGTGAAGATGCGATGAAGGCACTTCAACCCTTTTGCAAAGACATTCGCTTATATAGGCTCAATAAGATTGAGATTGGGTTGAACATAGTTCGAAGTTTTATCATGCAACTTCCGGTTCAGGTTGGTTATTTCTATTCGAGCCGCCACCACAAAAAAATGACACAAGACATTATAAATGTGAAGCCGGATACTGTGTATTGTCAACTATCGAGAACTGCTTTTTATGGGAAGGATTTACCTTTCAGAAAGGTGATTGATTTTCAAGATGCATTCTCTACGAATTACGAGCGAATGCAACGTACGTTTACCGGAGTTAAAAAATATTTTTACAAACGGGAAGGACAACGAATGAAAGTGTTTGAAAAGAAAATGGCAACATGGTTTGATGAAGCCACTATTATCTCGGCATTTGACAGAGCTGAAATGGATATAAGTCCTAATCGAATGATTGTAGTTTCAAATGGCGTCGACACGGGATACTTTCATTCTTTAGATGCAACAAAGACCTGCGATATTCTTTTCTCAGGGAATCTTTCGTATCGTCCAAATAGGCAGGCCGTTATCTATCTACTAGAGAAAATAGCACCAAAACTTATTCTCTTAAAACCCGCTATTAAAATAAAAATCGTTGGCTCTTCTGGTCAAGAATTCAAACATTTTGAATCTAACAATATTCAAATTAGTGGCTGGGTAGATGATATCCGAGAATGTTATGATTCGGCAAAAATTTTTGTCGCTCCTTTATTTACCGGTGCCGGGCTTCAAAATAAATTATCGGAAGCGATGAGCATGGGCGTTCCTTGCGTTACGACATCCGTGACAAATGCATCACTTATGGCAACTGAAAATGAGCATGTCTTGCTCGCTAATAATGACGATGAGTTCGTTTCTACTATCATCGAATTACTTACTGACACGAATCTCCAACATACTCTTTCGTTGAGCGGCCGGGCTTTTGTATTGGAAAATTTCAGCTGGGAAAACGCTAATCAAAAATTAGTGGACCTATTGTAAAACTGGAAGGGTAAGAAGCCGTATTCTTAATGCACTAGATATTTCCGTTGTGTCGCAAATAGAATAATCATGACAATTGGTATAATGGCCCAACAAGCATTAAGGCCGTAAAACCTGCACTGCCTGGTATCACCCTCAACGCTGCCGAAGCAATAAAAAAAAGAAACAAGACAACGGTGATTAGTAATCACTACTTAAGCACCTTATTGAGCGCCATTACTCTTATCTCGCTGCGATCATAGAAATCTCAACGTTTACACCGCGTGGCAAGCCAGCGACTTGCACTGTTTCTCTAGCAGGAAAATTAGCTGAAAAATAGTTGGCGTAAATTGTATTCACATCAGCGAAGTAATCCATATTGCTGAGAAAAATGGACGTTTTTACCACGTGTTCAAAACTCAATTCGGCTTCCATCAGAATAGCCTGAAGATTTTTCATGACCTGTTCTGTTTCTTGCTCAATAGAATCCATCATAATGGTATTAGTACCCGGAATCAAGGCTACCTGACCAGAGATAAATACAAGGCCATTGATTTCTATGGCCTGATTATAAGGGCCTATCGGGGCTGGAGCATTAACGCTATTAATTACTTTTTTGTTCATCAAACAAAAGTAATATCATTTTTCAGTATTCAATACGCTTGATAATGTTTGACATTATATTTGCTAGTTCAATGAAGCACCTATTATATTTAGACACCAGTGATAAAAAATCGCTCCTCCTCATTATCCTTGAAGGTGCCGTAATCGCAGAACGATCGAATGATATACAAAACAATCATGGGCAGGTCATCAACTCTCAAATACAAGAAATGATGACCGAATGCAATTTATCTTGGCAACAAATTGACGCCATTTGTGTATTGAACGGACCTGGCTCATACACCGGCCTACGTATCTCATTAGCAACAGCCAAAGGATTGTGTTATGCGCAGTCTATCCCACTGATTTTACTCAACAAACTTGATCTTATTTATCATAGTGCGCCCAACATACATGACAAAAACATTTGTAGCATTATTAAAGCCCGAGAAAATGAATTTTTTGCAGCCCTTTATTCAGCAGATGGACATCAGATACTCCCATATTCACTGCTTAGCAAAGATGATTTAGTAAAGGAAGTTGAAGCACATCAGGCTGTTTTATGCGTTGAAGATGAAACGTATGTAGCCGAATTTGAGCAATGTACCCATGTGAATGTCTCTTTTAACGACATAATCAGCCTGTGCAATACCTATTTTTTCGAAGGCAAAGTGGCAGATTTGCTACACTCTGAGCCCTTTTACCTAAAAAATGTGCACATTAACAAAATAAACAAGTTATAAACATTTGTTTTTTTAATAATATTACTATTTTTACAAGATTAAAAATTTATATATTGAAGTTCAGTATATATTTTTCTAAAGGCCTTTGTCTTTTTCAGATTAAATAAACTTAAAATGAATTTCATGGAAACATTTACATCTAATTTTTCTTCTAACGTTATCTCCGCTTCTGGAGTTCTAAGTAGCACGGCGTCAAGAATTAATTATGTTGAAGTTAAAAAAGGAGCCGCGATACTTCGATCGATCAATCATAAATTGAGACAATCGATCATTAAACTTCTGGAAGAAAAAGATAAATTAACCGTAACAGAAATCTATGTCAAATTGCGCGTTGAGCAATCTGTGGCTTCACAACATTTGGCTATTCTGCGAAGAGCTGAGTTTGTAAAAACCTTTAGAGAAGGCAAGAATATTCATTATAGCCTTAATAGAGCAAGACTAGAAGAAGTCAATACATTTATCAAACAATTATTGAAAAATGAAATGGACTAGGCATATGCGCCAAGATTCATTTACTTTTTGAAAGGTTTAGAAAGACATCCTATTACGCGGCGTCCTCGTTTTTACTTTCCACTTCAACCAACTCTCCTGCTTCGCTCACAACCAATTGAATATTGGCAGTACTTGTGTTTGGCAAAGCCTCTTCAGCATTCGTTGGCTCAACAACTTCTTGTTGAAGTATTTCATTCAATTTAGGCAATTCGTCAAGACCATTCAATCCCAAATAATTCATGAATAGCTTTGACGTATTATAGGTAAGCGGCTTTCCAACCATCTCCTCCATTCGTCCTGAAATCACAATCAATTCCTTTTCCAATAACTTTTGAACGGAGTAATCTGAATTCACACCACGAATATGCTCAATTTCTCCTTTCGTAACAGGCTGTTTGTATGCAATGATAGACAATGTTTCCAATGAAGCACTTGAAAGTCTTTTCGCAAACTTTTCTCCATTTAACTTAGAAAGCGTTGGATAAAAATCTTTTTTACTTAAAAATTGAAAACCTCCACCAATCTGCCTTACTTCAAACGGATAAAAATCAGAAGCGTATTTCTCCACGATAGCATCTAAGGCACCGGAAAGCTTTTCCTTATCGATGGCCTCTTCCTCATTCATGGAATCTTTTAAAATTTGCTCTATATCGTTTACTGTGATAGGTCGGTCTGAACCAAATATCAGGGCTTCACTTTGCAACATCATTTGCTCTATGGTCATGCGTTCAATTTTTAATTCCTCAAATATAGAGTTCTCAAAAAGTACACGGTAAAATAGAAATGCACAGTTGTGGGTAACTTATTTAGTATCCTTTCAAAACGGCTTGAATATACCATTTCAGACAGACTGATTAGCATCTGAGATATCCTGTTGATGGGTTGAATATGACTTATTATAATCGAATAGATGCCTTTTGAAACTTATTTGTTTCAGTATGACATCGATCGACATCTGATTTCTTATTCTTACATTTGCGGCCATGACAATAGAGCAACTCAAAGAAATGAGAGAGCGTGTAAACGCACTAGAGGGCTATCTGGATGTAAGAGGAAAGAAAAATAAAATCGAGAACGATAAGATATTAAGTCTTTCTGAAGGTTTTTGGGATGATAATGTACGAGCCACAGCTATTCTTAAAGAGATTAAGACAAATTCATTCTGGACTGACCTGTTTGATAATGCCAAAAACGCTGTGGACGATTTCGCCGTTATGTTTGACTTCTGGAAGGATGCCGAAGCGAGTGAAGACGATGCCAAACAAAGTCATGAGTATGCGATTACTAAACTCGACGAGCTAGAATTTAAAAGCACACTCAATCAACCTGAAGACGAAATGCCTGCAGTAATGACCATCAATTCAGGAGCTGGCGGAACCGAAAGTCAGGATTGGGCCGAAATGCTTCTTCGTATGTACCGTATGTATGCCGAAAAGAATGGGTTCAAAGTGAGTGAAATTGATATTCAATGGGGCGATGGTGCCGGTATTAAACAAGCTACCATTGAAATCGAAGGGCCATTCGCGTTCGGTTTACTCAAATCAGAAAATGGCGTTCATCGTCTCGTACGTATTTCTCCGTTCGATTCGAATGCAAGGCGGCATACTTCTTTCGCGTCCGTTTTTGTCTATCCACTTGTCGATGACACGATTGAAATTGACGTAAATCCAGCTGATCTCGAATGGGATTTCTTCAGAGCCGGCGGCAAGGGCGGGCAAAATGTAAATAAGGTGGAAACCGCAGTGCGTCTGAAACATATTCCAAGCGGCATCATTGTTGAGTGTCAGCAAGCACGTACGCAGGGCGACAACCGCGACAAGGCTGTCAAAATGCTGAAATCGCAATTGTATGAACGCGAATTGCAACGTCAAGAGGAATTAAAAAACAAATCAAATTCAAGCAAGAAAAAAATTGAATGGGGCTCACAAATACGCTCCTATGTTTTTCATCCCTACAAAATGATAAAAGATCATCGCACTGATTATGAGGTTGGCAATGTCAATCCAGTGATGGATGGCGAACTTGATGGGTTCATCAAAGCCTATTTGATGTTAGGCAATTCAGAAGAAAATGTTTAGTTTTAATTCAAACACAGTCTCTTGTTGAAATACCATCTGATCATATTCCTTCTTTCACTTAGTGCGCAACGCTGCGTTGCAATGACAGCAGACTCAATGAGTTACAATCATAGCACAAACCGATCGATCGAGAAGAAAGCCACCTTTCTTTCTATTTACTATGGCGTTTCTAACTATCTCGGCGATTTAGGTGGCAATAGCGGAATCGGTAAAGGCTTTTTATATGATGTAAACTTTAAGAAACGAAGTTCGTTTGTCGGATTTTCAATTAGCAAAGTAAAAAAAGAAGCCGTCGGTTTTCGATTGGGATATACAACAGGAAGTATTGCAGGCAGCGATGGCGATGCATTTTACACAAGCGAAACTGACCCCGCCTATAAACGATACAAACGCAATCTTGATTTCAAATCCAAGATTTCAGAATGGTCTTTATTGCTTGAAATGTATCCATTGAAATTTCTTCGTCCGACTAAAAAAGCAGCCCGTTGGTCTATGCAACCCTATCTTATAGGAGGCGTTGGCCGGTTTAAATTTAACCCGCAGGGAAGTTATGTTGATCCTATTACAAGAGGTGATACTTGGGTTGATTTACAACCCCTAAGCACTGAAGGGCAAGGCATGAAAGAATATCCTACTCAAAAACCTTACAAGTTGACTCAGCTCAATCTTCCATATGGTTTGGGAATTCAATATAAAACAGGTACTAAAACAAGTATCTCGTTTGAATATATCGGTCGTAAACTATTTACAGATTATCTAGATGATGTCAGTACAACCTATATCGACCCATCACTTTTTACTACCTATTTTAACCCGTCTGATGCCGCCACAGCCGCGTCTATAAACAATAAATCAAACCTGATTGATCCTACTAATCCATATCAGGTAGGTGATAAACGGGGCAATGCAAAAAAAAATGATTTCTATTATTCCTTTAATCTAAAGGTATCCATTCAGATGAATAAGAAGAAGATTCAATCTATCAAATCAATGAATCTTCCTGCTTGGCAGCATTACAAATACGACAATCAGGAACGTTGTGATTAATGATGCTTATCGCAATAAAGTTACATCCCCTTTCAAGAAAAATTCCTCACCTGTAAAATTACATTTGTATCGTATCTGATAATAATACACCCCTATGTCTGCAGGCGAGCCTTTAATCGCACCATCCCAACGATCGTTGATGTTTTGCGATTTAAACGCAAGACCACCCCACCGATCGAAAATAATAAATTCCTTTAGTTCAATATTATTTTCATTGACCAGATATTTAAATTCATCATTCTGCCCATCTCGATTCGGCGAAAATGCATTTGGTACCAACATGTTGCAATTACAACTCTGCTCATAATAATCTACGAAAATAGAATCCGAACCGATGCAATTGTTGACATTCACAATAACCCAATACAACCCTTTTTCTGTAACCTTGTAGGTCGAACCAATTGAATTGTCCTGCCACTGATACACGGCATTCGGCGTAGCCGCATTTAGTAGTTTACTATCCCCTAAACAAAGTGTTACATCGTCGCCTAGCGACACAATTGGTCGTTGCTGATAATCGACCTGAATTGAATCTCGCGCACTGCAATGATCGACTGTCACATCGACCCAATACAAACCTGCGTTGTTTACATTGCGCATAGGCAACACCGATTGGTCATCCCACTCGTAGGCAGCGTTTGGCGTAAAGGCATTCAAACTAAATGAATTCCCCTCACAAACTATCGTGTCATTTCCAATAAACACCTCCGGAATAGGTTTATATGCAATATGAATACTATCTGTAGCCATGCCGCAACCAGTGGTTACATCCACACTATACGTGCCTGCCTGCGTAACCGGATAGGTTGATGTGACAGCGCCATTTTGCCAATGATAGACTGCTCCGGGTGTGTTACCTGCATTTAAGAGAATGCTTTGTCCATCACAAAGCGTTGTATCGTCTCCTAATTCAAGTAAGGGCGATGGGAAAAAATTAATGATAATCGTATCGCGGGCACTGCATCCGCCTATGGTAACTTTAACACTAAAAATTCCTGAAAACATCGCTGTAAAAGTCGGGTTCGTAGACCCATCTTGCCACAGATACGTTGCACCTGATGTGGTTGCATTCAGCACTACGGGATGACCAGCACACGACGTCGTATCATTGCCTAGAAATACCACAGGAGATGGCGCATAATTGATATGAATGGTATCGGAAAATACACCACAATTGTTGGTAACCCTAACCCAATACGTGCCAGCCGAGTTGACTGTAAAAATTGGATTTGTCGAACCATTTTGCCATAGATAAGTTGCATTTGAATTCGTTGCATTCAACGTTATCGACGAGCCATTGCACAAGGTGGTATCGTTTCCAAGATTCGTAGGGGTAAAGTTAGTAGCGCTACAAAGAGCAGGATCCACTAGATGTGTAATGACATTCTTCATCAGTGTATCATTGGTATTTCCGTTAATCCAATCCTGATCGGTAATTTGAATAAGTCGACCATAGGTCGGATTAGGAGGACAAAAAAAGTACCCATAAAACAAGCCGTTACGCTCAAGAAAATATTGGATTCCACAACCTGTGCCATGACATCCAAAATTAAAATTATCCAAAACCGGATTCTGAATTGGAATCTGCGCATTGGCAAACGAGCCTAGGATATTCATTTGCATAATACCATTGGTGGTGCCTCCCCATGAAAAAGTACCTCCCAAGGTATTTACCAAGGTAGAAAAAGCCTGATTGGTAGATAAGCTGCATTGGTATTCGCCCTGCAAAAAAACTGGCTTACCCGTTTGCAAAAACTGTTGGATTGTGGCAACCCTATTCGCCGGCAAGGCAATAGAACCTGATGAAATAATCAGCACATCAGTGGCTGCAAAAAATGTTGAATTATCTAGGGTCGTTTGCGGCACCACAGAGGCCGTATAGCCCATACTTATGGCAACGTTTTTCCATTTTACATCCATCACATCGGTGTTGAGATAGGACTGACTTTCGATAATCGTGACATGCAGTGCGCAAGCATTGGTTGAAAGCATCAATTGAGCAAGCATACAAATACAGAAGGACAAAAGGAATGTTTTAATATTCATCATAAAAAAATAAGTAAACATGATAATAAACTCAGGCATTGAGTTCATAATTTGGAACGTAAAAGTAACATCTTTTCAATGAGAAATCTGATCGCTCAAGCGATAATTCGGTTTTTAGGATAAGAAAAAGAGATAAATATGACGTATCGAATGTTGACATACGATGTGATCAATTCTCACCTTACACCGGACACTAAGATTGTTTGCAGGCATACACATCCTGATATTGAATTTCCATGATACGGTCGGGTGTCAGCAAGGCATCAAAGCCGAACTGCCTATAGAGACCATGCGCATCAACTGTGGCCAACATAAAACGTCTGAGCCCCTGCAGTTCGGGATACGCCATGATGGTTTGCATCAGGATTTTCGAATAACCATTTCCTCGTTGATCTTCAATTATAAAAACATCACAGAGATAGCAAAAGGTCGCCTTGTCGGTTATCATTCTGGCAAAGCCTATCATTACATTGTCCTTTAGCACGGCGAAGCACAAACTATTCTCAATCGATTTGCTGACGGTTTCCAATGGAATTCCTCTAGCCCAATAACTATGATTCGACAGATAATCATGTACGAACAAGATATCCATTTTAGAAATGTCGGTTGTGATACAAACAACAGACGTGGTGGAGTTCGACATACTGGTTTACGAATTTACGTATCCTCTAATAGCAGCGATACCGGGTAATTCTTTTCCTTCAAAATATTCAAGCAAGGCACCGCCTCCAGTACTTACATACGAAACCTGATCTGCTAAGTGAAACCTATTGATGGCCGCCACCGAATCGCCGCCACCGATCAACGAGAAAGCTCCCTTGTTGGTAGCCTCAGCAATAGACAGCGCAATGGCTTTGGTGCCTTCTTGAAATTTCTCCATTTCAAACACGCCCATAGGTCCGTTCCAGAGGATCGTCTTTGAATTGCTGATCACATCGCTGAATGTTGCAATTGATTTCTCAGCAATATCGAGTCCCATCCATCCTTGAGGAATATGATTATTATCGACCACCTGCGTGTTCGCATCAGCGGCAAACTTATCAGCTATCACACTGTCAACAGGAATCAACAACTTTACGCCTTTCGCTTCAGCTTTACTAATTAATTCATTCGCCAAATCAAGACGATCGTTTTCACAAAGTGAAGAGCCAATTTCATTACCTTGAGCCTTGAGGAAGGTATATGCCATACCACCGCCAATAATGATGGTATCGGCTTTGTTCATTAGCATTTCAATAATCAAAATTTTATCACTCACTTTTGCGCCACCCAAAATAGCGGTGAACGGTTTTTCGGCACTATGTAACACTTTCTCAGCATTACTCACCTCGGCATTCATCAGGGAGCCAAACATTCTATTTTCCGGCAAAAAGTATTGCGCCATGATCGCCGTTGATGCATGGGCACGATGTGCGGTTCCAAACGCGTCATTGACATACACATCCCCTAAGGATGCAAGTTGTTGGGCAAAATCAATATCGCCTTTTTCTTCTTCTTTATAAAAACGAAGATTCTCAAGGAGTAAAACCTCACCAGCTTTTAAGTGAGCAGCTTTATCGATAGCTTCTTGTCCGATACAATCAGCGGCAAACGTAACGGTTCGACCATTGAGCAACTTAACTAGATGTGATACGATATGTTTCAGCGAGTATTTATCAGCAGGTCCGTCTTTAGGCCGACCTAAATGCGACATTAAAATTACGCTGCCTCCATCATTCAGAATTTTCTCGATCGTAGGCATAGAAGCCCGCATACGCGTATCATCAGTAATTTCATACTGATCATTGAGAGGTACATTAAAATCGACACGCACCAAGGCTTTCTTGCCTTCGAAATGATAGGAGGTAAATACTGACATACTGTTTTTTTTGAGCCGCAAAAGTACTACATCATCACTAAATTAGAGGGCAAAAAATTAACCCATCTAATGTGGCAGAAAACTGCTTACACAAGATGGGTTATTCCTGAAACACAGGTTATGAATTTGATTGATCGATATACTGAATGGACCAAATAAAATTAGATTTCGATAGAATCATTCAATTCGCTGTCGATCAAAATACGACCGCAATGCTCGCACACAGTCATTTTCTTACGAAGACGAATATCAGACTGACGCTGAGGAGGAATCATATTAAAACATCCACCACATGAATCACGCTCAACAGGCACTACAGCCAATCCATTTTTATAATTCATTCGGATACGATCATAGGCTAACAACAAGCGAGCCTCAACAGCTGTCACAGACTTCTCTCTCTTCTTATTCAGTTCTGCTTCTTCCTTTTCTGTTTCTTCCGTAATTTTTTGAAGTTCATTCTGCTTCTGCGCTAACACAGCTTGCTTGTCATCAATTTGCTTTTGCGTCTGAGCCTTTTGAGCCAAATACTCATCTTTTTCTACGTTCGCATCTTTGATTTTCTTATCGCACGCTTTGATTTCTAATTCATTCAACTCGATTTCCTTATTAATGGCCTCGAATTCACGACTATTTTTCACATTATCTTGTTGCTTTTCGTATTTCTTCAGCAATTCTCGAGATTCTGCTTGAATATTTTGTTTTTCCTTAATGGTATCATCGATCAACTTAATTTCGTGATCAATCGAATTTGCTCGTGTGTTATAGCCTGCAATCTCATCTTCCAGGTCCTTCACTTCCATAGGAAGTTCACCACGCAATTTTTTGATTTCACCAATTTTAGAATCGATCCGTTGAAGTTTGCATATTGAAACCAAACGTTCTTGTACTGAAAATTCTTTTACTGCTGCCATATTTTATGAATAATAATTTACAGGATTTGTGTCCACTGAAGTCTTAAGGACTGCGAAAGTAGTGAAATTTTTCAATAGTAGTTCAGAAAATATTTCATAGGTGAACTGCTCGCTTTCGTAATGACCGATATCGGCAATCATCAGATGCGACTCGGCGTCAAAAAACTCGTGGTACTTGAAGTCGGCCGTGACAAACACATCAGCTCCGGCTCGGATGGCATCGTTGATCAAAAAACTGCCCGAACCACCGCAAAGCGCCACCCTGCTTACTTTCTTGTTGAGAAACTTGGTATGCCGTATACAAGGAACCTTCATATTGGCTTTGAGCAACTTTAAAAATTGCTTCTCATCGATTGGTTTAGGCAAGGTGCCCACCAAGCCCGCACCTAAATCCTTGTTCGGTATTTCAATGTTAATAAGACCATACGCTATTTCTTCATATGGATGGGCATCGTGCAGCGCCTGTAATACTCTTCGCTCAATATGCACCGGATAAACGACCTCTATTTTCACCTCGTTCTCTTCGTGAGCCACATGTAGTGATCCTACAAAGGGCTTGGCGTTGCCAATAGCCTTGAATGTACCCAACCCTGAGGCACTAAAACTACAATCTTCATATTGACCTATTTTTCCGGCACCGGCTTTGTAAAGAGCCTGCCGTATAGCTTCGGCCTCCGTCAAAGGCGCATAGGTATACAGTTGCTTCAATGTATTTTTCATTGGTGAAAGCACCGAGGTATCTTTCAATCCCAATTTTTGCGCGATTTTTCGATTGACACCATCATGCACATTATCAAGATTCGTGTGGCACGCATAGATCGCGATATCTTTCTTGATCGCTTTTAGAAGGGTTCGTTCAACATAATTCTTTCCCGTCAGCGATTTGAGCCCTTTAAATACAATTGGATGATGGGCAATGATTAACTGGCAACCTGTCGAGATAGCCTCCTCAACGACGTCTTCGGTACAATCAAGTGTAAGCATTACTTTTTTCACCTTCCTTGCACTATTGCCCACGATTAGGCCGCTGTTGTCATAACTTTCCTGATACATCGGATGTGCAAATCCTTCAATACATGCGATAATTTCTGCAATAGTTGCCATACGTTTGTTTAAGGATTGTAAAGGTAAACGAGTTTGAAGGAAATTATAGTCCCACGCCAAAAGAAAAAAGCTGCTTCTAAGGTAAAGCAGCGTTTTTCTTACACTATAATATATCGAAACTTACCATTTAATTATCCGGCGTAAACTTTCTAAAGCGGTAACCCAGTGAAAAATGAAAGGATGGCACTTTAAAAAATCCATTTGAAATCTCTCTAGCGGCATTCGTCTTCATGTTGTCCCATACATTTTGAGTAATTCGAAGATCGATATATAACTGAGGACTAAAACTGTATGCGGCGCCTATTGTA
>Ga0114969_10002510_pt1 | contig 15055 bp, 16 predicted proteins | sample M_130807_MF_Meta_FD_87316 | JGI IMG/M metagenome (GOLD analysis project Ga0114969, IMG submission 87316) | Freshwater microbial communities from Lake Montjoie, Canada to study carbon cycling - M_130807_MF_MetaG | ecosystem: Environmental > Aquatic > Freshwater > Lake | place: Lake Montjoie...
ATCTCCAGTAACACCAACAGATGTTGCTACGTTTGAAGCATTTCCCACTAATATATTAGCACTAGTTAAAGATGCCAACTTACTAAAAGCTATAGCGGCACTACTATTAATATCAGCATTTACAATAACATCATTAGCAATACTAGTAGCATTACCAACACTAGTTACATCCCCAGTAAGATTAGCATTGGTTGTAACAGTACTAGCATTTCCAGTTAGGGCCCCAATAAAAGTAGCAGCAACAAAAGTTTCACTTCCAACAGTCCACCTATCATTAGTTTCATCCCACAACAATGAAACATTAGTACTTGTGCCTCTTTCAATCTCAATACCAGCATCTTGTGATGGAGCGCCTGTTTCATCGCTATTAAGAGTAATAATAGAATCCCCAATATTAACAGTATTACTATTTACTGTTGTTGTGGTTCCATTAACTGTTAAATCTCCGCTTAGAATAAGAGCTGCAGCATTTACTGTTCCTGTAAAAGTTGGACTAGCAATAGCAGCAACATCTGTTCCTATAACCAAACCTAATGTTGTTCTTTGTGCGGATGCATCAGCATCATCTAATAGGGCTTTGCCCGCAGTTGTTAAATCAAATACAGCAGCTGTGCCCGCTCCTGTAAATTGAATACCTTTATTAGCAGCAGATGTTAAGCCAGCAATTGCAGCAAGTTCAGCATCATAAGCTTGAACATTAGTTCCTATAGCTAATCCAAGTGTTGTTCGAGCTGTACTAGCATCAGCATCATCGACTAAACTGCGTCCAAAATCTGTTATCGTCCCTACTGTATAAGTATCACTAGCGGTAGCATAAATATAATTACCAGAAGATGTAGATAGTCCGGCTATACTCTGTAATGCAGCATCATAAGCTTGAACATTGGTTCCAATAGCTAAGCCGATAGATGTTCTTAGAGTATCTCCGGTCTCCAATACGAAATTACTTCCGTTTCCAATAATTACCCCGTTATCTGTTGGGCTTAATCCAGCAACATCAGCTAACTGAGCATCATAAGCTTGAACATTAGTTCCTATTGCTAATCCTAATGTTGTTCGAGCTGTACTAGCATCAGCATCATCAACCAAGCTTCGTCCAAAATCTGTTATCGTCCCCACTGTATAAATGTCATTAGCCGTGGCATAAATATAATTACCAGAAACTGTAGATAGCCCCGCTATACTCTGTAACCCAGCATCATAAGCTTGAATATTCGTTCCAATACCACTAACAGCAATAGTCAACTGATGACCACTATAAGTCAAATCAATATTAGATCCCTCTATAACCCCACTGTTAACACAATCCATTACTTGATTACAGCTAACTGATCCAGCGACTACTCTAGCATCAACAGCAGTATTAAAATCAGTAATACTACTGGACGGAATTCCAGTAACACTAATAGCTATAGTGGATCCATTAGTCCCCTTGGACAATCCAATACCATTAGTTCCTGTAATATCAGCAGGTAGGGTAGCAGCATAGGTCAAACTATTCCAAACAGTTGTTCCGTCGCCAATCTTATACCTACCAGTTGTTGTATCATATCCCCACTCTCCAGCAGACAAAACGATACTACCAGCAGCCCACTCACCAGTTGATCCACGACGAACTTGAATTAATGTTTTAACAGCCATAGTAATATCTTTCTTTTAAAAATTAGTTTAGGGGGAACCACAGTCAAAATCATAATCATCTAGATAAGTATCTAATCCATCTATTCTAAAAACACTCAAATTACCAGTAATCTTACTCATAGGAATATCTGGAAGATCACTAATTGCGATATTGCTCTTATCACTTAATATATTTACACTGTTATATCCAAATCTTTCAATTTCTACAACGCCAATATTATCAATATAGCTAGTTTCCAAGCTTATAATATTTGGCTCAATATTTTCAATAACTATAGTAAATTCACTCATATTTGACAACCTAAAAGAGTATTGTCTTCACTATATCTATGTATTATCTTAACTGTTCCATATATTAGCCTTATTATTTCCTTACCTCCAGAAGTATACATCTCGCTGGGACTTTGTAATTCAAGATCATATTTAGCAGTGGCGAAAGAAAATGAATTAGTCTTGGAGGCCGGGAACTGTAATAATAGTTTACCTTCTGCTCCAGTAAGTGTGAATTTATATAAAGTATAATCCACATTTGTTGTTGAATATACTTGAACTATACCCTCGTCTGTTGTCCATATTAATCTAGCACACCAACCCGTAATGTTTATAGGTAGATCACTACTATCCTTATAAATAAGAGATAATTTAAATGATGATCCTTGTTCTATAGAGAAGTCATATTTTGATGCTGGCATTTATAGACTCCTAAGAAAATAGACTTCTATCACGATCTTTATTATATGGCAACATATACGGATCAAATTTATTGCCAACAAAAGGTCCAAGAACAGCAGAAATATTAGTGGCATTAGCTATTTCAAAATCTTCTAAAAAGGACTTATACAAAGAGCATGGTCCTTGATCTAGCAAAATCTTAAATCCTGCAAGATTTCCTTTTATGCTTAAATTAGCCGGGCCCATAGCTGCTTTCACACCCTCTAATGCTGCTTTTGTTCTAAAAATACTTTGATCTATAATACAAGCAGACTTGAGGGCCACGCAATTTATAAATATGTCGTCTTTAGTGGCAGCTTCTGTTGGATCTGGAGTAATCTCTGGTTTTAAGATATTAATGACATAGTCTTTAAAAAAACTAAAATCTGTTAATACAAAATGAGCACTAACAGCTATTGCTTGTTCTAATCGAGCATCTGCAAAAGCATACGGAGACACTAAATCATTGATCAATACCCGAACAATAATGGTAATATCTTTTTTCCATGCCATAGTTTTTTCTCCAAATTTATTTACACCTAAAGAGATTATTTAAATTATACTCTTATAAAAAAAGGGCCAGCCTTTTGAGCTAGCCCTCTTTTATTATTATAAAAAATGAGAAGACAATATAATATTATAGAGCTCCTAATAAAACTCTTCGATTATCTAGAACAGCAAAACCCTGCTCTGCCCAGCCGTAAAAACCGGCTCTCTTCTGGCGGTGCAATGTTTCGTCTTCAAAAATCTGGACTTCTTGGCGAACCGGCATAATAAAGCTATCTCTCTTTCTGAGATCAAGACCAACGACTATTTCTGTCTTTGATCCAGGTAGAGAAGCAGCTAATGTCGACTCATAGAACATTTCATACTCTTGTCCTTCTCCGAGTTCATCTACATCATGTAGATTTACTCCGAAGACACGATTAAGAGTACCATCAGCAGCGGTGTAGATTTCTCTACGGGTTACTTCATCTAGCTGATCAAGTCCCCAGTTACGAATATCTTCCATTGCTTCTGGAGAAATATAAAGATCTGTTAGAAGACCTCTATTCTGTGAAGAAGAATTACCGCCACCATTTCTACGCATAACGGTCTTCATCAAGCTAACTAATCTCTTGCTAAACATACCAGCTGATGTAGCATCACTATCGTATACAACGACGTTTCTGTCTACTCCAGCAGCTAATAGGGTGTGCCATCCATCATCATTCATTTTCTTAACGAATGAAGACTCTAGAACTTCCATAGCCCTACCAACAACATCCCACCTAGCATCCCTAGCATATTTGAGAAGATAGTCAATTGAAGCACCTATGTCAAAGGTTGGAACCATTACATAGTCGCCTTCAACATGACGTTCTGGAATATAGCCATGATTAGGAACAGTATATGCAACAAAGTCTTTTTCTGTTCCTGGTGCTAGAAAATCTAATGGAAATTCTGGAGTAGCACTTTGAGCTAACTGAATAGGTTCAAAAATACCCCCTAAAATATCTCCACTTAATAAAGCCTGTCTGAGTGGAAGCTCTAAAGCTTTTGCAAATTCTGCATTTGCTAACATAGAAACTTCTCTTTTTGAGGATCCGGAACGAACTAATAGTTCAGTAAGTTCTGGCGTTGGTTTGAAAATTTCTGCTGGCATTTTTTTCTCCCTTACAAGTTACTTGGATATGGATATTATTGACCGAATTAGACAATATTGATTGAAACTTTAGCATAACCATCTGCATCTAAAGTACTTAAAAACTGACCTACTCGTGCGGTCATATTTCCAGTAACTCCAGATGGAGAAGACAAGCCAGTAGGAACAACAGATGTCATTTTACCATCGGTACTAAGGTAAGCTGGTTTTCCAGCTACTGGAGTACCAGAGATCAAATTAGTCGTCACAACACCTGCTCTTAAAATAGAGACTTTACCACCCACCTGAACTTCGTCTTTGTGCCAATTAATATGCTGTCTAGTTAAATCAAGATTAACGACATCATTTAAAAGAACTCCTACTGGCATTTGGCCAGAAGCCACAGCAGCATATGATACAACAGCAAGAGCATCATCCATAGCTACTCCACTACCAGCTGTTGATAAGCATACAATGCCACCTCTAGTAGCTGTCGTGTTCATGAAAAAAGAAACGTCTGTTAAAATTTCTATACGGTCTGGTTTAAGAGCCATTATTAATCTCCCTTAGTTAGTAAGTTTTTTGCCTAGTCTAGCACATACAAATTGAACGAGTTCTGCCCTGGTGGTATCCATCTCAGACATCTCTGATGCTCCACCAACACCAAGATTAACATCTTCTTGAACCTCGACGTTCTCAAGAATAGAAGAATCTACTTTTAATTTCATTGCCATGTCTTCTTTCATTGCCGTGTCTTCTTCTTCATCATTCATCATACCTTCTTCCTTCTTTTTCTTCTTTTCATCCACTATCTTCTGTAACCATCCAGGCATAGCAGCAAGCAATTGTCTCATACCTTCAAAAGCTGCATCATCCATATTTTCAAATTTATCAACAGTAGAAGAAGCTAAATCTGTAGCTATACCACTTTCTACTAAAGAAGCGGTACGAGCTAATTTCTTTTTGTCTTTTAGCATTTCTGCTTCAGCAATTTTATATTGACTAATTAGAAGATTAGCACTCTCTAATTCTGCTTTAAGGTTGTTAACAGCAGCTTCAGCATCATCTTCTTCCTTGTCCATTTCTTCTTTACTCTTTTTTGCAGCTTCAGCATCATCTTCTTCCTTGTCCATTTCTTCTTCCTTGTCCATTTCTTCTTTACTCTTTTTTGCAGCTTCAACCTGTGTTTCAAGACTAGCTACGTGAGCCCTAAGATTATCCGATGCTTCTTTAGTATAAACAATATCTGTTGAGTCAATAACAACTGTTCGAACTCGTGAAGGGTCACGCCACTCCGATGCAGGAGTTGCTGTTTCTGTTTCAGCGATTATTTTTGTTTCTTCTGAACTCATAATAGTATTCTCCGAATTAGTGTTGGCTCGTACAGTAAATACACCTGAATTTATAATTTCTTCTCTTTTTTGTAAAAATTTTAAAGAATCTTTATTAAAAATTATACTATCTGGGTTAGCTGGTCTATCAACAAAGCCTTTGCCAGAAAAAGTAATATCTTTTAATACTCGCCCAATAAGATAGTTTTCGTGTTGTCCAATACCCCCATAAGACCTTAAATATTTTGTTAAATGAGAGGTATCATTATTTCTTGCTAATATTTTATACTGTCCTGTTTCTATGTTTGTTAACCCATAATCAAAAGACTTAAAGAAACATTCCATGCTTACAAACTTATCCCCAGATTCAATTTCGTCTATCAGTTTTTGAGCCCGTGCTTTTAATTCAATATCTGTAAAAGCCCTATAAATGACAGATCCTGTAAGAATATGATATTTATCTGGAAGTTCAGACATATCAATATCTTCGCTAATAAGAGTTCCTTCTTCGGTTATTGGCCAATTAGACGTTATATGCCCTATGATACAACTTTCATCATGCTCTAGATTAGTTGGCTTATCTTCTGGAGTATGTCTAGCTTTCCAGATTTCTTGTTTGTCGAAAATATCGTCATTTTTATTCCACGAAGAACTAACCAATATAGACTGAACAAAATATAGGTCTTCGTCTCCGATAGAAGCGATGGTGCTATTTAATGGATAGTCTTTGAATAGGGAGCGAGAAACCATATTAATGTTTGTGGATAAGATATTAGTATCTTTTGTTGCAATAGCTAATGAAGAATAACAAATAGAAGATTTAGCAGAGATAATCTCTGATAGTCCATCATTTTTTTCGCTATCAAAAATAAACATAGTTACCTCAAAAATATACTAGACTGTAGAAGGACGCTTTCGCTTGTTTAATATCTTCAACAGACAAATCTTTATTCATTTCTGCTTTTAATCCACTTAACCATACACTATATTCCTTCATTTTATGGATAATTTCAATATTATCTATCTTTGTAAAATATGCTTCTATCTTATTTTTATCTATCTTTTCGAGTGGATCCAAACAAAAGAATATCTTCGTTTTAATATTGTCCATTTCCTTAATCTCTTCGCTAGATAAACTCCTAAGATTCTTTTTTTGATAAAAATCTAACATGACCGGATTAATAATAGAATTAATATGTTCTTGTGCATCAAAAGCCCACATTAAGACTTTTGCCCCTGTTTGTGGAGCAAAGTTTTTAGGTTTTCTACCTTCAGTATCTTTGGAATTTTTAGGTCTTCCTTGATTAGGCTGTCCTTTATTTTTCTGTTTTGATAGGTCTTCTAATTTTGGACTAGCAGGTATATTTGGTGGCCTATTCATTTCTATTGAGGTTTTTTCTCCTGGTTTTTTATCCTCTAGCTCAAGCCCTACTTGACTAGGTGTTACTATTCCATTTTGTAAGGAGATCTTTTTAAGGGCATTATCTACCTGTGGATCGTGCCAAGGACCAGATTTCTGTATCATTCTATCTCCAGCTCTGTCTCTTGTTTCTCTGTTGAGTCTAGATTTTTCCATGTCTGGATTTAGCCCAAATCTACTTTGTATAATTTCATCAGATATTAAATTTCTATCTGCTAATTGTATCAATAGTGCTTTTTCTGCATCCTCATTAGATAAATCCATTCTATCAAATTCTATGTGAGCAGGATATTTAAATCCCATAGCTCTTTGGACTAATTCTATTTCCTTTTCCCAAAACTGAGTAAGAGTATCTCTTCCATATTGAAGTCTTTGTGTTAAGGTTTTTAGAGAGATAAAATTATTTGTTGTTCCAGAACCATATGTTCCAGTAAGAGTAGGGGGTATTCCTAGACCAGCATACACAGCATTTAAATGTGGTATATATTTACCTTCTCCTAAAAATTGATGTACATTTGTATTAGATTCTAATAATTCAAGATCTGGCCCCCATACAATATCCATTGTTCCACCACCAACATTATTGCCTAAAATTTGGGCTAATTTTGCTGTTGCTGCTTTGGTTGGAGCTATCTTATGCTCTAGACTACCTAATTTAAAAATTCTTATATTGGATATCGCCCCATCTAAAGCGGCCATATCAGCTAGTTTTAATTTTTCTATAATAACGATATCGTCCATGATAGCATACATCATAGGATAAGCCCAGCTTTGCCAGTCATCTTTCTTGTAGTGGAAGACAATAGTTTTTTCTTTGTCTAGAACATATGGTTTTTTGCTCTGTGCTGATTCAACTATTTGACTTGGTAAGTTAGCTACTATCGCTCTTTCAGCATCTGTTTTTGGAGACTTAATAATATTCCTTAAATATCCAGGTAATGATAGTTCATATGTTTTTGACTGAACAAAAGAAGACAATGGGCCCGCACTAACATCAACAAACACAGGGTCTATAAAAGTGTACTTCCAGGGGATTTCTCTTTTTTCTACAATTTCTGTATTTATATCTTGAATAATAAGATCTGGAGCTCCAACAGCCCTATATAATCTATCTGTTGCTTTAATACTTAATTTTCCTGTTTGCCTATTAATAATAATATTGCCTGTTTTATATAGATTATTCAAAAATCTTTCAGACCTATCTTTTCCAGATATCTTTTTAAACCATGATCTGTAGAATCTTTCTATTCTTTTATTTTTATGACAGAGTCTTATTCCCTGAGCCCCAAAGTCGCCCATTAAGTCTATAACATTCTTTACTAGTCCAACTCGTTGATAGATTTCTTCTGCTTTAACCAATATCTCTTTGAGTTTAGTAGGAATAGCTTCCTTGGGTCTAAAATAGTCATAATCAGTACGTGTTAATCCTGGCCTACCGCTAGTATTCGTATCTAAATTAGAATAGTCTAAACTGTATCTTCGGCCAGCAGCTGTTGCTCTTTCTATAGACGTATACTCAGATAAAGACCCAGCAGATTGTTTAGACGCTTCGTTTTTACTCTCGATGTCTTCTCCCCAGGCAATAAAGGCTGGCTCATCTCGTGATTGTGCGTTTTTAATAATCTCATCTTTTGGTAGTCTTCGTTTGCTCATTTTTATAATTGTATTGCAATGTGATTGTGATTAGATTCTATTGATTTATATACACTTTTATTTATATATGCCGAAATAATTAGAAGAATTAGCAGAATCCGTGAACCAACTTGGCCCCTTATACATATTGCCCGTCTCCTTAGATACATTTCTCATATTGTCTCCAATAACTTCATATTCTACCTTTTGTAAAACTTTTGTCATTTGCCTAGCAAGCATATTAGCTATAATTAATGAGCTATATCTATCTTTCCTTAGTCTTCCTTTTCTTCCATTTCCTAATTTTACTTCTGGGGTATCCCACCTATCTCTAGCATTAGCCCCTGTGCTAGTTTGTGTCATAACAATTGTTGTTAATTCATTTTTTAATTCTTCAACCTCTAAAATACACTCACTCAAAGAGTCATATACATTATTGTTTAAGTCTGTTGATAGGATATCTTTTCCTTCTTGCGTTAATGTAAGACCTAATGTTAAATCGTCAAATTTAGGAAATAATAATATTTTATCTTCCATATCTTTTCTTAATCCATGATTAGCTTGTGCTGTCCAATCTGCTCTTGCAAACTGCACCAACTCCAATATGTGTAGTCCTTGTTGGTCATCCGTATCTTTTGGTTTGTCCACATCTATTATTGGCCAGATCAACTGTTCTCCATCTTGTGTTTTTAAAGGATCATGAAGAGCCTCTTCTATTGCTACTCCACCTCCCTGAGCATCCATACCTAACTTAATACAAGGAAAAATTTTCATTAAATCTCTAATCTTCCTAGCACAAAAAGCATAAAAATCATGATCTTTTACCAATCCTATTTTTTGTCTTTCTTTAAAATTATGCCTATTAGTTGTCCAACAATGAACCACCCTATTATGGTCTGGGTATATTTCTAAAATAACAATACTAAAATTATCCTGCTCTGATGCTGGATCCACCCCATAAATATATTCTTTAGTCGGATTCCCCTGAATAACACACTCAAATAAAACAGGGCCCGAGGTTGGACAAGATATGATTTTAGAATCAGATACAACACAGCTTTCTACTAAACTTCTTCTAAAGAACCCCTCACTATCTTCTGTAAAACATGCTGCGTATTCCATATTATATATACCTGTATGTATCGTAGCTTTTGCTCTAGCCACCTGTTTATCATCCATGAAGCCTTTTGGGATTAGCTCATAAGGCATCCTAATGACCGAGTAGTCCTTCCAATTAAAATTATCGGGAATCTCTCCATTAAATATTTCTTTTAATTTATAGGGCTCTCCACGGCTATTGATGATGGTTCTGTATCTATTCCAGTATTTAGCAAAATGCTTAAAAGCATAGTCTGCTGTACCAGCAATAATCGCTTGATTGCTCATTCTTGTATTTAGTTCTTCTAACTCAGCATTCCATAGACCTTGATCTTTCATAGCTTTCTTTTTTGCTTGTTCTTTAACATTCTGTATTGGACTAGCAGATACAGCTGCGAAACCAGCAACAACCGTTTCGTAAATATCTGGAGATATACTTGCAAATTCATCAGCTATAATAATATGGGCTCTTAATCCTCTAATTTTGGATCCATCTCCCATAGGAATAGCAATTGCCCAACTATCCCCATATCTCATAGTACATCTATCAACGTCTCTTCTTGGTCCATCATCATTACTATTAAAGACACTTCTAATAATTGGGGAATTCCTCCAAATATTTTCCATATATTCAAAGATTACTTTACTTTGTCTAAAAGCAGCTCCAACAATTACCACCTTAGTCCCCGGATAGAATATAGTCTTTAAGGTAGAATAAAGAGCTAAGATAAAACTTTTACCAAAACCTCTACTTGCTATAAACATAGGAAATGGTCTGGTCCAAAATTCCTGTAAAATTGCTACTTGTATAGGATGAAGCTCAATATCAAATAATAGCTTACATGTCATTCCAAAATATTTTGGATTTCTCATAATTCTAATAAGATGAATATCTGGATTTTCTATATCCTCCTCACTTCTTTGTATCATAATATTATTTATGACATCTATTTTAGAAGTATCTCCTAAATTTAACCAAGCATCTTCAAAAACTTTTTTACTGTTTGTATTTGGCATATATTCTTTTCATTATTGATAAAGCTATTTTTTGTGATGATGCAGGAGAACCACAGAATATAATATGGATATTATTGTTTATGATTAACTCCATTAAAAATTTAAGGATAAAGTCTGGTTTAATCTTGATGTTTTTCCACAGTTTTTCTGGTATTCCAGAACCAACCGGGTAGTTTGATAATTGGTCATATTCACACTCTATTAATAGAAAAGAATGTTTATATTTTGACATTCTCTCTATAACATCTTTGAATCTATCCTCCACCATATTATTTGCTATCTCAGCAATGTCTTTCTTTCTTTCTATACAGAGAATATCTTCTAGTCCCTCTATAGCATAATCCCCAGTATCAAGTTTTCTATGAGCTGTAGCATACCCCTCAAATAGCCAGGGTTGCTGCTCTCTAGTATCTACGACAATGGTAAAATTATGAACCATGATTATTATCTGCTACTATTCTGAGAAAGGTTGATGAATAAATCTCTTCTTGTCCTTTGATGCTTGAATGGTGATATTTACACAGGGTAATTCCATTCGATACATTAAATCTTAATCCTGGAAATTCTGCCCAATTCTTAATATGATGAGCATTTAGTTTATTTTTAATCTTACAGTTGGGCCACCTACAACAATAAGAATCTCTTTTATATACTTCTTTTCTCCATTTGATATATTGTGGATCTTTAAAATTTCTAAACATAAATATTATTTCTATCTGCATCAACCATCCCATGTACCAATTGCTCAAAAGATATATCTGGGGTCCAACCAAGATTTATTCTAGCTTTTCCTGAATCTCCTCTCAAATACTGAACCTCTGCTGGTCTAAATAGATCCTTATCAATTGTAATATATTTTTGAAAATCTCCCAAGTCACTATACTGAAAAGCCTCTATTAAAAAATCCTCTACTGATTTAGTTACTCCAGTAGAAATTACATAGTCGTCTGGAGTATCTTTCTGTAACATCATCCACATAGCCTTTACATAGTCTTTAGCGTGTCCCCAATCTCTTTTTGCAGAGATATTACCAAGTTTTAGCTTAGGGAATTTATTTTCTTCATCTGTTGACCAAACATCTACTAAATATAGGTTATCTTCTGATGATACTGTTTTATCTATACGGATCGCATGTTTCTCGCACCATGATAGGTATTCTCCTATCCATTTTGTTATTTTTCTAGTTACAAAATCACCTCCTCTTCTAGGAGACTCATGATTGAATAGTATCCCACAGCATCCAAAGATTCCATAACCCTCCCTGTATATTCTGGTCATATTATGAGCGGCTAGTTTCGATATTCCATAAGGGCTCTGTGGAAAAAAAGAGGTATTTTCATCTTGATATTTAGAACCATCCGCAGAATCTATATCATAGTTATATCCAAACATCTCGCTTGTGCTCGCTTGATAAAATCTTGTTGCAGGAGAAATATCTCTAATGTTCTCTAGTATATTGGTGACTCCAACAGTATTAACATTCAATGTTGTTGTTGGCTGATGAAAAGATGTTCCAACATGACTTTGAGCAGCAAGATTATAAAATTCATTTGGCTTTATTTCTTTAATAACTCTATGACAAGCAGCAGGATCCGTTAAGTCAAATTCAATTAATTTGAGCTGTGGGTTATCTAAAATATTTTTAATTCTTATTAAAGTATCAGTACTAGTTTTTCTATAAAGGCCAAAAACTTTATAATTATTTTCTAATAAAAATTCTGCTAGATACGACCCGTCTTGGCCAGTTATGCCCGTTATAATAGCTGTTTTATTATTTGTCATTGGGTTCCTCCTCTGGATTTAAAACACTGTCTGGAGTTAAAAAAGGTTTGTCTAATGATTGATTTGCAAATTGATGGTATCCTTCTAGTCCCACCCGTGCTTTGTCTGTTGCCATACTAATAATTTCCATTTCTCGTCCTTCTCTTTCTCTAACTGATTCATCCTCTAACATTCTTATTAATCCCACCCAACTACTTTTCCCATCCTCTATTCTTTTTATTCTTTGCTCTCTTGTTGCTTTGAGATCTTTGCTAATTTTTTGCTGTTCATTTAAAAGCTTCGTATATTCATTAGTATAATTAGCTATACTATTTCTTGCAAAACTTAATTGTGTTTCTAGATTCATTAGTCTCGCAGCATCTCTTGTAGCTTCTGGCTTATTATATTCAGCATCTACTGATTTTTGTAATTTTTCAGTATCTATTATGTGTCGTTTTCTATCTTTCATACTTCTATTAATTAATATGTCTATTGTTATAAATTGTTTTATTTGAAGTTCTTCTGCTGGTAAAACATCTTCTCTAAATTGTTTGATTAAATTTACCCACGTATCTTCAAAATATTGTAGTTCCCCACTCTCATTATCAAATTGCTTCTGAATTTCCCCCCAAAATGTTTTCACCTTTAATTTATCTTTTAAGTATTCAAGATCCTTTAATTCTTTTGTGTCAAGAAATAAATTGTTTTCTTTTATATATCTCTCAATGGGTCCCACAGTTCTATTTAGATTAGTGGCAATTATAGTGGGGCTCAAAGTAGAAATATTATCCCTAATATACTTTTGTTCTTCTGTACTTAGTTGACCTCTTTTTTTAGGAATATCAGTGGGTGTCATTTTGTTTTTTATTTTCTTCAATAATATTAATTATGGTCTTTTTTAATTGGACTAACTCTGCTCGTGGAATTTTGATGCCGTGTTTTAGTTTTAAATAATTTGGTCGGTCTATAAGTGGTATATTATTTTCTATTATTTTTATAATTTCTTCATTCTCTATATTTTCAACAAAATTATGATTCTCTTTAGTGAGATTATAATCTTCCATCTGTTGGGGGGCCATAATATTTTTTTTATTTTCATTTCTAAGGGCCCAAGTTTGATATAGGGGGCACTCTTGTTTGTCACAAAATTTCCCACACTCATTTGATGAAACCTTTAATAGGGGATCATAAAACTCACACTTAAAACAGGGTTTATCTGGTCTTTGATAGTTGTCTCTTTTAAAATTAAATAATCTATTCCTAATGTGGGTCCACAAGAAATTTTCAAGAGGTCTACTAGAATCATAGTTCTCTAGGGACTCTAAAGCAAATATAGTTGCTTGTTGTTTCATATCTTCAAAACTGTGATATCCAAATCTAAATTTGTGTCCTAATTTTTTAGTAACAGTGTCTACCGCTGATATAAAGTCTTCATCAGATATATTGTGGGGTAGTTTAGATTTGATCTTTTTGGGGATCTTGGGTATCTTGGGGGTTTTGGGTGGTATCTTTTTCTTCGGTGGGGTCATCTAGTAGTTCTGCTATGGTTTTTCCTGAAATAGCTGTTAAATCGTCTGATACGTCCAAGGTGGTGCTGCTTTTAACAGTTAGAATAGATGGGACATAATTGAAATTGGTCATATAAAAATCTCTTGCGTTAATGGGCCAACCTGCTATAATAGTAATGTGGTATACACCTATGTCTAGTTTTAAGGAGTTTTATATTGAGAAATACATATCATAAGTGGACAGATAATGAATTACAGTATGTTAAAGACAATTATATTTCTTTGAGTGATGATGAAATAGCGGAGACTTTAAGCAAAACTCTAAATGCTGAGATTTCTACCCCTATGGTTCGTCGTCAGAGGAGAAATTTATCTATTAAGAAGAGTAGGGGTCGAAGAAAAAAGATATTGGTGTCTAAAGATGTTCAAAATAGTGTTGTGGATATAAACAAAGGAAAGAATAATAATGTCTAATAAAGATATATTGGTAAATGATACTAAGATTTTTTTGAGGTGGTTGAGACAGAGATTGCACTATAAGTATGGAGAAGATGATGTTATATTAGGAAGATTGGATAATATTATTAGATATAAGAAGATAGTTGAGCAGGTTGTGGATGTTGGTGTTATTGATGAGATATGTAATAAATACTGGCCTAATTTTAGTGCTGATAATGATGCTAATCTGGATGGTCAGGTGTTGAATGATAAAGATAAGTCTGAGATTAGAAATCTTGTGATAGGAATCGCTGTGGATTTAAGTTCTTGTAACTAAGGGGGATTTAAGATGAATATTATTGATGGGGTGGGGGAAAATGTTAAGAAGAAGCCTTTTGGATATAGTTATTTTTTAGACATGTATGATTGTGAGGATACTACGGCGGATGATATGGAGTTGGTTTATAGATTTTTAGAAAGATTGGTTGATGAAATTGGAATGACTCGTATGACTCCTCCTATTGTTATTCATGGGCCAACTGATCATGGTAGGGAAATTTATGCAGATAAGTGGGGGGTTAGTGGGTGGGTGGGATTAATAGAGAGTGGAATTCAAATTCATGCTATAGAGGCAAAACATTTTATTAGTCTGGATGTTTATTCGTGTGCTGAATTTAAACCAGAGGTTGTATTAAACTTTGCTAAGAAAACTTTTGGGTTCAAGAAGCATGAGGCTCATTTCTTGGAGCGGGGAATTGATTATCATGAGTGATGGTAGTGATAATATGTCTCCTATAATGATGAAACCTGAAGTAAAACTTATTAGTGTTACTCCTGATGCAGAAAAGCATATGGCTTATTGTGCTCGGGTTAG
>Ga0114969_10002511_pt1 | contig 15055 bp, 14 predicted proteins | sample M_130807_MF_Meta_FD_87316 | JGI IMG/M metagenome (GOLD analysis project Ga0114969, IMG submission 87316) | Freshwater microbial communities from Lake Montjoie, Canada to study carbon cycling - M_130807_MF_MetaG | ecosystem: Environmental > Aquatic > Freshwater > Lake | place: Lake Montjoie...
AATTGTATTTACTTCAAATATTGGAAGCGAGTGGATAATCGAGCAGTTCGGAAAAAAAATAATGCCTAAATCATCAGATTTAATGGAGATAATGACCAAGCATTTCCGTCCTGAATTTTTAGCCCGAGTTACTGAAATTGTTCCATTTGCTCCAATTAGCGAAGAAAATGTTGTAAAGATTTTTGATATTCATGTGAAAGGTTTATTCGAAACATTAAAGAAGCAAGGAATTGTATTACAACTTTCAGACGAAGCAAAAAAGGCATTTGCGATGATGGGCTTTACTCCCAAATACGGTGCTAGACCAATTACAGGCGTTATTAGAAATCAATTAAGAAGACCCCTTTCTAAAATGATTATTTCTGGACAGGTAAAAAAGGGAAATACAGTTTCAATTGAAAAGAAAGAAGATGAAATTGTTTGGTCAGTGGCATAAAATTTTTCAACCATTTGGAATTATTGAAACTTTAATTACTTTTGAATTATAATTTTAAACAAAAAATAAAACTTAAATTTTATGGCATTTGATTATGGAGTAGGAGGAAATGCAGTACCGAATTCTGCATCAGAAGCAATGGCTGACATTTCTCAAAACAAAACATTGTTTGTTCAAAAATTAACAGGTGATGCGCCTATTAAGCCTGAAGCAGTTTATGACTTAAAAACTGTTGAAGATGTTTTTGAACATTTCAAACCAAGTATTGATTTAGAGTTAGAAAGTGCTGATGGAAGTACTGTTCAAGAGACAGCAAATTTTCATAACCTTGGTGATTTTGGTGCTAAGAACATTACTGAACAAAGTAAATTTTTGAAAGATTTGAATTTACAACAAGATCAGTACATGGCAATAATTAAGCAAATGAAATCAAACAAGTTGCTAAAATCAGTGGTTGAAAATCCAGATAATAAAGCAGCATTTGTTGACTCATTAAAAGCAATGATACAGGACATTGAAGATTCCGGTAAATAATTAATCTAAAATACATAACTTAAGATAATGGCTGAATTAGAAAAATCCCCCGAACAAGCGCAAGAAAGATTATTTGAAAGACTTGAAGCACCTGCTGAAGTATTAAGCAGTAGTATTAGCAAATTAGCCAAAGTAGGCGGTTTTGATTTTATTGAAACTACCATTGAAGGCACAAAGAATTTGAATCCAGATAGAAAAGCTCTGAAGAAAATTTTTCTAAGTGAATCCGATAAGAAAAATGAAAGAGCAGCGCTTAAGAAAAAATTAACCTTGTGGTTAACTATTCTAAGTGAAAATAATTCCATTGCTGATATGATTGAAAGCAGTGCTGGAAAAGCAGAATCGGCTTCAAAAACTTTAAAGAAAAATTTAAAGAAAACTTTAGAGGCAACCCGTTCACTTGAAGAAAATTATCGTTCAGTTGCTTTGTTTTACAAAAATACCGAATCTGATAAACTGAAGAATGTAACTATCGTGAATGCCGACATGGAACAACTACAGGATCTCGATAACACCCGTTTCATTGATTTTGTGGCAGGCGAATTAAAGTCAAACTATGATCGTCTGGATTTGCGCGATAACTATTCGTTAATGGTTGTTCCGGGATATCTCGGTTCAAATAAAGTGGTTGAAAAGTGGTCGAAAATTGCTTACGATAATAAGGTAATGATGGTAACTGATTTTCGTAACCTTGATTCAGTAGATGAAGTAGTTGATTTGTTTGAATCTGCTAACTTAAGCGGAGGAGACATTTATAAATCAAATTGCATTATGACATGCAATTACCTCGTTGGTCGTGGAAAGAACGAAGAAGTCGGAGAAGATGAAGATGTTTTTGTTCCTGGTTCAGCTGCACTTGCAGGTAAAATATATTCTACTTTAATGTCGCAGGTTACTGCCGGAAAAAAACATGGTAGCATAAATGAAGTAGACGGCGTTAAATTTCCATTGAAAAAAAGTGAGATTTCTAATCTTGAGAAACTCGGGTTAGTTCCAATGGTAAATGAATATGGTAAAGTAATGGCTTTTTCTGCAAAGACTTTATTTAATGGAGATAATCTTGGTTTACAGACTTATTCTGTTGTTCGTGTTTTTGATTATATCACTAAGGTTTTAGTTGACTTTTTAAATCGTCGTGCTTTTGAAAACTGGACTTCATTGACTGAAAAAGATTTGCGTGCGCAGATTGTAAGTTTCCTTGATAGAGTTACCGGCCCAACAAAACTGATTGAAAGCTTCAAAATCATGAAATTTGAGAAGGATGAAAATATTAAGGATAAAATAAATCTTGATATTCACATGACCCCGTACTTCCCTGCAAAAAGTTTCATTGTTAAACTTGATGGACAGAAGGGAGAAGATGCAGAAACAACTTGGGCAAGTTCTTATTCACAACAATAATTTTTTTAAAAATAATTAAAACCCAAAACTCAAAACCATGGCATTCAATGCAAAATTAAAAGTATCCGGAAAGGAATTTGACATCCAGAACTTAAGTTACAGTTTCCGTCGCGACACTGATTCAAAAGGCAAACCATCTTCAGCAATCTACGGTGGAACTGTAGATTTTGTACTTGAGACAGTTAAAGAACAAGTACTGTTGGAATCAATGGTGAACTCACCAACCAAAGCTTTAGCTTGCACTATTACCATTTCAAATCCGGATGGTGAAGGAACTTTGAAAGAAATTACTTTAACTGATGCTTATGTAATTGCTTTCAGCGAAAGTATCAGTAAATTCAGTGGTGAAACTATGGTTTATAACATCACCATGTCATGCAGAGAAATTAAAGTGGGAAGTGCAACACTTACTAACGAATGGCCTAAATAGTTTTAATTTTTTTGTAAGGTATCATTCTTGAATTAATTCAATAAGATTTCTAATTCATTTTCAGAACCACAAAGGATGGCGGAATTTTCTACCTTCCTTTGTGGTTTTTTAATCTAATTTTTATGGCTCAGGAAATTAAAGTTTCAATTACTTTAGAAGACGGAAAGGATATTCAATACTTTTCTCACTTCAAGATCACTCAAAAAATAAACGAGCATAGTTTTTTTGAGATTTCATTTCCCATGGAGGTATTGGAGAAATCTGATTCTTTCATCTTGAATGAGGCCAAAAAATATATCGGAACCATTGTTTCGATAAACATGAAAGGCAAGCAGAGTGAAGATGAAGCAAATAATTTTAAAGGATTAATTACAGAAGTAAAACTCTCCAATGAGCATGGCTCTTTTGGCGATTTGATTTTTTCCGGTTATAGCCCAACAATTTTATTAGAGGGCGGAGATAATTTAAAATCATTTACTGAAACCAACATTAAAAAAATTGTAGAAGAGATTACCAAAATAATTCCTTCAAATATTGTTTCTATATCCAATAGTCCGAAGTCATCAACGACTATCCCCTACATTGTTCAATACAACGAAAGTGATTTTAACTTTTTGAACAGAATTGCAGTTCAGTTTGGTGAGTGGTTTTATTATGATGGATCAAAATTAATTTTCGGTTCACCTAAAGATGAAATTCCTGTTTCAATAGAATATTTAAGAGACAGCGATGACATCAAGTTATCAATGAGTGTTTCAAGTCTTAAATTTTCCTCTTATCAATATGATTATATGAAGAAGGAAATTGTTAGCCAGGCATCATCAAGTGTTTCCGATTTGGATCCGTTAGGGAAGCATGCTTTTTCGCAGTCAGAAAAATTATTTCCGAATGCAGTGCTGCAACAAAGTATAAGACCTGTTACAGTAAAAAAAGAAGTGGAAGAATTAGTAAAAGCACAATTAGCAGAAACTGCTGCTTCATTTGTTACACTAAAAGCTGAAACAGATATTCCTTCCTTAAAGTTAGGTTCACTTGTTTCAATCACATTAAAAAATCAGGAAAATAAAAGCAGCGATGCCGGTAGTTTCCGCATCATAGAAATTCATCACCATTCCGATGGGATTGGAAATTACGAAAACTCTTTTGTGGCTATTCCCGAAAAATTAGAAACACCACCTGTATATAACGAGGAAATTATTTATCCGAAATCAGAAACACAACCTGCCATTGTAATTGATAATAAGGACCCTGAAGGAATAGGCAGGGTGAAGGTTAAAATGTTCTGGCAGACTGATAAGGGAACTCCCTGGCTTCGGTTAGTACATCCACATGCAGGGAAGGATAAAGGTTTTTATTTTATTCCTGAAATTGATGAAGAAGTAATGGTTGGCTTCGAACATGGTGATGCGGATGCACCTTATGTAATAGGGGCCATGTATAATGGCAAGGAAAAATCAACCTGGAAGCAGGATAAAAATTATATAAAAGCGATAAAAACCATTAGTGGAAACATGATTTGGTTTAATGATGAAGGTGGAAAAGAAGAAATAAAAATTGTAAACAAGGATGCGCAAAATGAAATTTCACTCACGCTTCAAAAAGACGGATTGATTACAATTAAAGCAAAGGATAAAATAATTTTTGATGCGAAACATATTGAGATGAAGTGTAAGGATATGAAAATAGATTCGGAGGATAAAATTGAGGTTACAACAAAAGAGACCACCATTAAATCGCAGCAGAAAATTAAATTGGAAACGATGTCGGCAGAAATTAAGGCATCTAAGGATTTAAAAATGCAGGCGGCTCAGGTGGAATTAAAAGCAGATGCAACCAGCAAAATTTCAGCAGGTGGAATGATGGAGGTTGACGGCGGTCCTAAATTAGATTTAAAGGCAAGCGCGATGGCGACATTGAAAGCCGGAATGGTGATGATAAATTAATTTTCAGTTTATGAACCGCGAACAATATTATTCTTTGCCAATTGATTTTAATGCAATAACCAAAAAGAAGGATATTAAGGTTTGTAATTTTTACAGATCAATTGCACAAAATATTTTCATCATTCTCACCACAAAATTTGATGAGTGCAGGTTTGATCCTGAATTCGGTTGTGAAATATGGGAGTGGGATTTTCAACACATACCCGATCAGAATACATGGATTGCGCAAATGACAAAGGCGTTGACAAAAACAATTATTAAGTATGAAACACGCTTGTATGAAATTGATGTTGATATTATTATTCAGCAGGAAGAAATGATAGATAAACTAAAAACGGCTTACCGGATTAAAAGAAAACTGGAAATAACAATTAAAGGATTTGTAAAAGAAACCCGCGAACCATTTTCGTTCCGGCAATCACTTTTTTTAAGCCCTATATCATTTGATTAATATTTATGTCAACTAAACCTTCAACTTCACTCTCTAAAGAATACATAAAAAGCCGCATGATAAAAAATGCGGCAAGCTATTGGGGTTATGCCGATTCAGATATTGATTCATTTGATCCGGTTGTGAAATTATTGATTGAATCATGCGCTACAGAAATTTATAAATTAACACAGGAAATAAATTCGTCGCAGGTTCGCACCTTAGAGCGCTTATCGTCATTACTTACACCTGAAGTTTATACCGGTTCAAGACCTGCACACTCCATTGTGTATGCTAAATCGGTTGAACCGGTTTGCGAGTTGCATGAGGGGATTCAGTTTTTTCATCAAAAGAAAATTTCCTCAAAACTTAACGGACCATTAGATACAATTATTGATTTATTTTTTGTACCACTAACCAATCAGAAAATAGTGGATGGTGCAATAAAATTATCTGCATCGGGATCCAATTTATTTTCTTACAATGAAAATAACAACCGCGAGTTTTTTCTTAAAACCAGATCCGGAAATAAACTGAATGAATCAACACTATGGATTGCGTTAAGTCTGAATGAAAAAATTACTTCGTTAAATGATTTAACTTTTTATTTCGATTGGAGAAATCAACCCGATAAAAGTTCATTGTATAAATTATTATCTGCCACCCGCTGGGAATTAAATGGAAATGAAATGGTGATGCGTTTCGGTCTTGATAATTTTTCGAAAAACCAAAATGCAGAAGTTGAAGATGCAGATCAGGTGGCTGCGCAAAAAGTGCAAAAGGAAATTTTTTCTATCTACAAGAACCGATATGTTTCCTTCAACGGATTTAAAAATGATTTCAAATTCAACCCTTACGAATCATTAAAATTTTATCCTGAAGAATTTGAAGATTCATTCAGCCCCGAAGATTTAAAACAACTGACTGAAAAACAGGTTTGGATAAAAGTAAAATTTCCGGCGGTTTTCAATGAGTCATTATTGGAAGACACTTTTGTTTCCATCAATTGTTTTCCGGTGGTCAATAAAAAACTCAATCAGCTTCGTTATCGCTTGCCACTCAACATTAACATTGTTCCGTTGATTGATTCGACCGGCGATTTCTTTTGCATTAAATCATTGACCGGAGCAAATAATTTAGAATATCATTCATCACCGCTGCAAAAAGAAAGTGAGGCATCACCCGGCACTTATACTTTGCGTAACAGGGGAGTGGAGCGTTTTGATGATCGTAACGGAAAAGAATTTCTGGAATACCTGCTCGAATTGCTGCGCGATGAAAGCGCGGCTTTCGCTGCTTTGGGTCATGATTTTTTAATCAGCAGCATTCGCGCCCTCAATCAGGACATATCGCTGCTCGAACAAAAGATGATTCAGAACAGCAGTCAGATTTTAAATGACCCGATGTTTATAATGATGAACCCGAGAGAGGATGGTGAAATTTTATATATCGAGTATTGGAGTACTAATGGCGAAACTGCAAATAATATTCGGACCGGAACCAAGTTGGAATTATATACCGGGTCTGATGTGCAGAAAGAAAGCATTGTGCTCATGATAAATACTCAAGGAGGAACCAATCAATTATCCAATGAAGAAACACTGAATGCTTACCGGTATTCATTACTCACAAGGGATAGAATTATTACAGCCGAAGACATTAAATCTTTTTTCCGATTTGAATTATCAAACAGAATGAAAAATGTGGAAGTGGAGCGTGGAGTAAAAATGAGTAACAATCCCAATGAAGGATTAATTAAGTGCATTAACATTATTATCACACCATCAGCAAATTCTCTCAGCAATGAAGAATGGGAGCAGACCCTTTTGGATTTGCAGGAAAAGTTAGAATCAAAATCAAATCCGTTTACTAATTTTATTCTAACATTAAAAGAAAAATAAAATGGGAAAACCAGCTGCAAGAGCAGGCGACTTTCACATGTGCCCGATGGTAACACCAGGTGTACCACCTATACCGCATGTTGGCGGGCCAATTCTGCCACCCGGTGTACCAACTGTTTTAATTGGTGGAATGCCTGCAGCTACTTTGGGTTCAATGTGTACTTGCGTAGGGCCGCCTGATTCAATCATACTTGGTTCAATGGGCGTTTTGATTGGCGGCAAGCCCGCTGCCCGCATGGGGGACTCGTGCGCACACGGAGGAAGTATTGTGTTGGGATGCTTTACTGTATTAATTGGAGAAGCAAGCGGTGGTGGTGGTGGTGCAGGAGGTGGCGGTGCTGTAATGGCAGGTGTGTATCAGCAATCAAGTTCTCAATCACAAAAAGCAATGGCGCAGAAAATGTCGATGTTAGAAGCCGCTGAAACCGGTGTGCCATTTTGCGCGATGTGCTGATGTTCTTATAAATAAAATCATCCATAAGAAATTGAAATAAATTCAGTATGATTATTTATAAAGATCAGTTAAAAGAGTTGTCGGTTCACATGAGAAAAAAATTTATAAAGATTGCTCATGTTCAGTTAAGAGAAAAATTTCCTGAGTTGACAAAGAATCAAAATGATGAATTGTTAAATCAACGAATTGAAAAAGCAATTGATAATGCAACGAAATATAAGATTCATAAAAGGGAGGATGTAATAAATTTTCTTGAGCTGATTATTTTTTTCGGAGATGACTTCGATATTCGTCCCCCAAAACCTGCAATTAGAAAAATACTTTTAACAGGAAACTTTTCCGGTACCGAAAAAATGAACCGAATAGCAAAATACGACTTGATAAATAAAAAAACAGAATGAGTAACAGTGTAGATAGCTCTGTGCAACCATGTCCTTTTGCAGATGAAAAGGAAGAAGACAATTCAGACAAAACTGAGTTTGTGAAATTTACATTGGTAGATGCAGATAATGGAAAACCCATAAGTGATGTAGTGCTTGATATTGAATTACCCGATGGTTCTTTCAGAGTTGTTTCTTCCGATGCAAGTGGAGTTGTAAATATCAGCAACATTGATCCAGGCACCTGCAAACTGCACTCCGACTGGCGTGAATTAATTGATAGCGGTATCACCATTGACCAAATGGTTTTAATTAAATAAAACAATATTTATAAAATGAGTAAGTATATTGTTAAGGCGAAAAAATATAAAGTACAGGATGATGATTCTATAAAGTCTATTGCCGATGCCAACCAAATGACCTGGCAGGAATTAGCAAAGTTTAATTGGGGAACATCGGAACCAAATAAGATTAATAAATTTCTGAGAGATAAAGTTGGCTGCCGAAAGAAAACGCGGGACGGTAAAAATTATATGTTCACCAGCAAGGATGATCCGGGCATTCTTTATATTCCTGAAGATATGGACCCCAAAAGTTTTCAGGCATCCACTGAGAATACACTTAAAGTAGAAATACCAAACTATAATTTTAAGGAGTGCACGATCAAAGGGATATATGCTCATAAGCACTTAGAGGATCTGGCAGAACGATTAAGCGAACCTTACTTTATTGGGTTACTAATTCCAATTTTTGGGACGGATATACCAGCAGAGGCCTATAGAAAATTATATCAGGACCTAAGCTATAAATCCTTTCCTCCTCCAGAGTATCAAGTGATGAAAGAAAATATTTTGGATGGGCAAGGAATTGGACATGAAGCCGCCTATAATAGGGAAACACAAACGATTCATATTTATCAAGAACTGGTTGATAATGCAATATCAGAAGAAATAAGTAGCCTTCAGACTGATGATAGTGGTAAATTGTTCGCAGCTCTTCAGGAGGAATATGGTCATTACATTGATGATAGTTTAAGAAATAGATTAAGCAAAATTGGAGGAGATGCAAACAGGGATGAAGGGGCAGTTTTTGCATATAATATTTCATTTTTTGAAAAACTAGAAGAACCTAAAATTCATTTTGCTGATGTAAATCATCCTTCTTATAATGGACCTTTGAATCTTGATTTCACTGAAGCATACAATGCACTTCAAGAATATGAAAGCCCTGAAGAACAATTAATTGATGGAAAATATAAAAAATGGGAGTTTTTCGGTGCTATGGATGGACATGAAGATGAAGGTGAACATCATTATTATACTCATGGTACTATTGAAAGAGCTTTAATTGAATCTGGATTTTCAAACTTAGACATACTTAGAATTTATTTTGGAAACTGGCTGCGAGATTTTTCTCAAATAGTTGATCCTAAACTTGTCAGACCGGAGCCATCTCGACGCGGGGCTGCCCAAGCAGAACTTAACAGATGTAGTTCAATTTTGAATGCAATGGATAGACATCGAATATCAAATGACTCTTTAACCGGAAGATCTTTAACCTATCTTAATAGGGCGTTAGATTCTTTTCGCTTTTCTAGAAAGACTTTAACAAGTATTGTGGGTTTTATAGCATACGATGAGTTCAGGCGAAATAGAGAATATGCAGTAAAATTCAAAAACCTTTTAATTGGAAGTGATGGTATGGAAATTCTTGGCGGCTATAGACCACAAGAACATATTGATAATCCTATGCAAGGGGCACTTAATGAACGCCCATGGATGAATAATCATTTGATAGATCCTTTCTTCCCTCCCCCTGCTACAGATGCTCAAATGGCTTTAAACCCTGTTACAAAAATTAAAAACTATATTAAAACAACTACTGCGGGAGAGAGCTTTGAAACTTCTGTTTCTTATATGGAAGGAAAGCTAGAAAGAGCAAAAAATGTCAGAAACACTGATGAAGGTTTCAGATGTTTTGGTGAAGGATTACATGTTCTTGAAGATTTTTTTGCGCACTCAAATTTTGTTGAAATTAGTTTAATAAAACTTGGGTTCAATGTATTCCCTTGGGTAGATAGTGAAATTGTAAATGGTAGAATCCCTTTAGTTACCGGATTATTTGGCTCAACTGATGTAATCGGAAGTATAGCGCCGAAGGTTGCCGAAAAGATTCCACACAATTTAGATGATTATCACCATCTTCAGGCAGGTGAACGCACTCAAAAAGATGAATTGATTTTACTTATATTATTTGATTTAACCACATCACAAGATGCTGACATTTCGCAAAGAAATCCATTGCTTAAAGGGCTTCCAAACATGCATCATATACTTGACTTATTTAACCAATACCTTACTTTGAGAGATATGTATTGCAGTGGCATTAAAATTGTTGAACCAATATTATTTGCAATTAAAGTAGCTATTGATGCCTTTCTTATTCTCCAACGGAAAGTATATTATTTTTTGGCCAGGAATGCCGCAGATATGGTTGATGATTTTCAGACCTATGCAGAAATGATTTCACACCAGCGGATCGGAACTAATCCAAGCCATACTCAATTGGCAAAAGATGACCCTGACAAGCCATTACATGATTTGGCCGGAATTTTAGCAAAAGAAGCAGTTAAAAGGGTAGGTGTTGAAATGTATAAGTGTATGTACATCGGCTCTGCCCAAGGCAATCCTGTGCCTTTGGCAAGTAGTTTTATCGTTCATCCACTGGATACAAATTGGATGGATGATATTGTAAGAAACTGGGCCCGGCAAAATCAAGATAAAATAACAATGGCAATGGATCGGACATTAATGGAACAGTTAAGTAGGCAGTATGAAACAAGGATTTTAGCAACCTTAAGAAGAACAGAGAAGGAATTAGAAGAGGCATTGGAAATTTTTAATAATCTTTATCACTTAGCTGAGCGGGCCATTTCACATTTTTCTATATTCAATTAACAAGGATTTTTTATTTGATTTCTACACAGCTTCCCTTTCAGGTGAAGCTGTTTGAACACAATTTTTTATGTATAGCATCTTCTTGCATTCTCCTTCAATATTCACCGTTGCCAGCGCAGCCATTCCTTTAACAGTGATGTCTTCGCAGCCGCCGGTTCAGTTACGGATAATGCTTTGAACAAAATAATCATTATTAGCTCCAGTCTTCGGTGTTACTCTAATAGATCTTGAGTGATTAGTACATTCATATATTTTGAATTATAAATTACAGATGCCTTTGAACTTTATCGGAGATTGGAGAGGAATCCACGAGATGTTACTTTGATGTTAAACAATCGGATAGTAAGATTTAGAATGTCGGGGCGCGTTTATCTTTATTTATTAGCCCAAACATTTCGTGGTCAGGATGGTGTGGCGGATGAAATACGAAGGCAAATTGATCTTGTTATAAGATCGTCGGGTCATTGGCAGATATCCATTAATGCATTGATAAGTTAAAACTGATGTTATCCGACTTGCATACTTTAGAACCGTGCTGTTACAGTGTTACACCACTGCGACAAAAAATTTAAACTTTTATCTTTTCAATTTTAGCGCCTTGGTTCGTGTCCCATACGAACCGAAAGTTTCGGAGCGTGAGGACAAGCGCCGAGGCGAAGTAAGACATTTTATGATTTACCGCTCCACCTTCACTTCAATTGTCATTGTTCCACCAGGCAGGTAGTTGGATGATACGACTCTAAAAAATCCGCGCTTATTCACCTTCGCACACTTGAACATATAGTATTTTGTAGTGGCTGTTAAATCGGTAGCTGCAATATCAATATCGGTGTAACCGCCATTCAGCGATTTTGATGCAAACAGGTTTGCAATATCTTCATTATTTACAATGCTGCTGTATTCGGTTGAAGTAATTGCAACTTCGCTCATGGTTGAAGAATTATAAGTCGGAAACGAAACCACACCCACCACAGCATTAAAAGTATCGTATGCTGCATAATTGTTGTTTCCAAAAAAGGTCTTATTAATTACACCCAACGACTGGTTCGAAACTAAAGGCGCCGAATGATCATAAATAAAAAAATCAATACTGTCGGCTTTTAATACTGCATTTGCCTGCGTGTATGATTTTCCATTATATAAATCAACAAAAGAAGCAGGATCAGGAGTGCTGGCATCTCTAAACCAATTGATGGTAACAGTGTGCGTGCGTATTGCTATTTTATCCTTATCTTTCTTTTTACAACTCAGCGTAAAAGCGAATGCAATGGCAATGAACAGGAAGAATTGTTTTTTGTTTTTCGTTCAATAATGTTTGCCTAAAAGAAATTTAATTTTTATCGCACCAATATTTCAGGGGAGGTAAAACAGATTCCATCTTTTAAAGATTTTGTTCTGAAAATTATTTATTTATTATTGCAACGCTGAAAATTAAAAAACCATAAAAAAACAAGTATGCCAAACAGAGCAGATATTAAAAAAAGTGTTAAGAAGGGACCATTGGGTGTTGATTTTATCAGGCGTTTGGGTGCCGAAAGTTCAGATGAACTTTTTGAGATAATTCTCTCTAATGGAATGATAAGTATTCAAATCGGAAATGCAAGACAAACCAATGATTTTATCATTGGGCTCGTTAATGACCATCTGAACCGCGAAATGGTAAATTTTGTAAGAACAAGTAATACCATTCTTGGTTTAAAAGGTAAACTGAATACTCTTGGACTTCTTAATGGTATTGTTACGGCAAATGCACGCCCCGAAGGTCAATATAATGCTGCTGCCGGCGATGATAATGCGACTAAAGCAGCCAAGTGGATTTGCGGCGCTTCTACTACCATTGCCGCAGGTGGACCGATTGAAAGCATAAGAAGTATGATAGCTGAAGCCGTGAGAGTCAATACACCCATGACCAATTACTATTCGGTAAAAATAATAAACGACCTGTGCATTGCCGGCGGCGGTGGTCGCACCATTCCAAGAGGTCCTATTATTGCGCCACCAAGCCCGCTTCCGTCCAGCATGAGCGGAGCAGTTCTGTTAAAAAATGCGATGCAGTCGATCGCCAACCGAACACCCAATGATCCGGTAGGATGGAAAGATCTTGGCTGTTATCTTCTTGGTGCAGTGGTGAGCAGTCATGGTTTTACAGATGCCAATGGCAGAACAGCCAGAGTCTTGTATGCTATCTGCCAAATAAAAAGCGGTCAGCCGTTTGTTGCCCCAACCTCGGCGGGCGAAAGTATATTTAATGAGTTGCCGGGATGATAATCGGTGCTGTGCAGGTATACGATAAAAATAATTCTGCCTCGGTGTGTGTGTCCTCACCCCCCGAAAATATTCTCAATTAAATTTCTTAAAGATAAGTTTCAGATAATTGATGGAAGTATCCAGTTCTTCAGTTGTCCAATCTTTTTTTACTAACTGCAAAAAATCTTTCAGTGCTTTATCAATTAATACTTCATCAGCTTGCAGAGGTTTAAGTGTAACAGTTTCTTCTGCTTTCGGTTTTTTGGTTTCGTCTTCCTGAACCGATACACCTTGCTTAATCGTTTGCTTGGTGATTTTAAAACCTGCCATCATTAGCGCATCTTCAATGTAAAACCGGTTGAGCGATTTCTCTTCGGTTTTTAAAATGCGCTCAGCTAATATTTCTATTGGCTTCCAAACATCTGGTTTCTTCAGCTCTTCAAAAATCTGCATGATGATTTGCGAAGGATAATCATCGGCATGAGCGGGCAATTGTTGTTTCAAAAACTTTTGTAGCTTATCAATGTATACTGCATCCTGTCCGGGAATTTCGAGTTCACTTATTCCTGAAGTGCTTTTATCATTTTCAAAATAGTTTTGGGCACACGAACCTGCGCAATAAATCTTCATCAGGTTTTTAGCCACTGCAATTGCCTTGTTTGGGTTTTCTTTAATAATGGTTTGTTCCTTCCCGCTGAAAATTGCCTGAATAAATTCCAGATCGTTGTTTCCGTTCAGTTTCGAGTTCCCCATTCCTGAATCCGTATCCGAAAGTGTTACACCTTCGCAACCATATGTGCATTGATACGCAAATACAATTCGTCCGCTTTCGTGATAAGCACAGAGTTTTAAAATTTCTTCATTCATAATTGTATCATTTGAATTTTACCTTGCTAAAAATAATATTCTAAACCATTTCAGTAGCAACAGAATTTGCTATTGGTTTTTAATAAGTCTTTTTATTTTTACAGGCAGGAATCATCTATCAGAAGAAATAGTAAAATATAATGGCCACCGAACTTACCGAACTGAAACAACACACGCGGCAAACTTTTGTTAAACCCGCTGTGAAAGAAATTGAGATCACCACGCAAATAATTGATGCCATCTTTAATTATTATCCCAAAGAATGTTATTGCCTTGCAGGTTATCTCGATACAAGCGATCAATTCTGGAAAGTGAATTATCACTTCGATTTATTAGTAACGAAGATTGATGAGTTTCTGGAAATAAAAGATTTAGATCAGAAATATTATAACGCAGCAAAGGCAATTGAAAATGTATTGTTTCAAAACACACCCATCCCGCTTTCTGGTTACATGAAAGATACAAAGGTTGGCCAAACAAAAGATTTGAGTACCAATGAGCAGATTATTGCCAGGCATAAACTAATTAAACAATCTAAAATTGATTTCAAATCGGTGATCATAAAATCAAAAGTTGTAACAGCCGCAAAAGAATCGAATCCACCAAAGGAAGAAAAAATGTGGTGGCTTGCAGTGGCACCATTAGCTGCGCCCGGTACAAGTCTCCACGGGACAGGTTATGCGCTCGACATTGCGGGAAACAATTTAGAAACCACACGAATCAGTAATGCACTTGATGCATCATTGGTTTTTAACGAAGCATCGCATGTGCATGTTGAATTTGCAAACTGGAAAGACTTGCTTTAATTGGTTAATGTTAATTTACAACGAAATTTATTTTCATTGATAATTTCATCGCATCATAAAATCAGAAAACAATAAATGAGCTCAGCCGCAAATTATATTTTATTGGATGCCGCCCGCATGTCGGATGAAATTGATAAAGCACTCGAACTTAACAAATCCGGTCAATCACTTTATACAGGCAAGAGCGAAAAAATGCTTGCTTCTGTTTCACCCTACTTATTCAGTTATGAAAAAGAATCTGCGTTTGCAAAATGGAATGCTGAAAACGG
>Ga0114969_10002512_pt1 | contig 15053 bp, 7 predicted proteins | sample M_130807_MF_Meta_FD_87316 | JGI IMG/M metagenome (GOLD analysis project Ga0114969, IMG submission 87316) | Freshwater microbial communities from Lake Montjoie, Canada to study carbon cycling - M_130807_MF_MetaG | ecosystem: Environmental > Aquatic > Freshwater > Lake | place: Lake Montjoie...
CGCGCTGCCCCGGACGCTCGCGATGGTCGGCAACACCGTGTCCGCCGTCACCGTGAGCGTCGCCTCCGCGCTGACCGCGACCGCGCCGGGCACGGAAACCTGGACCTTGATCTTCGCGTTGTCGTCCGATGCCTTCAGAAGCGGCGTCGTATAGGTCTTGCCCGACGCTCCCGGGATGGGAATGCCGTTCTTGAACCACGCGATGGCCGTGGGACTCGTCGGGGTGCTGGTGAAGTCCACCGTGAACGTGGCCGTATCGTTCTGCTGGCGGGACACGCTCGCGGGCGGTTGGGTGATGGCGACGCTCTTGCCGGCGGTGGGGGCGACGGCCGCCAGGTACGCCGAGGATATCGGCTGGAGCCCGGCGATATTGTTGAGGTCCTCGCCGGGCGTTCTCCAGGCCACCTGGATATAATCATCGCCGGTGTTTTCCTGGAGGATGCCCTCGATGAAGTATTTCTTGCCGGCAATCAGGTTGACCGGGACGGAGGAAAGCACGCCCTCGCTGTCGGTGAAGGCGTTGCAACAACCGGTTTGCTGGCAGATCAGGGCCAGGTTCGCCTCGGTCTCGTCGGTACTGAGGGACAATTGCCCGGCATCGTCGCTTCGGAAGTAGAACTTGTAGTCGCCCGTCACCGGCGGGATGACGAACCCGGTCACCCGGGCGCCGAAATGTTCCCCGTGGTGGTTGCCCGTCGTATAGGGCCCGAAAACATTCCAATATTCCGTCGAGGTCGGCGAGGACGGATACCTGGGATCCGTGAGCACGGCATCGACGCCGTTTTGGTCTATGGTGTCGAAGTAATCGACCTTGAGGAACCCGGGGGTCAGCAGGTTTTGGGCGCCCAGGTCCGTGGCCGCCAAACCTGCCGTGAGCAGGGCGACTGCCTTGAGTTTCGCGAGGAGGGATTGCATGGTCTGCCTTGGGTGGATGAATCGTGGTGTTGGTCCGCACGCCGTCCATTTGCAGCGCTTTTCCAAGGCGATTTTCACCGGACATCGGGGCACGATCGTCCGCCGGCACCCCCTGTCGTTTCGCCGCTGGAACAATGCAGCAAACCGCGTGTGCGATTGTGTGATCTGACTGGCTTCGCCCTAGCCGTTAACAGGAGTCGGGATGCTTTTGCAAGAAAACGTTTCCCGCTCGTAACATACGCGCCGCTGCCGTGTCTTATATGCCCGGGCCGTCCCGCCAATGGCGAGCCTGCCGACTTGCATTGGCCGGCATATGAGGCGAGGCGATGGATGCCGGGAATGATGGCGGGTCCCTGCGTTCCAAGGGATTGGCGCGAGCGGAGGATTCCCCCGGCGGAACCCCGCGCGGACTGGCCCCGCGACGGCGCGGGACTTTGGGCCGGTACCTCGGTGCCTGATGGCCGCGACTCGGCCGGACCGATTGCCCGACGCGACCGACCCAAGACCAACGGCCGGGATCCCCGCCGGGCCAACCGCGGGAGGTGGCGAGGAGCCCCATGGGCCGATCCCGGTTCAATGGCCCGCGGCAGGCGCGACGGCGCCGGCCCGAATCTCCGTGTGCCGGACCTGTCCCCCGAGATTCGCGGTCCATGCCATCAGGCCGCTGACCACGAGGGCCGCCGAGATCAAGGGGATGCCGAACCAACCGGGAACGGGTTTTCCCCCGCGGAGCAGGATCAATCCGGCCAGCGACGCCACCCCCAGCACGACGATGCCGGTGAACGCCACTCCCGCCGCCTCCTCGTGCTCCTCGATGACCGTCTTGGTGATGCCGGGAAGCGATTGGACGTGGTGCTCGGCGGGTTCGCCGGTGAGATAGACCGGGACGGCCAGAAGGGAGGCGAGGACGAAAACACCCATCGCGACCTTCTTCAGTTCCGCGCTCTTCCGCCATAGGGCCCATCCCAACAGGCCCACCCCGAAGGCGGATCCCAAGACGGGGATGTGGGTCATCATCAGGTGCACGTGGGTTGCGTTCATCGTTCCGTTCCTCTTTCTTTGGAATCCTGCCCGGCATGGGCTGCCCGGCGCCGGATTCCCGACGCTAAAGCTAGGAGCGGGCGTGCGGCGGGGCGAAGAAAGGTTGGGCCAATTGCCGGCCATGGATTGGCGCCGGCCCGGGCACTTTTGCGCGTGGCAATTACTTCTCGGTGAGATGCACCTCGCCCTTCCACCCTTGCGGCGGCGGCGTGGACTGCATCCCGGCCAACAACCCCAGATAGAACGCCGACGGGCCGTCCACACCCCCGCGCGCCGCGATCACCCCGCGGAATCCCGCGCCCGCCCGGTCCCAATCGCGTTCCCCGAACGCCCCCAGCGCCGCGACGAACGCGGCCACCCATTCGGGCAGGGGCCCGGAATCGGCCGGCCCCAGCAGTTCGTGGATGGCCCGCGCCTCCCGCTTGCCCACCGCCACGAAACTCCCGAGCGGCCGCAGGTGGAATCGTCCGGCGGGCAATTGCCGCACCGTTGCGTCCGACAACAGCACCGAGGTTCCGAACCGCTTGTTCATGCCCTCGAGACGCGCCGCGAAATTGGTGGTGTCGCCGATGCAGGTGTAGTCGAAGCGATACCGCGAGCCCAGGTTGCCGGACAAGACCCGGCCCGTGCCGATCCCGATCCGGGTCCGGAAGCGGCGCCCTTCGATTTCCTTCTCGCCCGCGCGGTGCATTTCCCAGGCCGCCTGCACGGCGCGCTCCGCGTGCCGCGGATCCGGCAGGGGCGCGCCCCACACGGCCATCACGGCGTCCCCGATGTATTTCACGATCGTGCCGTCCTCCCTCAGGATCGCGCCGGTGGTCTCGTCGAAATAGGCCACGAGCAACCGCGAGACCTCCTTCGGCGCGAGCGACTCGCTCATCGCGGTGAATCCCTCCAGGTCGGTGAACATGACCGAGGCCTCGACCTCCTCGCCGCCCAACTCGAGCGAGAAGCGGCTCTCGGCGATGCGGTCGGCCATCACCGGCGACAGGTAGGCCGCGAACGCGCCGCGCAACCGTCGGCCATGGCGTTCCAAGACCAGGTATTTGAACCCCAGCGCCCAGCCATAGGCCACGGGACCCTGGATCGCGACGGGCACGAGCCATGTCCACCAGTGATGCGCCTGCCATTGGCCCAGCCACGATCCCGCCACCACCATCGACGACACGCCCGCGACTGCCAGCGCGCCGCCCACGGGTCGGAGGCCCATCGTCGCGGCCGCGTACGCGGTCCCGGCCAACACCGCCAGCAGCACCTGCCAGCGGAGCGCCAGGAGGCAGAGCGGGTCGCCGTCGAGCAGGTTCGACAGGACGTTGGCCTGCAACTCGACCCCCGGCATCCGGCCGTGTCCGAAGCGTTGGTAGGGCGTGCCGAACCAATCGCCGTCGTGGAAACCCTGCCGGGGCCGGGCACCGACCAAAACGATCCGGTTGGACGCGAACCCATGGCCCGACGCGAGCACCTGCGCGAGACCGCGATGTTCGAAGTGGCCGGGCGGACCCCGGAAGTTGATGGCATGTCCCGGTCCGTGCGACGCCATCGGGTGGCCCCCGCCGAGCAAACCCGCCGCCACCGCCATCGCGGGTTCCATTTCCGCTTCCGGCATCGGCAGGTCGCGGACGAACGGGATTCCCTCGCGTTCGTCCTTGGGCACGTTGACGAGGCCCACGCCGGCCGCCGCCGCCGCCAGGGTTTCGTTCGGCATCACCCGCCGCGCGATCGCCGAGTTGCCGGAGGCGCCGAGGTTGCTCGCCGTCCGGTCCACCCGCGCCGCCAGCACCACCCGCCCGTGCGAACGGATCGCCTCCGCCAACTCCGCGTCTTCCGTCGGTTTGTCGGCCCGGAACACCACGTCGAGGAACACGAGCCGCGCCCCTTGTTCCTTGAGCAACCGCAGCAACCGCGCGTAGACGCGGCGGTCCAGGGGCGTCTCCGGCGGCGAACCCGGCGGCAACAATTCCCGCGCGGATTCCGGGTCGATGTCGACGATCGCGATCCGGTCGTCCGACTGGTAGCCGCGGAACGCGAAGGGCAGATCCCGGCTCCACGACTCGAGCGTCCGCGTGAAGGGGAACGCCACCAACAGCACGCCCAGACCCGTGGTCAGCACGAGGCTTCCCGTCTTGCCGATCCACCAGAGCCGGCGTTTTCCGAGGGCTTCCTTCATGATCAGAACGCGAGGCGCAGCCGCGCGTAGAATGTCCGGTCCCGCGGCAACTCCGCGTAGGGATTGAGGGGGTTCAGCCGGTAGTCTTGGCCGGTCACGTTCAGCACGCCCAGCGTCGCCTCCACCCGGCGCCGCGCGAACCGCCATCCCGCATACAGGTTCCCCTGCACGAACGCATCGCCCGCGGATTCCGGCGCGGTCCCGTAACCAAGGTTCCACTGCCGATACCAGGTCGCGTCCGCCCGCGCGAAGAAGCCCGACGGATGGTTGAACACCGCGTGTCCGCCCACCGAGACCAACTCCGCCGCCCTCCGGGTCCGCGGGATTGGCAACGTTTCGTAGCCGTCGTCGAATTCCGACCGCGTGAAGCCGGCACGCAGCCCCAAGGCCCAATCCCGCCCCACCAACCGGTCCAGGGTGCCGCGCACCGAGCGCTCCGTGTAACGGAAGTCCTCGGGCAACGTCGCGGCGAAAACCTTCGTCACCGACACCTTGTCGGGGAGGCGCGGTTGGTAGTCGAACACGCCGACGGTGCGCGAGACGTCCGACTGCAACGACTCGAACTGGAGCCCGGCGTAGGTGTTGGTCCACGGCTTCAGGTCGACGCCAAGTCCCGCGACCTCGAACCGGGGCGCGGACACCGAGCTCGTCACGGCCTCCGAAGCCAGCGTCCGGAACGCCTGCCCAAACCCGGCGATCTGGGTCGGCTCCAGACGGAACGTCTCGTCGAACGTGACCCCGCCCAGCGAGCGGGCCCACATGCCGCGGACGGCGATCGACGGCAGGAGATCCCAGACCAAGCCCGCCTTCGGTCCCAGTTGGCTTTGCTCCGCCCCGCCCGACGAGACGGGGGGATTCCGGAAGTTGTCGGGGAACCGCACGCGGTCCGCCGTCACGCCGCCGGTCAACCGCAGGTCGGGCAACACTTCCCAGGTCGAGTACGCGTACACCGCCCCGCGCGAGAAGCCCTCGCGGAAATCCGCCAGCGCGGGCGGGGATGCGAGGATGCGGGGCACGCGGTCGAACGGCGAACCGGGGTTGGACAGCAACGAATGGACGTCGAAATCCCCCGATTGCGCACGCGCGCCAACGACGGTGGTCTGCCGTTCGGTCTGGAAAATCTGGTTCAGTTCCGCGGTCCACGCCTCGAATCGCCAGCGATAGTCGATGTCGAACGGCACCATGCCGTTGGTCTGGTACGCGCCGTTGTTGGCCCTCAAGACGACCGTCTGCGGCGCCTGGAGGTCGGTGACCGTCTGCAGGTTCTCGAGGTGCCCGCCGAGGAACAGGGTCTGCACCCCCGGCTGCCATTCGTGCCGCCAACCCACCACCGCCAGCGGATGCTGCGGCTCCTCCACGCGGTAGCGGGGGCGGCCGTTCGTCGGGGAATAGTACTGGAAGTCGTCGCCGGCCGAGAAATCCTGGTACTTGGTCAGCACCAGCGCGGTGTCGTCCGGACCCACGCGCGTCTTGGCCGTGGCGTACCATTCCAACCGGTCGAGATCGTTGTTCGGCCGCACGCCGTCGTGGTGTTCGTACTCGACGTCGAGCGACCACGCGAGCGGGCCGGCGGTGCCGTACTGCGAGCCCAGTTGCCGGACGCGGCCGTCGCCGAAGTATTCCGTCGAGGAGTTCAACCCGAGCCGCGGCACCTCGAGCAGGCGCGAGTATTCCTGTTGCGACACGTGTTGCGGCAACACGCCGGCACCGACGGGCGCCAGCAGGTTGGCGAGGAGCAGTTCGTTGAACCACTGGGTCTCGTACCGGAGGTTGAACCGGGTCGGGTCGCGGAGCGCGTCGAAGGATTCCGCGAGGAACAGGTGCGCGGAATGACCGGCTTGGTCGCGGGCCACCGCACGGGCCGCCTCGCGCACGCTGGTCTCGTCGAGCCCCGCGTCGCGGAACACGCCCGCGAGGTTGGCCCCGCGCACCGCGAGGTCCTGGTCCAGGAGCAGTCGCGACCGGAACACGCGGCGGTTGTCGTTCCGTGCCACGCTTTCCTCGAGATCGCGGACCGCGTCGTTCACGGCGTCGCCGCGTTGGCGCAACAGACCGAGGTACAACGGCGGCGTCGGGTCGGACGGGTCCAGGCGGGCCGCCAACCGCAGTTCCTGCAGCGCCCGGCGCGGGTCGCCCGCGTCGTCCCAGGCCTTGCCAAGGTAGCTGTGCAGGATCGCCCGGTTCGGTTCCCGCGCGCACGCGATCGCCAGATCCGCCCTGCCGCCGGCCGCGTCGCGTTGCTGGAGGCGGCAGAGGCCGCGCCCCAGCCACGCGTTGCCCAACCCGCCGTCGAGAGCGAGGGCGCGCTCGAATTCCGCCCGCGCGTCCGCGATCCGCCCGCCCGCCGCCGCGACGAATCCCGAAAGGGCCCGCGCCTGCGCGTTTTCGGGCGACGCTTCCAGCGCTTTCCCCAGCGCCTCCGCGGCGGGGCGGCGTTGGCCGAATCCGAATTCCAGGTCCGCCACCCGGGCCCAGGCGAACCCGAATCCCGGCGAGCGCCGTGCCGATTCCCGCGCGTCCGCCAAAGCCTCCCGCAACCGGAACCGCGACTGGAGCCAATACGAGCGGGCCAGAAATTCGCCCGCCGTCGCCGGCGCTCCCGGCGGGAGTCCCTCCCGCATCTGCACCGCCGCCATCATCGTCCGCAGCGCCCGGCCCGCGGCGTCGCCCTCCGGCAACGCCGCCAGCAACGCCTCCGCCTCCGCCACCTTGCCCACCGAAAGCAGCAGCCCCGCGTGGTACGCACGTTCGCCGTCGCCCGACGGGACCCGGCCCGCGGGATATGCGTCCAGCGCGCGGAGCAGGTTGCCCGATCGGTACGCGGCCACCGACACCGCGAGCAGGGCCGTCGTTTCCGGCGGCAACGTCAGTTCGCCGGGGTCGAGCACGCCCGGGTAGTAGAGGCACCACTGGATGATGCTGGTTGCGTCGATGACCGGCACGAGGCGGGGCGCCTGGCCGGGCGCGACGATTCCCTGCAGTCGGTTGGTCACCACGACCGGCGTCCCCACGCCCTGGGCGCTCGCCAGGGTCACGACGCCGTCGAACACCGTCAGCAGCGTCGTCCCGTCCGCCTGGACCTCGAGGTGGAATTCCGTCCCCTCGATGCCCGCCACCGCGGTGCCGGTTTCCACCTCGATCGCGCGCGGGGCCGTGCGGTCGAGGAAGTACATTTTCCCGAGGCGGAAATCCAACCGCGCGCGGGCGGTGGCGCGCCGCGGCGGCAGCAACTCGAACTCGCTGAGTTCGTTCACCTGCAGGACGTCGAGGTCGGCCAATTGCACCGCCGCGCGGCTCCGCGCCTGGGTGCGGAGTCGGTCCGAGAATTCCAACCGATCGCCGCGGACCGCGTTCGTCCAAGCCGCCGGCAAGGCCCTGCGCGCCAAAGTCGCCGCGCCGTCCAACGACGCCAGCACGGCGTTCGTCGCGTCTCCGGCCATCGCGCTCCCGACCGCCAGGAACAGCCACGCCACCCACCCCCGCATCGGGCGCGTCCGCTTCATGGCAACACCACCGCGCGGATGAATTCGGCCGCGCGTCCCGGCACCGGTGTCACCGGCACGTCGACCGTGCCGGCCGGAGGCACCAACTGCTCGTCCACGCGCGTCCACGCGCGCAGGTCTTCCGATCGCTCGACCCGCACCCGGGTTCCCGGGCGCCCGCCCAGTTTCACGGTATAGCCGCCGTTGGCGAACCGCGGCGCGCCCCACTGCAGCGGCGTCACCGTCACCCGCACTTTCCTAGTGCCCGCCACGTCCACGCCGCCGCTCGCGTACGACGCCCTCACGGTCAGGTCCGTCGTCCGGGTCACCGCCGCGGTGTCGAGGACACCGGCCGCGGAAATCGTCGCCGGCCCGTCGACGTTCCAATCCGGATCGATCGCCTCGGTCACGCCGTCGGTCCACGTCGCCGACGCCGTGAAGGCCGCGCCCGCGCCGCCGGCCAGTTGGTCCGGTCCGCCCACCGACACGGACGAAAGCTCGACCAGATCCAGCGCCGGCGCCCCGCTGCCGGAATCGATGCGGATGGCGCCGCCACCGGGACCGACGTTGGACAGATCGAAGTACGGCCACGGCCCGGTTCCCAGCAGACGCCGATCCACGGATCGCCACCGGCCGGCCCCGGACTTGGTGGCCGCCAGTTCCTCGAGCACCGCGTAGCCGCCCCAACCGATGCCTTGGTCGCCGAAGGAAAGTTGTCCGTCGGACGTCGGCAACGTCATGTCCACCGGCACCGTCGCCACCTCGCCCGGCGCCAGTCCGTTGGTCGACACCACCAGCACGTTCGCCAGATCCGCGCGGGCCAGATCACCGGCCGGCGAATCGTTGCTGTTGTTCAGGGCGTAACCCGGCCGACGGTAGAGCCGGAGCTGAAGCGCACCGGTCGTTGCCTCCGACTGGTTTTTCACGGTCATGCTCCCGGAAATCCGCGCCGTCCGATCGGCCTCGTTGGCCACCACGGCGACCTGCGTCTGGCGGATGGATACCGGGGAAGCGGTGAGGTCCAGACGCACCTTGGTGAAAACGTGGTTCTCGACCGCGCCGAAGTTGTCGAAAGGCATTCCGCCCACGGCAAACTCGTAGCGGTGGCCGGCCACGGCATCGAAGGAGGCAATCGCGGTGAGGCCAACGACGTGGGAATCCGCGGGCACCGGCACCAGCGAGTACACGTCTTTCCCCTCGAGGATCCGCAGACCCAACTGGCTCTGGTTGCCGGTCACCGAGACCGTCGCCCGCGTCCCTCCCGGACCGAGGTCCGCCGGCGCCGTCCAATGCCACCAGATGTCCGCCGTTCCCGGCGGAAACGTCGTCTCGCCGAACTCCATGCCGGCCGCCAGCAGGCTGCCTTCGACCGGTCCTTTGTCCGTCGGGGCAATCGCCGGCGAAAGCTCGAACACATCCATGGAATATGGGATGCGGTACGACAGATCGATCTCGCAGGGCCCCGGATTCAACCCGCCGCCGAAGGGGTCCGGAATGGTTTCGACCCGGATCCACACCGGCTTTTCGTAAACGGTGAAAAAGCTCGTCGGGAACGAGCGGCCCTGGTTGTCCCGAAGTTCCTGCCGGAGTTCCACGAGGTCGGCGAAGGACTCCGTCTCCGACCGGCTGGTGTAGGCGACGAACCGGTGCCCGGCACTTCTCGACGTGAGCGTCATCAGGCCGCGCGAATGGCGCGGCGAAATCCATTTGAACCACACGGAATCGCCGCCGGCCCCGGCGCCGAGCGGCTTCGGTTCGCCCACTTCCACCGTGGCCATCCGGTTGTCACCCGATAGGACGACATCATCCCCGACGACCGGGACCGCGCCCGCGAAATCGTCGCCTGCCGGCGGGGCCAGCAGCGCGTAACCGACGTCGGTCGAGAGCGCGAGGTCGAGGATGCGGGGAAGCGGCGGAGGGAATGGAAGCGGGGTGACGGCGACGGTGTCTCCCCATTGGATCACCGCCTCGTCCGTCCGCACCGCGACGTCGAACGGTTCGAACAGCGACGCCGCGACCACGGCGGTCGGCGGGAATGCAAGGGAGTCCGGCACGACGAAGTTCGTCGCCCCGCCGAATCCGCCCCACGAAAACACCTTGCCGTCCAGACCGAGCGCCACCGCCTGGACATGCCCGCCCCGGATCATCCGCAGGGGCGGCAGGTTCGCCGGCTTTTGCTTCGCCCCGGGCCCGGGGCCCCAAACCAACAGGGAACCGTCGGTCTTCAACGCGTAATCCTCGTCCAAACCCGCCGACAGCATCCACGTGCCCGCCAGTTGCGAGGCCGAAGGCGCGCCGGCCGGCGCGGCACCCCACGCGGTCAACTTCCCCGCGGCATCGATCGCCAGCGAATGCGAAGGGCCCGCGGCGACCGCCACGATGTTCGCCAACCCGGCAGGGACCGCGGTTTGTCCCAACGCGTTGTCGCCCCACGCCCGCACCGTCCCGTCGCGCAACCGCGCCACCACGTGGCCCGCGCCCGCCGCGATCTGCGCCACCGGCCCGATGCCCGACGGCGGTTGCGGCCCCGACGCCGGCCACACCACCACGCCGCCATCCGGCTTCAACGCCACGCCGAACCCGATGCCGGCACCGATGCCCGTGGCACCCGTCGTGGTCTCCGGCGGCACCAACGCCCCGGTCAGTCCCGGCCCCCAGGCAACGACGCGATTCCGATGCGGCGGCGGCGCCACTTCGACGACGCCCTGGATGAAATTGAGGTTGTTGTCGACGTCGTCCCAAAGCAGGTCGCCGCGGAGGTAGGTCCAGAACTGCGTGCCGGTGCCATCGCCCAGCGGGCCCGAGTTGTTCGGTCGGCCCGTCCACCAGTTCGCGTACGAAGGCGTCTCGCCGCCGGCCCACGAGAACAACGGCATGCGCTGGACCGGCGTCCACCCCACCGTCGGCACCTTGTTCGTGTCGCGGAGGCCGATCCAGAGCGACCGCGGTCCCGACGGCCCGGGGCCAAAGGTTCCGGAGACCCATAGGTTTTCGGCCGCGTCGTTGATCGTGACGAGGTGGCCGCCCAATTGGACCGCGCGGGCCTCCGCCTCTTCCCAGCTCGAGAGATCGAGAAGGTAGTAATCGTGCCCGTTGGCCGGATTGGCCACCGGACCGGCGATCACCGCGGGAGAAGGCGTCTGGGCCGCGGCCCGCAGGCAGAACAGCCCTGCCACAAGACCACCCACCCCCTGCTGGACAAGGCGGGCCACGATGGCCCGGGGATAAAGCAACATGGAGTTCGGCATGGGATCCGTTCCGACGGGGAAATTCCATACCCGCTCCACCCCGCGCGTGCACGTCCCAATCCGCGGGGACGCACGCGGCGGGCGAATCGTGGCATCGCGGGCCACCGAACGCCCCGGAGCGTCGCGGCGTTCCCAAGACCTTGCGACCCGCGCTCCATGGCGCTTCGCGCGGAAGACACCCTCCGACGCTGCTTGCTCCCTGCCTTGCCCCGAAAATCCTCCGCTCGCCACGGGCCGGATCCTTCCCCAAAGTACCGCCCGTCATGAGCGCCGAATCCCGTCTCAAGGAATTGCAACTCGTCCTGCCGCCCGCCCCGAAGCCCGTGGCCGTCTATCGCCCGCTCGTGGTGCTGGGCAATGTCGCCTATGTCTCCGGACACGGCCCCGTCTGCACCGATGGCTCGCTGATCAAGGGCGTGGTCGGACGCGACGTCGATCTCGCTGGCGGCCAGGCCGCCGCGCGCCAGGTCGGCCTCGCCATCCTCGCCACCCTCCGCGAACACCTGGGTTCCCTCGACCGGGTGAAGCGCGTCGTGAAGATCCTCGGCATGGTCAACACCGCGCCCGATTTCTACGATCACCCCAAGGTGATCAACGGCTGCAGCGAGCTGTTCGCCGCGGTCTGGGGGAACGAGAACGGCATCGGCGCCCGCAGCGCCGTCGGCATGGGCCCGCTGCCCGGCAACATCGCCGTCGAGATCGAGGCGATCTTCGAACTCGTCTGAACCGCCATCCACCGACGGAACATGGAATTCCACCGCGAACCCGAACCCAAACCCGCCTGGTATTCCATCGCCAATGCCGGTGACGTGGCCTCGCCCGCCCTGCTGCTCTACCGCTCCCGGATCGAGGCCAACCTTCGGGAAATGCTGCGCATCGCCGGCGATCCCGCCCGCCTGCGCCCGCACGTCAAGACGCACAAGCTCGCCGAGATCGTCCGCCGGCAGGTCGCCCTCGGCATCTCGAAGGCCAAGTGTGCCACCATCGCCGAGTGCGAACTCGCCGCGGCCAACGGCGTCGCCGACGTCCTGCTGGCCCTGCAACCGGTCGGCCCCGCGATCAAGCGCCTGGCACAACTCGCCGACGCCTTCCCGGCGGTGAAGTTCTCGGCGGTCGTCGACAACGACGACGTCGCGGAAATGCTGGACCAGGAGTGGAAGGGACGCCCGCCGCTCGGGGTGTTCGTCGATCTCGACGTCGGGCAACACCGCACCGGCATCGCGCCGGGCAACGACGCCCTGGCGTTGGCGCGCCGCGTTTCCCGGTTGCGAGCGCTGCGGTTCCGCGGCCTGCACGCCTACGACGGGCACCTCGGGATTGCGGATCCGGAGGAACGCGCCGCGCGCTGCGACGCCGCCTACGAACCGGTCGCCGCGCTGGCCGCCGCCCTCGTGGCCGGCGGGATCCCGGTGCCCGCGATCGTCGCGGGCGGTTCCCCGACCTTCGCGATCCACGCGCGCCGGCCGGACGTCGAGCTGAGCCCGGGAACGACGGTGCTTTGGGACGCCGGCTACGGATCGAAGCTCAAGGACCTGCCGTTCCTTCCCGCGGCGACGCTGCTGACCCGCGTGGTGAGCAAGCCGGGTCCCGATCTCCTCTGCCTCGACCTCGGCCACAAGGCCGTGGCGTCGGAAATGCCCCATCCCCGCGCGGTGTTCCCGTCCCTGCCCGACGCGGAACCGGTCTCGCACAGCGAGGAACACCTGGTGTTGCGCACCACCAAGGCAGATCGGATCCACGTGGGCGACGTCCTGTACGCGATCCCGTGGCACGTGTGCCCGACGGTGGCGTTGCACCAGGAGGCGTGGTTGGTCGACGAGGGCCGCGCGGTCGAGTGCTGGCACATCCTCGCCCGGGCCCGCCGCCTGCATTGGTAGCCGCAGACAGCCTAAATATTTCTGGCGGCGGCGCGTCCGCCTTTCCACGTTGTTGTCATGCCCGTGATCGAAAGAACCATCGAGGTGAAGTGGCGCCACCGGGTGCACTTCACGGAAGGGGCGTTCTCCCCGGGCAATCCCGTGCTCCGGGACATCCTCGCCGACGGTCGCCCCGCGCCCTTCGGCCGCCGCGCCAAGGCGCTCGTGGTCGTCGACGAATCCCTCGCGCATGCCATGCCCCACCTCGTCCGGGACTTGGAAGCCTACTTCGCGACCCACGCCGACACCCTCCAACTCGTCGCGCCCCCCGTCCTCGTGCTGGGCGGCGAGACGGTCAAGAACGCCTACTTCCGCGTTTCCGAAATCCACGCCCTCGTCGACCGCCACCACATCGACCGCCACAACTACGTGATCGCCATCGGCGGCGGCGCCCTGCTCGACATGGTCGGTCTGGCCGCCGCCACCGCGCACCGCGGCGTCCGCCACGTCCGCATCCCCACCACCACCCTGGCCCAGGACGACTCGGGCGTCGGCGTGAAGAACGGGATCAATGCGTTCGGGAAGAAGAATTTCATCGGGACGTTCGCCCCGCCGTTCGCCGTCATCAACGACTTCGGCCTGCTCGCCACCCTCGGCGCCCGCGACAAACGGGCCGGATACGTCGAGGCGGTCAAGGTTGCCTGCATCCGCGACGCCCGGTTTTTCGAGTCGATCGAACGGGATGCCGACGCCCTGGCGGCGTTCGAACCGGAGGCCATGAAACGCCTGATCCGGCGCAGCGCGGAACTCCATCTCGACCACATCGCGAGGAACGGCGACCCGTTCGAGATGGGCAGCGCGCGCCCGCTCGATTTCGGCCACTGGTCCGCGCACAAGCTCGAGCAACTCTCCGAGTACCGCCTGCGCCACGGCGAGGCCGTCGCGGTCGGGATCGCCCTCGACGTCGTCTACGCGCGGCTCGCCGGCCTGCTGCCCGACGCCGATGCCGAGCGGGTCCTCGGGTTGCTCGAGCGGCTTGGGTTCGAGTTGTTCTCGCAGGAATTGCTGCACGCGGACGAGGACGGCCAGCTGCTGGTCGTCGCCGGCCTCGAGGAATTCCGCGAACACCTCGGCGGCGAGTTGACCATCACCCTGCTGCGGGCCATCGGCCAGGGCTTCGAAGTGAACGCCATGGACCTGCCGCTCGTGATCCGCGCCATCGGGGAACTCCGCGAACGGCACGGCCAACGCCAGCGCACCGTCGCCCTCCCGGCGTCGCGAACCGCGTCACGCTGACCGCCATGCCCCGCGTCGCCGTCCTCAACGTCGTCGGCCTGACGCCGTCCCTTGTCGGCCCGCGCACGCCCCGGCTCGCCGCGTTCGCGAAACGCGGCCACGTCGCCGCCATCGATCCCGCGCTCCCCGCCGTCACCTGCACCGCGCAGTCCGACTACCTGACGGGCCGGCGCCCCTCGGTCCATGGCATCGTCGCCAACGGTTGGTACGATCGGTCGCTCGCCGAGGTGCACTTCTGGAAGCAATCGAACCACCTCGTCGCGGCGCCGAAGGTCTGGGACGAGCTGCGCGGGCTCGTGCCCGGCTTCACCTGCGCGAAGATGTTCTGGTGGTACAACATGTATTCCACCGCGGATTTCTCGGTCACGCCGCGACCCATGTACCCGGCGGACGGCCGCAAATTCTTCGACGTCTATTCGTGGCCGTACGCGCTCCGGCCCGACCTCAAGGCCGCGCTCGGCGATTTCCCGTTCCCGACCTTCTGGGGCCCCGCCGCCGGAATCCAGTCGCCGCAGGGCACGCCCGACGCCGCATCCCGCTGGATCGCCGCCTCGGCCCGCTGGATCGAGGAGAAGCACCGACCCACGCTCAACCTGGTCTACCTCCCGCACCTCGACTACAACCTCCAGCGCCTCGGTCCCCACCATCCCGCCGTTGCCGAAGACCTGGGCCGCATCGATGCCATCGCCGGCGATCTCATCGATTACCTGGAGGCCCGCGGCGTCGCGGTGATCGTGCTCAGCGAGTACGGGATCACGCCCGTCGACACGCCGATCCACCTGAACCGGGAATTCCGGAAGAAGGGCTGGATCACGGTGCGGGAGGAACTCGGGCTCGAGGTGCTCGACGCCGGCAATTCCCGGGCCTTCGCGGTGGCCGACCACCAGTCCGCCCACATCCAGATCAACGATCCCGGCATCGCCGGCGAGGTGCGGGCCCTGTTGGAATCGATTCCCGGCGTCGCCGAAGTCCACGGCGCCGAGGGAAAGCGACGACTCGGCCTCGACCATCCCCGCGCCGGCGACCTCGTGGCTTTCTCGAGGGAGAA
>Ga0114969_10002518_pt1 | contig 15043 bp, 10 predicted proteins | sample M_130807_MF_Meta_FD_87316 | JGI IMG/M metagenome (GOLD analysis project Ga0114969, IMG submission 87316) | Freshwater microbial communities from Lake Montjoie, Canada to study carbon cycling - M_130807_MF_MetaG | ecosystem: Environmental > Aquatic > Freshwater > Lake | place: Lake Montjoie...
CAGTTTCGTTGAAAGTCCTGAGTTGCAAACTCAGGACAGCAGAACAGCAATATTTTAATCTTATAAATCCTTTTAATCTTATAATCCTGTTCCAATTTTGTTTTATTTTTTTAATCCTTTATCCTGCACGTTGAGTTAGCTTGCAAAGAAGACTTGTTCTTTATGGTTCCAGTTTTTTTGAAAGTCCTGAGTTGCAAACTCAGGACAGCGTTAGACAGGATTATATTAAAATTGAGTAGGCATATATTTTTATCTACTTTTGCGTTGAATTATTGGAAGTAAGAGGATAATACACTTTTTACTTTTTGAGGGTATTGAAGAGGAACTATTTTGTGAGAATTGCGTAATAGGATACGCATTAAAATCCCTTAAAAAGTAAATTATGTACTTTTCAGAAATACTAAACAATAGTTAAGTCTAACTAAATAAACATTTTATCAATTTCCGAATGGAAAAAAAACTAATTGGGAGCAATAACCTTATTGATCAAAAGGACTTAAAGAAAGCTTTTACTACCATAGGTAAAAACTGGATGTGGTTTACTGTATTTCTTTTAATTAGTGGAGGATTTTCGGCAGTTTATCTTTACAAAGCAACGAATTACTATGGTGCTGCAACACAAATCCTTGTTAAGCCACCAAAAGATCCATTTAAAGATGCATTAAGTGAATCACTTTCTAGCAACAATCCGAAGAAAGAAGATGTTGCGAATGAGATGATGATTTTAAAATCCACAAAATTGGTGGAAGAGACCGTTAAGAAACTCAATTTAGACATCTCCTATTACATTAAAGGCAGATTAAAAACCGGAGAGGTATATCGCGGAACCCCGTTTTTTGTTGAAGGGAAAATGTCAGATGCATCACTTTACAATGTACCCTTTGAACTTCGAATTTTAACCAAAGATCGCTTTAAAGTGGAAGTTCATACGGAGTTATACAATTTTGTTAGAGAAGCCCGCTTTGGAGATCCAGTTGTTTCTGATCGTTTTTCATTTATTGTGAATAGTGACACTACTGCAATTAAAGAAAATAAAAAGATTGGTGAAATTGGTTATGTTTTTAAATTTAAAAATCATACTGAATTAGTTAAGACCTATCAAGAAGCCCTCGTAGTTGAAAAAGAACTTGATGCTTCAGTAATGAAATTATCGGTTGAAGATGAAGTCCCGGAAAAAGCCATTGATTTTTTAAATACCTTAACAAGTATCTATATTGAAAATAGTATTTCTGTAAACAAGAAAGTTAATGAAAACACCCTTGAATTTATTGAAGGGCAATTACGTGAAGTAGAGGGTCAATTAAACAGTGTGGAGGGGAACTTAGAATCGTTTCAGAGAGCAAAAACAACATTAAATTTAGGTCAAGAACAAAGTGTATTATTCCAACGCGTTGTAGATTTTGATTCTGAGAAAGCTAGATTAAACATACAGCTTAAGTCGATCGACATGATGTATGAATTTTTAACCGGAGGAGGTAATGACATGTCTTTATCGCCAACACTTCTTGCTGAATCGAATGATCCTTCATTAACAGCTTCTTTTACGGAGCTATATGCACTACAACAAAAGAGAAGTAATTTAATGTTTAGTAATACTGCGAATAGTCCATTAGTGAAAGAAGCTGATGTTCAAATTTCAATATTAAAACAAAACATTTTAGGAATTGTACTTAATGTTAGAAAAACACTTGTTACTAAAATTAATAGTTTAAGTAGTCAGGTAGGAGAATATCAAAGTACGATACGAGAGATGCCAACTACACAGCGAGGATTAGTAAATATTAATAGAAGTGTGGAGATCTATTCGAAAATTTATGAATTCTTATTACAAACGAGGGCACAGACAATAATTTCAAAGGCTGCTATTGTGGCAGACAGAGTTGTACTAGAGCCTGCATACTCAAAAGGATTAATACATCCAATAAAGTTAAAAATAGTGCTAACGGGCATCGGTATTGCCTTAGCTTTATCCTTCTTTATAATTTTCTTGAAAAGTATGTTCTACAATTACGTACAAACAAAAGATGATTTGAAAGAGATTACCACTTTACCAATCACTGGCGTTATTGGCAAGGCAAAAGATGCTGAAACTGAATATCAAATCGTTGATAAATTTCCTAAATCACAAACAGCAGAAGCATTTAGGGTTATACGAACAAATCTTTCGTATTTTGCTCCTAATGCTAAAAGCAAAGTAGTTCTTGTTACCTCGTCGGTAGCTAATGAAGGTAAAACATTTTGTGCTATAAATATTGCGACCATTTTTGCAAAAGCTAAAAAGAAAGTAATATTATTAGATTTAGATTTACACAAGCCTAAACAAGCAAATGCATTTAACTTACAAAATGATGTTGGCGTAACTTCTTATATTGTTGGTCAAGCAAAACTTAATCAGATTATAAAGGACACTGGCATTCAAGATTTACAAGTTATTTTAACTGGGCCACGTACACCAAATGCTTCTGAATTAATTCTAGATCCAATGATGGAAACTTTGATCAATGAATTAAAGGAACATTATGAATACATCATCATAGATACACCACCAGTAGGATTGCTATCGGATGCAATAGAATTTATGAAGTTTGCTGATTTAAGTTTATATGTAGTTAAAGCTGGTTATTCGAAAAAGGATTTTGTAGATATCGCTCATCAGATAGTAGAAAGAAATCATGTGAAGAATTTATCCTTCATATTAAACAATGTGAATAGTAAAAATATTCCTGCTGGTTATGGTGGAGGATATTACGCTTAACAATGGATAATCAAATCACCCCTGAACATATTCAAGAAGAATATGAAGGATCGGGAGGAAGCACCCTTAAGAAGGCAATATCAAGTTTAAACAGCCAATTAAATTCTGGCCATCGCCGGAAGATGCTTGCTTTAATGGTTCTAATTTTCATTTCAGCGATATTGGATGTATTTGGACTTGCGTCGATATTACCACTCGTTCAAATAGCGACAAATTCTGGGTCTAATAGTCATCGAAATATTTATTTACAAAACATTTATGATTTCTTCCATTTCCAAAATGACAAATCCTTTTTATTGTTTCTTTTACTCTCCGTATTATTCTTCTTTATTGTAAAAACAATATTTGGTTTTTTTGTAAATTATTTACAAACGAAATTCAGTGGTGTTATTGCAAATCATATTACGCGCAGACAGTTTAATAAATATTTTAATTTAGATTTTAACTCCTTCACTTCGTTAAAGAGTAGTGCAATTACGCAACATATATTTAACACTCCTTTAAGCTATACAAACTGGGTAGTATTGCCGTTAATTATGCTTGCCTCTGAATTACTAATAGTATTTTTAATTATTGGAGGAATTGCCATTTATGATATTAAATTATTTCTATTTATTGCAATTATTGTTGGGCCTTGTACCTGGTTAATCTATTATGTTTTAAAAAACAGATCGTCGCGGGCAGGGGCTGAGATGAATAGAATTTATCCGCTTTCATTAGGCACACTTACGCAAACCATTGGTGGATATATTGACATCAAATTAGCAGACAAAGAACTTCTTTATCGTGATAAATTTTTAAAATTTCAAAGAAGATATCAGAGCTTAGAAATGACTTCCTATTTGTACAACTTAGTACCTATGCGTGCGAATGAATTAGTAGCATTATCAGGCGTTGTATTAATATTTATTTATGCAATATTTTTAACTGACAATAGTTCACAAGCAGTAGTGATGGTGAGTTTATTCGCTGCAGCCGCATATCGATTAATGCCATCCTTAAATCGAATAGTAAGTTCGATGGTATATTTAAGAAGGAATATGAGTTCGATGGACATACTAGATATGTACAGTGAATTAGTTTATGATCGCAAAGATGAAGGGCCTGGTGAAAAAGTAAACTTTTCGGATTCAATTGCATTGAAAAATTTATCTTTTCATTTTCCAGAGAAAAAACATAATGTACTTCAAGATATTAATATAGAAGTAAAAAAAGGTGAAAAAATTGGCATCATTGGTTCATCTGGTTCGGGAAAAACAACTTTAATGAATGTTCTGCTTCGTTTTTATGAAGAGCAATTTGGACATATTTTAATCGATGGAAAACCATTACGCAAAGAACAAATGCGTGATTGGAGAAGCATGATTGGATATGTAAAGCAAGATATTTATTTGATGGATGCTTCTGTAAAAGAGAACATCACTTTTGGGGAAGAAGTTGTTGACGAAGAGCGACTAAGGCTTGCTGTAAATCAATCCTCATTAGATTCATTAATTGAATCATTGCCTGATGGTTTGGATACTACAATTGGTGAAAGAGGATCCCGCTTATCGGGTGGGCAACGTCAGCGTATTAGTATAGCACGTTCCTTGTATCGCAATGCAGAAATTTTAATTTTTGACGAGGCAACATCCGCGTTAGATAATCAAACTGAACAAGAAGTTAGTGAATCGATAGATTCATTATCAGAAGTACATAAAACAATTTTCATCATTGCACATCGCATTACAACACTTCGGAATTGCGATAGAATTTACGAATTAAAAGATGGAAAAATTGAAGGTGTTCATACGTATTCTGAATTAGTAGAGAAGGTTCTTTAACTGAATTACGAATTACGAAAAAATTTGAAATTTTAGGGGGAGAATTTGGTTTTTTTACATTATTTTTTTGAATGAAGAACAAATTTGTGGGGTTGGTCGTATAAAGAATTTAATTATTAGGTTAAAGAAATTATGGCATGAGTAATCGTATATTGATAGTAGTTGGTACTCGACCAAACTTTATAAAAATTACACGCTTTAAAAAAGTAAATGAGGCAATGGGAAATCCATTTGATATTCGCATTGTGCATACTGGTCAGCATTATGATGATAAAATGGCGGCTATTTTCTTTGAGCAATTTGAATTAGAACCTGATTTCTTTTTAAATATTCCACAAGGAACACCCAACAACCAAATGGCTGAAATAATGCTAAGGTTAGAAAAAGTAATTCTTGATTTTAACCCTTCCTTGGTAATGGCAGTTGGTGATGTGAATTCAACATTTGCAGCCGCCTTTACTGCTCATAAATCTGGGGTAAAAGTTGCTCATATTGAGAGTGGGTTAAGAAGTCTTGACCGCGGAATGCCAGAGGAGATAAATCGCTTATTGACTGATGAGATTAGTGATTATTTTTTCATTACCGAACAAAACGGCATAGATAACTTATTAAAAGAAGGCAAAAGCAAAGAGCAAATGTTTTTTGTTGGAAATACAATGATTGACACTCTTGTAGGCTTTGATTTAAAAATCAACGAAAGTAAGATCCTTGAACAATATAATTTGAAGTCACAGGGTTATGCTTTGATGACCATGCATCGTCCAGCGACAGTTGACAACGAAGAAGGGTTAACCAAATTAACAGATATAATTGACTATATTACAACGAATTACGATTTAGTTTTTCCGATTCATCCAAGAACTTTAGGCAAGCTAACTCATTTTGGATTGATGGAAAGAGTGAAGGCGAATAAGCGATTAATTCTTACCGATCCATTAGATTATTTTGCATTTCAAAAACTTACAGCTGATTGTAGATTTGTAATTACGGATAGTGGTGGTATTCAGGAAGAAACAACCTTTCGTAGAGTTCCTTGTTTAACATTGCGTCCGAATACAGAAAGACCATCTACAGTATGGATTGGCACTAATGAACTTGTTCCATTTACAATTGAAATTGTTCGCCAAAAGATTAGTGAAATAATTGAGGGGCGCTATAAAAAAGGGGAAATTCCACCTATGTGGGATGGCAAAGCTACAGAGAGAATATTGCAGCAATGTTTGACACTAATGGGGCTTCAAGATGGAGAAAGGATTTTGGATTTTGGATTATAAGTTTGGGATTTTAGATTTTCAAGGAGGGTTTAGCTTGGGCGTCTCACAAAGTTGCGAGGGCCACAGATTTGTTTAGGTTTCTCGCAGAAGTGCGAAGGCGCAGAGGTCATCTTAGAGACTTAAAGGTTTAAAATAATTGTATTTATCCATTGTAAATTGATCAGATTTCAATCTGATTGAATAATTTAGCCAACTAGGCGTTTTAACGAAGGTTACGAGTTGATTATTTCTAATAATTGCAGAAACCTTACTTTAGAAAACACGTAACTAGTATCAAAAAAAAAATGTTAAAACAAGTGAAAAGTTGTATTTGCGATATGTTTTACAATTTATGAAAAAGCAGTTACTATTAACCTTTGATTATGAACTTTTTTTAGGTCCCAAAAGTGGGCAAGCAAGTTCGTGCTTATTAAATCCAACGAATGCATTATTGAATATTATGCGACCTCATGGAGTAAAAGCAATTTTTTTCGTTGACACAGCCTATTTATATACACTTGAAAAATATTCCAAGCAATATGAGAATTGTAAAAACGACTTACGGATTGTAAGCGATCAAATTCAAAATATTGTTCGTGAAGGGCATTATGTATTTCCGCATATTCATCCACATTGGCTTGACGCAAAATATCTTCCTGATATTCATGAATTTGTTTTAAAAGATGTTCGTCGTTACCGTTTTCATTCACTTGACAAACAAGATCGTCAGTTATTGTTTGGTGAGTCGATGCGAATAATTTCTAATATTATTCATCCTGAATTTCCTGAATATAAAATCAATGGTTATCGTGCTGGTGGATGGTCAATTCAGCCATTTGAAGACATCAAACCTTTTTTTAAATCCTTTGGGATTGAATACGACTTTAGTGTAATGCGTGGTGCCTATCAATTCTCAAATGCACAATATTTTGATTTCTCAGATTCCCCTGCAAAACCTATTTATAATTTTAGTGATGATGTGGTGAAAGAAAATAAAGGTGGAGAATTTACACAATTAAGTAGTTCGGTAATTAAGCTAAGCCCTTATATTAAGATGGGTGATCGAATTTTACAGAAAGTGTTATTTAAGTTTGTAAATGATCATACCTATGGCAAAGGAGTTGGGCAGCAGCCTAAGGCGTTAAGAGATTTAAGTCCGAGATCATTGAAAGGACATCCTTCGAAAGACAGAAGCCATGAACCAGTTGCAGTAGAATTACTAAGCGTTGTAAAGCTTCAAAATTATTTGAATTTTTTTCGTGAAGAGAACTACATGCATTTTGTATCTCATCCTAAAATGGTGAGCAATCATAATTTAAGTATGCTAGATCAATTTCTTAAAATTGTGTTTCATGATTATAGCATTGAAACAGATTTTTTAAAAATTGCTGAATTATACAAAAAATAATAATCCTAATATTAACTTATTTAATTCAAATAGTAGGATCAAATTCATGATTAATATATCAGTAATAATACCAAGCTACAATGTAGAACTCTATATCGAGGACTGTTTGCGCTCAGTATTGAGGCAAACGCAATCTGCATTAGAGATAATTTGCATTGATGATTGCTCGAATGATAAGACACATGAGATTATAAAAAAAATGCAAGTTGAATTTCCGAATCGCATTGAATTATTTTTAAATGAAGAAAATAAAGGAGCTACTTATACACGTAACCGTGGACTAACTGTATCCTCTGGAGAATATGTTCAGTTCCTTGATGCAGATGATTTATTGTTTGTAAACAAACTTGAATTACAATCGAAGAAAATTGAGAATTCAATTACAAGACCAGATATATTAGCAGGAAGTTGTACTAAAATACTTTTAAATAATTCTGAACGAAAGCTTATCTCAACTGTACAAGATCCTTGGTGTGCATTAGTTAGTTCTAAGTTAGGCGTAACTTCTGCAAACTTATTTAAACGAGAAAAATTACTAGCTGTAAAGGGTTGGGCTGATGGATTGCAAAGTAGTCAGGAATATGAAATGATGTTTCGATTATTGCAAAAAAAAGCAACTGTAGAATTTGATTCCACTATTTTAAATATAAATCGGGAGCGCACTTTTGGATCAATAACCAAAACAAATCCAAATGAAATGTGGAAACGCTACATTGCATTACGGATTAAAATATTCGAATATCTGCGAGATAACAATGAACTAACGAACGAACGAGAACAATCGTGTATCAATATTATTTTTGATGCAATAAGATTTCTTTATGAGTACGATCCCAAAACTGCAATTGATTTTCATGATAATTATCTGTTAGGAATCGGCAAACCTAGTATCACTTCATCTACATCAGGAAAATATTTATCAATATATAAAATTATTGGTTTTAAAGGTGCTCAACTTGTTGCTCGTTTATTTAAGATAGAACCCTAATTTAATTAATCACTCTTATAAATATATCTGCTTTTATGAAAAAAACAATCTATCTCACCTATGCTGAACCACCTTCAGGAGTTTTTTCCAGCCAGGTAGTAGATGTAATTCAATTTATTAATAAGGAACTTAATTGTAATATAAAACTTGTTTCATTTATATCATTACATGATTTTCAGAAACATAAAATAGCAATCAAAAATCTTTTACCAGATGCATTGGTTTTTCCAATGATTCCAAAAGCAACTTACTGGCGGTTTAATTCATTTTTGTTATGGTTGATCTGTTTAATTATTCGACCAAAAGAAATACTTGCCAGAAATGTAATTGCAACCAACATGGCGCTTAAAATAAGAGGAAAAAGTAGCGTTAAAAAAGTTTGCTTTGACGGCCGTGGTGCAATAGCTGCAGAATGGAAGGAATATGATGTTAAAGTAGTTGAAAGTTGGAAGCAAGAGATTGATATTTTGGAAAAGAAGGCAGTAATCGAAAGCGACTATCGAATTGCAGTTTCTGAAAAGCTCGTTGCCTATTGGAGCGAAGTTTATATTTATAATGGAAACGACCATGTAATAATCCCATGTACATTAAATAGTAATTTCATACCAATTATACCAACCAAAGATGAAATACTTGAAAGCAGGAGGAAGCTTGGATTTGCAGATCAAGATATTGTTTTAGCATATTCAGGATCCACTGCTGGATGGCAATCATTTTCAATATTATATCCTTATTTATCCAATTACTTAAAAATAGGAGCTCATTATAAGATATTATTCCTTACCACTGAAGAAGAAAACATTAGAAAACTTGAGTTAGAATTTCCGGGCCAGATTATTAGGACATGGGTTACTCACGCAGAAGTACCAGGAGTACTTATGGCTTGTGATATAGGAATCTTAATTCGGGAGCAAAGCATAACAAATAAAGTAGCATCGCCAACGAAGTTTGCAGAGTATTTATCTGCTGGTTTACCTGTTTTAATTACAGAGAATCTAGGGGATTATTCCAACTTTGTATTAAAACATAAATGTGGATTCGTTGTAAACGGAAATGAGCATCCAAATGTTGAAACAACAAGCATAGAAAAACGTACAAAAATGATTGCGTTGGTAGAGGAGTTTTGCACAAAGAAGTCCTACTTAAAGCAATATGAGAAATTAATAGTAGAAATATCAAAATAATAATTGTAAAAAGTAATTATGAAAACTTTAGTTACGGGGGGGGCGGGATTTATTGGATGTGCAATAATTGAAAAACTTCAGAAACAAGGTCATGAAATTTTTGTGATTGATAATTTATCTTTCGGAAAAAAAGAGTTCATCGACATAAATGATGATCATTTTTTCAATGCTGATATATTGGATCGTAAAGAAATGGATCGCATCTTTAATAAGATACAACCAGAAACAGTAATTCATCTTGCTGCTGTACATTTTATACCCTATTGCAATCAATATCCTTATGAAGCAAGTAATATAAATATTAATGGAACTATTAATATACTTGAGAATTGCCGGAATCATAAAGTAAAGAAAGTATTTTTTGCTTCTACTGCAGCGGTCTACCCTATTTATGATGAAGCTGTGAGTGAAAAACATGAAGTAGCACCACTCGACATATACGGAATAAGTAAATTAACTGGGGAACATTTATGCAACGAATTTCATTTGATGACGGGCACCCCAACAATTATTTGTCGCTTTTTTAATGCATTTGGTCCTAATGAAACAAATCCACATTTAATACCTGAAATACAACAACAAGTAAACGATGGATTGCGAACAATTAAACTTGGCAATCTTACACCGAAGCGTGATTTTATTCATACATCTGACATGGCCAATGCTGTTCATGTATTATTAAATACCATCAAAAGTGGGATTGATACTTTCAATTTAGGTCGTGGAATAGAATATTCAGTTACTGATATTGTTGCATCATTTTCAAGAGAAATTGGCGAAGAAATAACAATAGAAGTTGAGCCTTCACGCGTAAGAAAAGTTGAACGCATGCATTTACTTGCTGATGTTTCAAAGCTTAAATCGCTTGGATGGATGCCACTAATTGGTATTGATGAAGGAATTCGCACTATGGTAAATAAAAAATAAATTGAAACGTCAACATCTTATTTTTTGTACAGATGGGATTTATCCACTTGCTATTGGTGGCATGCAACGCCATTCTGCATTACTTGTGGAAGAATTAGCACGTATGAAAGTAATTGATATCACCGTTATTCATCCACATAGTAAAAATGTTTTTGATCCTGCTTTAGAAATTAAGGAAGTAGCATTAGATTTTAAAACAACGGGAAATTATTTGAAAGGATGTTATCAATATTCTAAGTTAGTATACATAGAGATAAAAAAAACTAATCCAGACATTATATATTCGCAAGGATTTTCTGTTTGGTATGGGATACGAGAGATAGGATCTAAATTAATTGTTAATCCACATGGACTTGAGCCATTTCAAACATTAACATTTGTTGATAGTTTAAAAACATTTGGGATGCGAATGATTGAAAGATATCAATTTAGATATGCAGCAAAAGTAATTTCATTAGGTGGTAAATTAACTGATATATTAGCGGCTATTGTTCCCTCTCCAAAACTCAAAATAGCGGTCATTCCAAATGCTGTAACCTTAATTGAAAAACAAATTAGAAGTTTCGATAAAGATAAATTGAATTTATTATTTGTGGGTCGATTTGCCTTTAACAAAGGGATTAACATATTGATGGAAGGAATTAATGAATTAAATACAGAAGGGTACAAAAATCGATTACACTTTAATATAGTAGGAAAGGGGCCATTATATGATGAGTACATTAAAAAATATGAATTTCCGAATGTAACATTTTTAGGTTTTGCTGATGACGCTACGCTAGCGAAACAATATAAGGAAAACGATTTGTTTGTATTCCCAACATTATTTGAAGGAATGCCAACAGTAGTTTTAGAAGCAATGGTAACTGGCATGCCAATTATCGTTACAGATACCGGTGCAACGCGTGAATTAGTAGATAGCAGTAATGGCTTTGTAGTTGAAATAAATAATGTTCGCACCTTTAAATGGGGTATACAATCATTCTATCAATTAAATTCGGAGCAAAGATTAGCCTTGTCAAATGCATCTTATAACAAAGTGAAAGAAAAGTTTACATGGCAACATGTTGCGCAAAAACATCTTGATTTATTTGAAACCTTTAGATAAATGAAATATTTCTTTCAAGAAAATGGTCAATTTGTTATATTACTTCTCATTTGGGTAGTAAGTGGAATACTTATGCCAGAATCTGCTATTGTGCTTATTCCTGCTGGCCTTGCTTTATTAAAATATAAAGAGCGATATTCAGAAATGTTAATCGGGTTCTTTATGATATTATTTCTGTCAGATAACAGGCATTACGAATTTGATTTCACAGGAAAAATTAAAGATATTTATCTTCTAATATTATGTGCATTTGTGATCTTAGACACGAAAAATTTTAAAGTTCGAAGTAAGCTATTCTATCCATTTATTTACTTTTTTATACTTGCATTTGCATTAACATATAAGAGCCCGCAACCTATGTTATCTTTTCAAAAAGGCTTGTCTTTTGCATTAATAGTAACCATTATTCCAAACTATTTTATTCGACAGTTAAATGAAGATGGGGAAAAATTTCTACGCAATCTAATTTGGATTTGTACACTATTATGGCTCATTGGATTTCTTATGGCCATCTTTATGAACGACTGGGTTTATTTGCAAGGACGATACAATGGTTTATTAGGAAATCCAAATGGTGTAGGATTACTTGCAACCTTATTTTTCATATTAGTTATTGTTTCACAATATCATTATCCAAAAATATTTACACGTAATGAGTTAATATTAGTTTTCGGAGCCATGCTGTTTTCAGTAATTCTTGCGAGTTCAAGAAATGCTATTTTTTCGATACTCATTTTTATGTTCTTTGCACGGTCGTATAAAATATCCTACTGGGTTGGGTTTTTAATTGTAATAGTTGTTGCAGTTTTATACCAAGTAATCAATGAAAATCTTACTATCATTATTACTAGTTTGGGACTTGGTTCCTATTTACGAGTAGAGCATTTAAATGATGGTTCGGGGAGATTAATTGCCTGGACTTACGGTTGGAAAGAAATACAAAATAACTTTTTATTTGGAAGAGGATTTGCGTATGAAGAAATGTATTTCGAAGCGAATAAAACTTGGCTGAATGATCTTGGCCACCAAGGTGGCGTTCATAATACTTATTTAGCACTTTGGATGAACACTGGACTTGTTGGATTAGTATTGTATCTGGTTGGTTTTTTCCGCACATTTTTTAAAGCAGCTCGCATTAATTATCTCGCTATACCAGCCATGTTTGCAATTATGTTTTCGATAACATTTGAAGCATGGTTTCAAGCCTCTTTAAACCCCTTTACAATCATCGCACTTTTAATTATTACGCTGCTGCAATATGAAAAACCAACATCCGCAGAAGAAGAAAGTACTCTTCCTCTACTTTGAGTTAGCAGGGTACGTTATTGCCTGTTTAGAACATTTTGCTGCAAAATATGCAGTTGAAGTGTACTTGGTACGTTATCCTGTAAATTCAGTTGCACCCTTTGAATTTAAATTCAACGACCACATTCATCCCTATGAACGAAAAGATTATAACGAAAAATCACTTGTTCAGTTATCTCGAGAAATAAATCCAGATTTTGTTTTTGTGAATGGATGGAGCGATAAAGGATATATGGCAGTTTGCAAAGACATTAAGAAAAAAGTTCCAGTTGTATTAACATTTGACAATCCATGGTTAGGAACTATAAAACAAAGGATTGCTTCAATTGCTGGGCCTCTTTATTTACATCGTTTATTTACGCATTGTTGGGTTCCAGGAGAGCCAAATGCTAAATATGCTCGAAAGTTAGGATTTAAAAAAAATCAATTATTTAAGGGCATGTATTCTGCAGATGTTGCTCTTTTTCACAGTTATTATTTAGAGAATAAAGAAAATAAAAAGCAACATTTTCCACATCGATTTATTTTCATGGGAAGATATACCGCACTTAAAGGATTTCCAGAATTGCTAAAAGCTTTTTCATCCTTAAATGATGATGAGATAAAAGATTGGGAGTTATGGTGCATAGGTAAAGGAGAATTAGAAACTCTAATACCGAATAATAAAAGGATTCGCAACTTTGGTTTTATTCAACCTAAAGAGTTATCGTCGTATCTTGCGCAAACGGGAGTATTTGTTTTGCCAACGCATTATGAACATTGGGGTGTTGCAGTTCATGAATTTGCAGCAGCAGGATTCCCACTGGTATGCAGTACAACAACAAGTGCAGCGACGACATTTCTACATGAAAATGAGAATGGATATTTTACAAAACCTAAAAGTGTAGATTCGATTCGTACAACGATTAAAAAAATTATTCAACTTAGTGACCAGCAGTTAGTAAAAATGAGTGAAAGAAGCATAGAACTAGGGAATCAAATTACTCCTGATACTTGGGCAGATACCATATGGCATATATTAAATAAAGAAAAAGATGTGCGGAATTAGTGGAATGTACGGGCATCCGTTACCATCAGATACGGCAAAGATTATTCAACAAATGAATGATCGTATAGCACATCGCGGACCTGATGATGCAGGAATTTATACGGACGATTATGTGGCATTAGGTCATCGCCGGTTAGCAATATTAGATTTAAGTCCTGCAGGTCACCAACCAATGTTTGATGCATCAGGAAAGATTGCGATTGTTTACAATGGTGAAATATACAACTTTTTAGAAATTCGTTCACAGTTAACTGACTATACATTTAAAACGCAAAACGATACAGAAGTAATATTAGCTGCTTATTTAAAATGGGGAGTAGATTGCTTAAGTCGTTTTAATGGGATGTTTGCCTTTGCTCTATGGGATATAGAAAAGAAAGAATTATTTATTGCACGTGATCGGATTGGCGTAAAGCCACTTTATTACACAGAAAAAGATGGAGTATTTTATTTCTCCTCTGAAGTGAGAGCAATACTTGCATCAGGAAAAATTGATCGTAAAATAAATCGCGATGTACTTGCTGAATATTTTACTTACCAAACAGTACATGCACCTGCCACATTAGTAAAAAATATTTACATGTTAATGCCTGGTCATTATATGTTAATTAAAGATGGTAGCGTTAACATAAAACAATGGTGGAGCGCTCGAGAAAATTATTCAAATGCTTCAGAAGGAAAAACATATAGTGATGTTTGTAAAGACATAAATGCGTTGTTAATGGCGTCCGTAGAGCGCCGTTTAGTCAGTGATGTACCCTTTGGTGCATTTCTTTCAGGAGGAATTGATTCGAGTGCAATAGTTGGGATGATGAGTAAAGTGCAAAAGCAACCCGTAAAAACTTTTACCATCATTTTTGATGAAGAAGCATTTAGCGAGGCGAAATATGCGCGTATGGTTGCCGATCAATTTAAAACTGATCATCATGAATTTCGATTAACCCCTGATGATTTTTTAAAAGAACTACCAATAGCATTAAATGCTTTAGATCATCCAAGCGGTGATGGCCCGAATTCATATATTGTATCACGAATAACTCGGGAAGCAGGCATTACAATGGCTCTTTCAGGACTAGGAGGTGACGAATTTTTTGCAGGATATCCTGTATTTAATCGAAGTTTACAAATACAAGATAAAAAATGGTTATTTAATATTCCTTCGCCCATAAGAAAATTAGCAGGATTAGCATATGCAGGATTTCGCTCAGATATAACTGCAGATAAAATGGTTCAATTATTAAACC
>Ga0114969_10002519_pt1 | contig 15043 bp, 34 predicted proteins | sample M_130807_MF_Meta_FD_87316 | JGI IMG/M metagenome (GOLD analysis project Ga0114969, IMG submission 87316) | Freshwater microbial communities from Lake Montjoie, Canada to study carbon cycling - M_130807_MF_MetaG | ecosystem: Environmental > Aquatic > Freshwater > Lake | place: Lake Montjoie...
ATGTTTCGATCAACAACCATGCGATCGTAATGTCTTGCCCACACGATACCTTGCATGAACTGATCGGCGCCTTCAAGTGAGCCGGCAAACAAAATGGCATCACGAGTATAAATGGGCAATGAGTCTTGACCCCACGGCACCAATGCCACATTGTCTGCATCATAGTCATCGTGCCTGTAAGGAGCAAACTTCATGCCCAGTATGAGTGCTCGGTCCTCGAGCTCTCGGATCTTTTTGATTGTGCTCCAGCCTGCCATGATTAGCCTTTCACTGCCTTGCTTACGCCAGCAGCAAAAAATGCCAGTCCTGCCACAGCTACGATCAGATTACCAATCATCTCGCCATCGGTCACACTGGTGTCAATACCATCCAGGCCAATCAACAACAAGATGATACCCAAAAGTGAAAACAACATGTTATCCCTCAATCATTTCTGGTCCAGCTTCTACTGAGCAGGACTCGAGCCAATCGTAAACCAGGCTCAGTGGGCAGCCCAAGATCGCAGCAATCTTGGGCGGGTACGTGACCCCATCAATGTACAGTTGCTCAATATCGTAACTCAAATCTGCCATCTTGCTCATACAGTTTCCTTCTCGTTGATTAATGCTTCTGTCAACAGCGTCAAGCTCATGCTCAACGGCGTGTGGGTGTACGTGTCGCCGCAGTACCACTCACCATCCTTCATGATGTAGTAATACTCAGCACCGCATTCACCGCACATTTCCAAGAACTCGTCGAAGCTTTGGCTCACCTCAAACTCTTGACCCTTCTCGCCGCGATCACGCATGTAGAAGGTGGTCCAATTCTCAGTCAATTTTTTGTATGCCTGTACTTCTTCGGCACGCACTTCGAACTGGCTAAAGGCGTGCTTCTCACCAATCTCTTTGCCCAGTGTGCTCATGTTGCCTAATGCTACCAGGTGATTGGCGCGGGCTGAGTCATAATGCTTTTGCAGGATCTTGCCATTGTGCGACAGATAGCCGTCCCAATGGCAATAAACGCTCTTGCACTTGTCACCATGCATCACACCAATTCGACTGCGTGTACCCATTTTTCACTCCTGTTTGTTGCTGTGTATGTGTGTATTATAGCACTTTGGCAATTATTGGTCAACCGAATTCTGATTGCCAACCAAAGTTTCGTAGACTGCTTCGCGCACAGCGGTATCCGAAGCTTCGTCATAGGCTTCTTCCAGGGCCAGTGCCGCCAGCATGTCATACACCGTGGGCCATGACAGTTGGTGCTTGCGGGCCATCTCAACGATGGAATCAACTGCTGAATTACCGGCGTCGGTGTACATGCCATAATGTTGGGTTGCGATCATCTTGTGCTCCTTAACTGATTACTACCACACGGCGAGTACCTTCGAAGTCGCCTTCTTCTTCGTACATCTCGTCCTCGTCCATCAACCGGTCCATACGGTGATATTCACTGTACTTGACCACGCCCTCTAATACACTACCTACCTTGGGAGCCACCTCAGTGCGCCAGTGATCGCCATAGTTGTAGCTGAAGTGAACTTCGGCATTGGGATCCAGATCCATCAATTGCTCGATCAGTTGGAAAACTTGCATGGATTATTCTCCGTCCTTCATCACATATTCAAACAGGATCCACTTGGCACGATTCAGGCATTGACGGGCATCTTCGGCTCGCATGCTATCAACTTCGCCGTATTCGGTGTTGATCATCTCTTGTGCGTCACTCATGAGGCTTGCAGCCATCATAGCAGGACCACTGAAGCGGAAAGTGATCGACGATTCCACTGCTTCACGCATGCCTGCTTCGGTCACGCCATACATGCGGACTTGACGCTTTTCTTGCTCGGTGAGTGCTTGGTAAGTTGCTGTGGACATTTGGGACTCCTTTTTGCTGAACATGTGTGTATTATAGCATTTCGGGCATTAGTGGTCTACCGATTTTGCCACAAAAAGTTGTGATTTTTAGCAAAAAGTTGTTGTTTTTACGCCACAGATTCGGGCAAAATTTCCACTATTTCTGCGTCCTCTAATCGCACTACATTTAGATACCCAGCTGGTTCCCTGCTCATGTAGCAGTCCTCGTACTCACGAACCAGCTGCACAGTTTGGCCTACTTTGTTGCAATACCACATGAGTGAATCACTGCACCGTATGATCTTGAGTGCTTTCATTTGCGTATCAGTCACTTCTCAATCAATGCGGCTGCCAGCATAGGCTTCTTTGATGCCGAACTTCTTCAGTACATCAGCATAGGCACGAGCGCCTTCTTCTTTGGCTGTGATGCATTGTGTCCAGTTGCCTGAAGGATTCCACAGCCGAAGGCCGCCGCCGTATGCAGGCTTGAAGCCCACTGCCTTCAGCGCACGACCCAGTTTGGTCGAACCCTTTTCGTAAACTGTGACCCATGCAAAGCCGCAAGCGTCACGATCGCCGTGCTGGGCCAGGAAGTCTTCGGTGGCCTTGGCAGCCGCTTGGGTAGCCATGTTGTGTACGCTAGCCAGGTTGTCTAGTGCGATCATAATATGCTCCAGTTCGTTGTCGATGTATGTATTATAGCAAAACGGGTGATTCTGGTCAATCTATTTCTTGGCAGGTTCGGGTGCTGGAGAAGGCGCGGCGGGTTGTCGCACCTGCACACAGATGGCCCGTAGGCTTTGTGCCTTGGCTTCTTGTGCGGCTTTTTGACAGGCTGCTTCTTGATCGAACTGCCCTACATAGGTGGTGCCTGAAATACTCAGGCCCATGAGAACCAGTGTCCAATACATGATTACATGCTCCAGAAAGTTTCGCTGGAGGGTGAGCAGAAGTAAGGCGTGTTCACATCTTCTTGAAACTCCGCACCGCTCATCAAGTTCTTGCGAGTAACCATGCGCGGTTTGTAGTCTTTGATGTCAACAATGCTGAGTTCGCCAGCACTCCAACCTGCTTTGCGGCACAGACGAGTGCGAGTGGCTTGAGCAGCACCACGGGTTTTGTAACTACGGGCCTTGTTAGGACCATCAGTTGCGATAAGTCCAGTAGCACGAACGATGATGTAATACATAGTAGACTCCTTTTTGCTGTTCATGTGTGTATTATAGCATTTCGAGCAATACTGGTCTACCGATTTTGCCACAGAAAGTTGCGATTTTGTGTGGGGTTTTTGCAACATTTAGTTTGCAACCAAAGTTGGGATCCTGTGATAATTTAAGCCAACTATGGTTCGAAACTAAACAATCGATTCCATGTGAGATCATCTTGATTTAGATCGGTTCCGTTAAAGCTGTAATCGTAAGTTAGTGCATCATGGCATACGATATTTGTTTGTACAATATGTCTAAGATGTTCCTGTCCGCACAACAATCGTTCACGGCATAGGTCCACATTGTCCTGCATCAAATCAACACCGTAGACGGTCTGAAGTGCCTGTTCAAAGGTTGATCCATTCTCCATCTTGCATATTAGGATCTCGCCCAAAAACTGGCCATCACCACAACTGTTGTCTAAGAAAGTTTTGGTCGGATCTCGGAACTGGTCAATGGGAATCTGATCTAGCGTTTCTTTTACCAAAGTGGTTGGAGTGAAGACCTCACCTGTTGCTTTTATTCTCAAGGTACTACGCTCAACGCCGCTCATGTAACTGCGCTCACGGGCGTGAAGTATAACTTCTTCAAGGGTTATCATTTAAAAAAATCTTTTTTGAATGATTTAAACATGCCGTAATCTGTATAGTAAGTATTCCACTTAGTGGCCATAATAATACGCTTGCCCTTTTCGCTGTTTAAAAACTTAATGATATCGTCTCCATGCTTCTTAGACTTGATAGGGATACCAAATGTGAGCTGGCTCATACCGTATTCGCCTTTGAAATCATTGTAAGGATACTGAACTTCATTTTGATTCAGGAGCACCTTTGGTACTCTAAAATGAGTAACATCGTTATCTTGCAACTTATCAAAATATCGAATGCCCAATCCTTCTTTGTTAATGGTATGAACTACTGGATATTTAAATTGTTCGGTAGGGGCATCAGAATGGTCTTTTTGTGTGTGGTAAAATGTGTTGTACAAAACATCTGTGCCAGATCCCAGCAACTGTTCAATTTCTGAAATTGCATAGTTTGGCAGCCAGTCAAACTTGGCAAGGTCCAATGTGTGAGTAACATTCTCGTGATCGACAACGACTGTGTCCTTGTACTTTTTAACTTTCTGAAGAATATAGTAATCCACACGCACACCGATGCCAAACCAGTCCTGCTCTTTTTGGCCCGAACTCATGACCAGCTTTTCCATCTGATATGTTTGCGTCAGCAGTTTCCAAAAGTTGTTGCGGTCCTCGGGCTTGCGCCAAGAGTTAGGATGGATATATGCCATGTATCCGTTGTCTTTGAGTAATTCTAAATTTTGTGTGACAAAGTCGGCCCACAATTCGGATGAACCACGGCTTCCCATACGATTGTCAGATTTTGGCTTTTGATACGGCGGGTTACCGACGATGACATCAAATTTCATGGTATTGTCCAATTCAAAATAATTTTGATAGGGTTTTTTAACATATTGCCCAACTAGCTTGTTCATATTTATTGCTAGATCAACCAAGGCACTGGTGTATTCAAAACCAAAAACTCTCTTGCGAATGTTAGCGTTGCTGTGACCGTAAGATCGAAGACGTTGTTCAATCGCTGATACAAATTGTCCGCCACCAATGGCAGGATCAAAGAATGTAGTAGAATTGCTAGTCCAAACTGATTCCGGTAACGAATCTAAAATTTCGTTAACCAACTGTTTAAGAGGCTTAATACGTTCTAACATTCATCGCTTTCTGTGCATGTACATAATACAGCCAACGGGGATCTCTGTCAATCTATTTTATATCGTGTTGAGTTGTGCTACTTTTGCACTTTTTTGCAAACTGGCCAAATCGTAGTTCAACACACCTCGGTCAAAGAATTCTAAAATGGTACCCGGAGTAACACCAAACTCGTCGGTGACATATGTGGCATAATCTGGAACTTCGATACACTTGACAAGACTGTCACGAATGCTTTGGCTGTTTGTCATGATTGCTAGATAAGGCAAGTGTTCAACAATGGTGGCTAACACCTTGCGAGCTTTGTCAAACAGTTTAAGGTCTTCCTTGCTCATTGTGCTACGTTTTGAAGGAGAAGTTTTTGCACCAATTTTGCCTTTGTCCGCCTTTGCAGTTTTATTCAATGTACTAAAGCTGGCATTGCCTTGAGCAACCGATACTATTTCGTCATAGCTCAATTCATTGATATTGGCCTGCTTGCCCACCATACGGCTAAGACTGTTGCGATCTAAAATTTGTTGTAGATATGTGTCGTGTTTGATATCAATGCGACCTTCTTCCGAACATCCAAAAATATCAATTGTACTAATAACACGGCGCAAAGCTTCGTCTACTTCAACGTTCTTACGCTTGGCATAGTTCTGTGCTGCCGCGATCATCATTGTGTCAAACTTGTCGTCACGATTTGGATCAAAACTCAAGCTGAAGATACGACCCACTTTGTTTACATCGCTAGGAGTAAGAGCTCGACTAATTTTTTGTGTAGTGGCGCCAGCATCGCCTTCATCATAACACAGGTACAGGCTGGTGATCTCACCGATTGAATAACTGCGCTGTGCCATGCCACGACTAAGGATTAGCAGAGGGGTATTCTTTTCACGGCATTCTTCAATTACGTTCTTGGTAATTTTTTCAGCGTTCTTGTTGCTGATTTTTTTGCCGTGATATTCGCCCACTCCGCTAATTTCAAGTACAGTCCACCCTTTGAGTGTTTGCTCTGTAAGTTTAACAGTGGTCTTAAGATGTTCGTTCTTCATGCTACCTGGTAAGAACATCATTGATACACGGAAGCTGTCTTCTACTTTGCCAACTTGAAAATCAACATCCATTTCGGGCATGTTGTTTTGCCCCAGGAATGTTGCTTGAAGCATACGGGTCCAAAATCCCTTGGCACGAAGTGGATCTTTGGCAAACTTACTCCAACTTGGCAAAAAGTCATTACCGTCTGCTAATAATTCCGGATCGAGCTTTCGTGCTTGTTCTACTGCACGGATTAAATTCATCTGATAGAACTCAACCGGCACCACTAACTTAGTGCGTGTTGGATCTACTTTGAAATGTTTGAGCATTAGATGCCTGCCCTTTCCATTAAAAGCTCTGCGTATGTTGTGCCTAAGTAATGATCAATTTGCCAATTACCACATGCACGTTCTCCGTTTGTGCCGGTCATCAAAACTATGATGTCATCTTTCTTTTTGGCTTCAATAAACGGGTCGGCTTGATTGGCTGTGTGTGCGCCAAAGTCGGCCTCATCGATAAACACTAATCGAGTTAGTTTTAATCCAAACAAGAAGTCAATACGGTCTTGCCGCTTTGAACTACCGCACATACTAAGGAAAACAACAACTTGACGGTTTTCCTTGATAGCTTTTTTAATGTCTACCTCATAATTAGAATCTGCGCTGTCGATGATTTCCAAGTTTCGGAACTGTTCAAAGCCAGTTAAGTCTTTGGCGAAGCTGGCAAAACTGGTCAAGACATAACTTGCCACGATTGTGATTTTGGCATTGGTCTCCACTGCTATTGCACCTGCCCAAATGGTCTTACCAAAACGAGCACATAGCTCTGCCATGATGGTACGATGCCCTTGTGCCACTGCGTTGATAAGATTTTCTGCCGCATCGTATTGCCACTGTGCAAGACCTGCAGGGTGACGCGGTTGCTGTGTTTTGTTGATGTATTTGTTTACACGATATACAACATCATCAAATGATAATGCATGGAACTCTTTGCCTTGTGTGCCCGGACGTCCAATGTGTTCGCGAATGACATCATCGATGTGACTGCCTTTGTAGAAACGCTTTTCTGCTCTAGCAATTTCACTAACATCCCAAACTGTATATTCTACACGGCCGCTGTCAAAGTGGCGAGCACGACGAGGAAACTGTGTACGCATGTAAGCAATGGTATGGGCGATGGCTTCTTGTTCTGTACAATCATCGGTAACAAAGTGGTCACCATACTTGGTTTCGTCAAGATTGTTATCGAGATCATTCCATGCATAGGTCATCATTCGTGCCATTATTCTTCATCTCCGAGATCTGCAGAATCAATCTGCTGTTGCCAAAAAGCACGAGCCTCTGATTCAAGTTCAAAGGTTTCTAACACATTCATACCACCCAATGGATGAGAGAACCATACCAACCATTCGCCGGTTTCTTCATCTTGTGTACAATATAGTTCTACACGCTGGTCCATTGCTGGCTCCTATTTCTGAACATACACCTATTATAGCAGGTTAGACATTAGTGGTCTACCGATTTCTCAACTGTCAGTCGCAAACTGAGATTCGATTGCCAAACTCTTTGTGGGTGTAATAATCAATCAGCTTGCGTTGAACCATAGTGAGGAGATCACCGTGATCATCATCCACAATAAACCGCACAGGGCAATGACTCCAACTGCGGCGAGCCTGGAATTCAGCAAACCATTGTCGATGCTGTTCAGACGTTGAATCAAATACCACCCAAGGGCGACCAATAAATGAAAGTTTGCTCATTTGATTTCCTTATTAACAGTTGATATTATAGCTGATACGGTATTATTGGTCAACCTATATGATCGCCCGTTGTTTGAGCCGGAGGCGTTCTCCCAACAACCGATGCCCCAGGCGTCGAATGGTGTCGGCACCGGCCTGTGGCGAGGCCTCAAACATGTCTTGAATGTCTTTGGCTGTGATGCCTTCAGTGGCTTCCACAATGTAGATCTCATAGTTGCGCTGACTGTTGTATCTGGCTCGCAACATCAGGTGATTGAGATTGGGCAGCCGGGATTCAACCTTTTGACCTTTCAATGCTGCCCATACTCGAGTTTGTTCGTCCTCAGTGATATCTGCTACCACTTCTAGACCGTTGCAGTCCCACATCACGACAAATTGGTGATTCATAAGCGGAACCTCTTCAACGCCTCACGACTTTCTTCCAGTCCGGTTATTTCCAACAGGCCTTCCATGAATTCATGCATGAGTATCTGTTGCAGAGTCCGCACTTGTAGTCGATCTGATTCCGATAGTTCTTCAAACCAATAGTCATATTCTTCTATGCCTTTGAGACTCCACATCTCTTCTAGTAGATTTACCTGATGACGATCAAGATCCGTAATAGATATTTTCTTTTCCATGTTCAACTCCATTTCAGTTGATAAAAGGTTGCCAGTGCAGGATCCCGAAATCCAATGATCACTTTTCTTATATTTTTTTCAAACATTGTCCATTCGTTTGGGTCGACTGGATCTAGAGCTTTAGGAATGTATGTCCAAGTAAAATCCTGGTCCAAGACCAATCCGGCAGCTCGCAATGTCCAAGCCATCCCCATTCCTCGAGAGGCTGTGGCACCTTCGAACACTACTTCAGTCCACATGCTCAAGGTCTTGTGATATATTCTTTGCGTATCAAGATATCACAACTCACCCAATCTCGAGTGTAGTACAGCCTGGAATCATGTATGTCGAACTGATTGCAAAAGCTCTGCCCATATCTCATGTCTTGCAAGGCGTCCCATGTGTATTGTTTTTGCCAACGTTCATATTCTATTAAACTTATTGATATCTGAGGGTGGGTTTCTCGTGTCAAATCCCCGACCATGTTTGCAAAAACAGCATTTCCCATTGGTACCTTCCAGAGTTAAAAAATTATACTTCGACTGTGACCAAGTGCCATGTATCAGCACGAGGTTCAGTTCCTACATATCCTCTTGGATTGCACAGGATTCTAGTAGAGCCGATCATGTAATCATACGATTGATGTACATGACCATGAGTCCATAATTTAATCTGGGGATGACTCAACACAAAGTCATCCAGGTCCGAAACCCATCCTGCATTCATCACATGCTCATTGGCATACGCAGGATCAATACTTTGCGTGGAAGGTGCATGATGCCCGCACACCACAAACTGCTCATTGGGTCTGCGTTTTATCATGCGCTGGATATAGTCCAGCATGCGCTTGTGATCAACCAACACATCCTCGGGTGTGAGCCGTGCTATGCGTTCTAGTACTTTTCCTTCTGCATCATGGTAGCGAGTGATGCGGTCGCCTTTGAAGATGATATGAAAATCACTCATGGTTTTCAACTCAGCCATGGTATTGGAATCTTCACCATTCATGTCGGTCCATAATGTACCACCAAGGAAATTTACATTTCCAAAGGTCACCATTTCTCGTTCCAGGATGTGTAGATTGACAAATCTACTCAGCAAGGGTTTGAGATGCATTATAGTGGTATTGTAATCTCTGTAATAGTGCTCGTGATTGCCCATGATATAGATCACTTGTGGGAATCTAGCACAGCATTTTTCAAAGAATGTCTGATAGCGCAGGCTGCGAACATATGCATCGTCCATCAAGGGACTCATGTCATGTGGCATTAGATCGCGAGCCACACAGATATCCCCTGACAAGATCAGTACTTCGGCACCGTCGGTGTTTTCAAAATCTAAATCGCCGAATTCAAGATGTAGGTCCGATGCTAATGCTACTTTCATTTGTTATACCTCGATTGTTTTCAACTGCCATTCAGCAGCCTGCGGCTCATAGCCGATATAACCACGTGGGTTACATACCACCCTACATGTGCCAATCATGTAGTCAAACTCATGATGTGTGTGCCCATGTGTCCATGCCCGGATCTGCGGATGATCCAACATCAACTCGCTCAGGTCCGAACTATATGCACCATTCACGATGACTTCCTCCTGGTACCGAGGATGAGTGCTGAGTTTGCTGGGCGAGTGATGTCCTACCACCACAAACTTTCCAGCGGGGTTTGCAGCCACAGCCTCACGTATCACAGTGAGCATGGCATTATGATCATTCACCGTGTCCATTGGTGTGAATGTGGCAGGCCGCTCGTGGAATTTAAGGACGTCTTTGTCAGGATTCTCAGGATCAGGCAAGTATGATTTGTATGACACCATTTCGTTGCTGTTTTTGATGATACGAAAATCGTTCATGACCCCAACTATGTGAGACAGCGTGATTGGGTCTTGGCGATTCATGTCAGTCCATAGCGTACCACAAACAAAGGTCACATCATCTATGGTGATACTTTCTTTTTCCATCACATGCAGGTTGGCCAAGTAACTTAACTTTTCCTTCAGCCGCGGAACCGTGGTGGCGTAATCACCGTGATAGTGCTCGTGATTGCCTGCGATGTAGATCACGTGGGGAAACTGTGTAGCACAACTTTCAAAGAAAGTGTGGTATCTGTGATTCTTGGTGTGCTCGCCCAGCAGGTTATGCACATCGCGATTGTCAAGATCACGTGCGATACAGATATCGCCGCTGAGAATCAACACGTCAGCACCTTCAGTGTTAACTAGTTCAAGTTGTCCAAATTCCAGATGTACATCACTGGCTACTGCTATTTTCATTTCGTGCCTCTCAGTTGTTGTGCTATAGGATCCTCTTTGACAATGCCTGCTTCTCTGTCTGGATAGCGTTGCTGGAATCGTTCAGCTACTTCTTCCATGTTTCGGCCCATGCACACAAATTCTTTTGTGAACATATTATAACACAGAAACTGCCCATCCACAGCCTCTACCTCCAGGAGAATTAACTTTTGATTCTCCAATTTATCCACTAAGGCATCAACTTTTTGCTGCACCTCGTTGGGATATCTGTCAAGCTCTCGCCAGAGGTTGATGCTGTGGAAAACCCAGGCTCCAATGGCAATGCCAATAACAACAGGTAGTAAGAAGTCTATCATATTGTAATTATGCTTGTCGGATGGATTCCATGGTGATCATCTTGCCCAGTTCGCGTTCAAAGTCCAGTTCGTCCGGAATCACATAGTGACGGTATTGGGTATCATCTTTGCGACGGTCGTAGTGTCGAAATGTGATGACCTTGCCGCCAATGGCTGGCATCACAGTGATATTGAGTCCCGAGTGGCCGTCGATGGTGTCACTGTTGCTGCGAACCAGACCACGAGTTGATTGAATTATTGAATTCGCTTCTTTGCGATTGAGTTCACTGCTGGCGTTGTCCCAATCCTCACGCACCCAACGGGCGATTATGCGTCTAAACCATTTCATGCTGCTTTCCTTTGTTTCAAATATTGTTCCCACTGAATCCACTTGTTCTTGACCAAGAAGCCCCAATCACGTTGTTTGCGTCCGGGCATGAACAGGGTCCAGCATGTGATGTTGGGATCAATCTCGATCCTGTGATAGGTATTGGCTCGGGCTGTGCGGAAACTGCCTGCGCCGCACCAACGTGATACTTCACCATTCTTGCGTCCTTCAGCATCAAACGTGGGCCGCCATTCCCAATAACCACCTTTCAAAATAAGTGTAGCATAGGGCCAGGGATGATCATGCACATCGTCTGGATCTGATTTCAAGAACTTATGCACGAAAGCATTAAACGGAAATGTCTCACGGTCTTTGAGGAACACATAGTAGCGTTCCAGATAAGGCTCGTCATCTAGTCTATCACGGATCACACGATAGCGCCCCATTCGGATAAAAAGTTGTTTGATCATCAATTGATTCCTTTACATCTGTATTATACAGTATCTTGATTTATTGGTCAAGAAAAAACCCTGCATTGTGCAGGGTTTTTGTACAGGCTAATCCGAAGGATTAGACCAAACCAAGTGCGATTGCTCGGTAGCCAGCAGCCACAACCTTGCGGCTAGGCTTACCAATCACGTATTCGGTGACTTTGGTATGGTTGCCAGCCACGCGGCTGTTGGCATAAACTGCATAACCAGCAGCACGGATACGGCTGGCTTCGGCCGAAAGATTCTTCACACCAAAACGCTTTTCAGCAGCAGCAGGAGTCAGCTTCTCGCCATTGTACAGAGCGGTGAATACCTTGAATGTTTTTGTCTCAGGATTAAAACGCATATAATTTACCTTTCATTAGTGAATAGCTGTTGCGTACAGCATGTGACTATTGTATAACAATTGTGGCTCAGTCACAACAGATTCTGGCAAAATGTACGGATGTTTTGGCACGATGATAAATACTTGTGCATAATAATAACGGCGTACATTATGTTACACACCATCACAACCATTACTGACGAACTTGAACTACTGATCAAAGATGATCCAGTGCGGCCTGAAATCCCAATGTCAGATCGTATCAACACCAACAGCAGGATCTATCTATTGAAAAATGGAGACGATACTTCAGCTGTGACCTGTGTGAAATTCCTCAATGACGTGCCCAAGGCAGTGGAGGACATGGCTGGCTTGATAGAAACTGCTACCACAGCAGTGTTCTACACCATCTGGAGTTATGCTGCTGGTGCAGGTCGCACCTTGATACAAGAAACACAAAAGAGTATCAAAGAGGAATTCCCTGACATACAGACCTACGTGACCTTGAGTCCCAAGACCGAGATGGCCCGACGTTTCCATCTCAAGAATGGTGCGTCAGAACTGCGCGAAAATATCACCACCATCAACTATATCTATAAGTAATAGGCTCGTGTAGCATTCTGCCAAAAGCATAGGGCAGTTGGTAGATTACACACACATACACAGGAGAAAAACATGAGCAAAACACCTTACGAGATCCGTCTCGAACTTCTCAAACTGGCCAACGAAATCTTGTTGACACCAGTGTACCAAAAACGATCAGCATTGGAAATGGAATGGAGTCACAAGCGAGAGCATGATTCCCAGGTTCCGTTTCCTACCATGCCGGAGTTTCCTGGTACCGCTGACGTAATAGTCAAGGCCGAAGAACTGAAAAAGTTCGTGGATCAAGCATAAAAAAAAGCCCCGAAAGGGGCTTTTTAGTTTGTGCTATTGGAGATTACTTCTTAGTGAAGGACCAATAGATCACTGCCAGAGCAGCCAATCCGACCAAACCTTGGCTGCCCAGGGCACCCACGAATTTGATCACACTTGCGGTGACATCGATTGCCAAGAATGGAACTGCGGCTCCGAATAGGATCTGCAGAATCACGCCAGCGGCGATCAGTTTGATACCGATATCGATGATACCGTTTAGTAGGCCAGTAGCCTTTGACATTACATTGTCCATAAAATAAACTCCTTTGTAAAGCACAGTTGTTCGTGTGCTGGATTTTATTTAAGATTTATGACAGCAATCCTGAATAATACCCAGGATTTCTGGGTGATTTATCCATTAACGGCTAGGTTAATCGTGCCAGGCGCCTTCAAAGCAATGTCTCATCTCATGGCCCAGATTGGCCAAGCTGGTGATGCGTTTGGTGTATATGATGCAGGCGACAGGAGTGAATACTGCACAGCCACGCAGCTCGCCGTCACCGGGATTCTTAGGCTTGCCAAAACAGGCCTGCTCCAGATCCTCCACGATGATCCATTGTACAGTTTTTGGCACATGTTTTTTCTGTGCCTTGAAAATCTGATCGTCTTCTCCGGGCAGCAATCTCTCGGCATGAGCTGCGCCCGCACTCAACAACAATGCCAATATCACTAGCAGTCGCATGCTTATTTCTCCTGATCTGTTTTGGCTTTGGTCAAACTAAATGTTCCATCCTCATGCACATGCCACTGCAAGGCATCGCCAATCTCCCAGCCCAGCTCGTCGCACATGCCTTCGGGAAACGGCATAATAAGATCTCCGGTTTCGGGATCTTCAATCAAGGTCACTGTGTGTTTCATACTATTTTTCCCAGCACGCCATAGATCAACCGGTCCAGTTCTGCTTGATAATCGTGATTGCCCAGTCGACGCTTGTGCCAGATTGACTCCAGCAACAGTCGCATCTCATCAGCATCCACACCCTTGGTATTGTAATCCAACCCACGACTCTCCAACTCTTCGATCAGTTCGTCGGTGTCAAAATCTGACATGTCGACCTCAACATCAACTTCTTTGTAAACGGTTTTATATCTGCTCATTGTTTTCTCCAGTTTGAACAATTTCTACGATACGGTATTTACTGCGAGGATAGTTTTCTTGCAGCCATTCGATCAAGCCCGGTTCCCAGGGCAAGACCACGCTTTCATAACGGTTGGTGATGTATTTGGTCATTGTTTATCCTGTAGCAAGAGCCAGTTCTTTAAAAGACCCTACGCGGTAATGTTCCAACTTATTGTAGTCATCACGCTCGGGATTCCAACTAGTTCGAATCCGTTGTTTGAGCTTGTTTGCGGTGCCTGTCGTGCCCGAGTTCTCCATCAATCTCTGCACATCCTTCTTGGGAATATACAGGAAGTCTATGCCTTTCTTGAAAGGATTGTAGATGGTAACGCGGAGGCTTCCGATCTTGTTTTCTACACTTTGAATTATAATTACTTTGGTCTGTGCGGTACCACCATTATTGATTACAGAAACCGTTTTGCTATCGCTATAATAAATGTCGTTAAAATCGTATCCTTCTGCGTCTACAAAGTCATAACCGCCTGCTGCGGCCAGGCTTTCTTCAATCAGTCGTTCAATGTTGAAGATGTCATTGTGCTTGAGCCCAAATCGTCGTAGATCAGAACTTTTACGAAACTCCGGATGATATTTGCAAACAATGTCGCGCATGAAAACTAGGTTCTTACTCATCATTTACCTCCATATGTACCATATCGATTGAGATACCAGCTGAACGCCAAACCAACGGTCAGTTCCAGTGCATACAGCCCTGTGATTGTGCAAAACACCGCCCAGTCCATCACGTCACGCTCTTCACATGCTTGCAATCACCTCGGAAACGGAATCCTGAACAAGTGCAAGCATACTCACCGCGCACTTCGGTGACCTTGTAGATGTCACCTTTGCTGCCTTGTATCTCCCACACACGACCTTCGGGCTCGGGTGGTTGGATGTTGGTCTTGAACTGCTCAGGATTGATTTTGAATTTGCGTCCGCGAATGTCGATGCGGATGGGTGACTTGAAGACGGTGGGCTTGCTCTTGCCCTGTGGCACGTAGGCAAAAATCTTGCTCTTGGCATCGTCCATGAGATACACATGGTTAGGTGCAAAATCTTTCCACTCTGTGATTTCAGCAAACCATTTCATCCGTTGCTCCTTGTTGCAATGAGTGAATTATAGCAGGTCA
>Ga0114969_10002522_pt1 | contig 15037 bp, 11 predicted proteins | sample M_130807_MF_Meta_FD_87316 | JGI IMG/M metagenome (GOLD analysis project Ga0114969, IMG submission 87316) | Freshwater microbial communities from Lake Montjoie, Canada to study carbon cycling - M_130807_MF_MetaG | ecosystem: Environmental > Aquatic > Freshwater > Lake | place: Lake Montjoie...
CATTTTGAGACGCACTGCTGGATCTGGCTCGTGATGCGGGAGAACTGGGTGTTGATCGAGCGAACGCAGGACTCGGCGTCCTTGGAGATTGGGAGGACGGGTCGCGGGTGGCCCGGGGTGGGCTTGACCCACAGCCCATTCACCAGCTTCGCGAGCGTGGTCATGAGCGAAGTGTCGCCCGTGGTCAGGGCTGCGTAGAGATCGAGCGGGACGACTTTCGAGAGCGCACAGACCTGCACGAACGCGCTCTTGGTGCACTTGTTGAACTGGGTGACCAGCTTGTCGGCCGCGGCCTTGACCTGATCCTTGGTGTCGCGGTCGTCTGCGCAGTCGATCTTCGTCGCGAGCGAGAGGTTGCCCCCCTCGCAGCGACCGACCGCGGCGACATAGGTGGCGGTGAAGCCCTGGATGGCCTCGCTGATACGCTTCACGCAGGCACCTTGGTCGCCTGCCTCGGACGCGGCCGCCGGGTTGGCTGGAATGAGGACCGCCAGCACCAATAACGCCGGGATCGACCGAAGCCTTCGAATTTCCATGGTTTGCACTTCTCCGCCGCGCGTCCGAGGGGCTCCGCTCGGGAGCACCGGTCGCAGCCCTGTGAGGCTATCACGGGCTCCCGAGCCCCGACAATCGAGAAAATGCAGCCGGCGGCGGCCGGAGCTAGGCCGGGCGACCGGTCGCGGTGCGCACCTCGCGGGCCAGCCCCGTCAGCGCTTCGAGTGCCCGGGCCAACCGGGGGCCATGCCAGAAGGGCAGGGTGCCGTCGATCGTCCGGATCCCCCCGGCACGGGCGGCGGTGGTCGCGGCGAGCGGCCCTTCGCGCAGGGTCCGCACGTCCGCCTCGCCGAACCGGTAGGGCTCGTCGGGGAGCAGCACGACCTCCGGATCGCGCGCCGCGAGGTCCCCGAGTTCCAGGCGCGGGTAGCGCCCGGCGGCCTCGCCAAAAAGGTTCGCGATGCCCGCTTGCGCCAGCAGGTCGTGGACGTAGGTGTCCGCCGAAGCGGTCATCCAGGGATCCTTCCAGACCGCGACGAAGCCGCGCAGCGGCCGGTCGGCGCGCGCGCTTTCGGCCTCGGCGGCTTCGCGAGCGCGGTCGATCGGGTCGAGGATCGCCGCGGTCGCGTCGGGCGTGGCGCCGAGATCGGCGAGCCAGCGGATCTGTGCCACGGCCTCCGCGACCCTGCGCGGGAAGTCCACCCAGACCCGGATGCCGCGCTCGCGCAGGCGGCTCACGTCGGCGGCGCGGTTCTCTTCCAGGTTCGCCAGGACGAGGTCGGGGCGGAGTGCTGCGATCGCGTCGAGGTCGGGGTTCTTGGTGCCCCGCACCCGCGGCAGCCGGGCCAGCGCGTCGGCCGGGTGAATGCACCAGTCGGTCACGCCGACCAGGCGATCGCCGAGACCGAGTGCGCAGAGCGTCTCGGTGACGCTCGGCACGAGCGACACGACGGCCCGCGGCTCGCGTGGCACCCGCACCGAGACTCCCGAGGCGTCGGTCGCTTCCGCGAGGGACATCGACATGACGGCCCCGCGATAGCCCCGCGGGCGCGCCTCGTCCACCCCTCCCGCAGGGAGAAGGGCTTGCTTGACCCGCGGTCGGCAGGGGACGAGTCTCCGCGCGTGGATGTTCGACTTCCGCCCCTGGCGCGGCGCCTGCTCGACCGCGCCGGGCCGGGGGCGCTCGCGGTGCGTGCCCCGGGCCGGGTGAATCTGATCGGCGAGCACACCGACTACAACGGGGGTTTCGTCCTCCCGGTGGCGCTCGACCGCGCCACCTGGGTCGCGGCCGTGCCCCGCAGCGACCGCAAGCTCGTCGTGCAATCCGAGGACCTCGTCGAGACGGTCGCACTGGATCTCGACGAGGTCGACCCGGCGCCGCGCGGCGACTGGAGCGACCATCCGCAGGGCATCGCGCGTGCGCTGCTCGCCGCCGGACTGCCGCTGCGCGGGGCGAACCTGCGGGTCGCGAGCGAGGTCCCGATCGGCGCCGGGTTGAGTTCCTCGGCAGCCCTGCTGGTCGCCGTCGGCCGGGCACTCCTGGCGCTCGCCGGCGCAGCCCTCGATCCGGTCGAACTCGCCCTGCTTTGCCGGGACGCCGAGAACCGCTTCGTCGGCACGCGCAGCGGCGTCATGGACCCGATGGCCTCGCTGCTCTGCGAACGCGGCTGCGCCCTGCTTCTCGATTGCCGCTCGCTCGGCCACCGCGCCGTGCGCCTGCCCCCGGGGCTGAGCCTCGTCGTGGTCGACAGCGGCGTGCGCCATCGCCTCGCGGACGGCGAGTACAATCGGCGTCGCCGGGAGTGCGAGCAGGGCGTGGCGGCGCTCGCACGCGATCGCCCTGGCCCGGCCTCCCTGCGCGACGTCAGCCCCGGGGAACTCGCCGCGGCGCGCGATCGCCTCGACCCGGTCGCCTGGCGGCGCTGCTGCCATGTCGTCGACGAGAATCGCCGCGTCCTCGAGTGCGTCGTCGCCCTCGAAGCGCTCGACCTCGACCGCGTCGCCGACCTCATGGCGCGCTCGCACGCGAGCCTGCGCGACGACTTCGAGGTGAGTTGCCCGGAACTCGACCTGCTGGTCGCGGCCGCGACCGATCTGCCCGGCGTTCACGGCGCCCGCATGACCGGCGGCGGCTTCGGCGGATGCACGGTGAACCTCGTCGAGCACGCCGCGGTCGACGGCTTCCGTCACCGCATCGCCTCCGCCTTCCGCCGCGAGACCGGCGGGACGCCCGCAATCCTGGTCTGCGAGGCGAGCGACGGCGCCGCGCGCGACGATGCGTCCGCGGATGCGGGGCCCGCCTAGGCTTTCCCGGCCCCGCCCGCGGCATCCGGGGCGCGTGGCGGGCCCGGTCGAGCGCGGCGGAAACGCGTCGCGGCCCCCGCTCAGGCTCCCGCGACGAGCTGGCGCAGCACGAACGGCAGGATGCCGCCATGCAGATAGTACTCGACCTCGATCGGCGTGTCGATGCGCACGCGTACCGGGACCTCGAGCCGCTCACCGCTCGCGCGCTCGATGCCGAGCGTGAGCATCTGCTGGGGCTTGAAGCCAGGCGCCTCGAGCCCGCTCACCGAGTAGGTCTCGCGCCCGTCGAGCCCGAGCGACGCGGCGTTCGTCCCCTCCTCGAACTGGCAGGGGAGCACGCCCATGCCGACCAGGTTGCTGCGGTGGATGCGCTCGAAGCTCTGCGCGACGACCACGCGCACGCCGAGGAGCCGCGTGCCCTTGGCCGCCCAGTCGCGCGAACTGCCGGTGCCGTATTCCTGGCCGGCGAGGACCACGAGCGGCACGCCCGCCTCGCGGTAGCGCATGGCCGCGTCGTAGATGCTGAGCTGCTCGCCCGAGGGCTGGAAGGCGGTGACGCCCCCCTCGACGCCGGGCACCATCAGGTTCTTGATCCGGACGTTCGCGAAGGTGCCGCGCGTCATCACGCGGTCGTTGCCGCGCCGCGCGCCGTAGGAGTTGAAGTCGGCCGGTGCGACGCCCTGCTCCTGCAGGTAGCGTCCCGCGGGCGAGGTCGGCTTGATCGCCCCGGCCGGGCTGATGTGGTCGGTCGTCACCGAGTCGCCGAAGATCGCGAGCGCGCGCGCGCCGCGGACGTCGGCGAAGCGCCCGGCCTCGAGCGAGAAGTCCTGGAAGAAGGGTGGTTCCTGGATGTAGGTGGACGATCCGTTCCATGAATAGACGAGCCCCGGCGTCGACGGGATCGCGTTCCACAGCGGATTCTGTCCGGCGAAGTCGGAGTAGAGGCGGCGGAAGGTGGCGGCGTCGGTCGCGGCCTGGAGGCAGTCGCGGATCTCGGCGGTCGTCGGCCACAGGTCGCGCAGGAACACCTCCGTGCCGTCCTTGCCGCGGCCGATCGGGTCGCGCGAGAGGTCGACGTCGACCCGGCCGGCGAGCGCGAAGGCGACGACGAGCGGCGGGCTCATGAGGAAGTTGGCGCGCACGCTCTGGTGCACCCGTGCCTCGAAGTTGCGGTTGCCGGAGAGCACGCTCGCGGTGACGACGTCGTTCTTGCCGATCGCCTCCTCGAGGCGCGGGTCGAGCGGGCCGGAGTTCCCGATGCAGGTCGTGCAGCCGTAGCCGACCGTGTCGAAGCCGAGCGCATCGAGCGAAGACTGGAGCCCGGTGCGCGCGAGGTAGTCGCTCACGACGCGCGAGCCCGGGGCGAGCGAGGCCTTGACCGTCGGCGGGACCGCCAGGCCGCGTGCGACGGCCTTCTTCGCCAGCAGGCCGGCGGCGAGCATGACGCTCGGGTTCGAGGTGTTCGTGCAGGAGGTGATCGCGGCGATGACCACGTCGCCGTCGCCGAGGGTGGTCGCGGTGCCGTCGCCTTCGCCCACCGTGACCGGGAACCGCCGGTGGGCCGCCTCGGCACTCTTGCCGTAGCCGTTTTCCGCGACCGGGCGGGTGAGCAGTCCGTCGAACTCCTTCTTCAGGTCGGGCAGGTCGATCCGGTCCTGCGGCCGCTTGGGGCCGGCGACGCTGGGCACGATGCTGTCGAGATCGAGCTCGATCACCTCGCTGTAGTCGCAGGCGCCGGCCGCGGGGATGCCGAACATCCCCTGCGCCATGTAGTAGGAACGCACCAGGTCGACCTGCTCCGCGCTGCGCCCGGTGGCGAGCAGGTAGCGGCAGGTCTCCTCATCGACCGGGAAGAAGCCCATCGTCGCGCCATACTCCGGCGCCATGTTGGCGATGGTCGCGCGGTCGGTGGCCGCGAGCGTCCGTGCCCCCTCGCCGTGGAACTCGACGAACTTGCCGACGACCTTGGCGCGCCGGAGCAGTTCGGTCACGCGCAGGACGAGGTCGGTCGCGGTGACGCCCTCGCGCAGCGCGCCCTCGAGGCGGACGCCGACCACGTCGGGGGTGAGGAAGTAGACCGGTTGCCCGAGCATGCCGGCCTCGGCTTCGATGCCGCCGACGCCCCAGCCGACGATGCCGAGGCCGTTGATCATCGTGGTGTGCGAATCCGTGCCGACGAGCGTGTCGGGGAAGGCGACCCCGTCGCGCTCCAGGACGCCGCTGGCGAGGTACTCGAGGTTCACCTGGTGGCAGATACCGATGCCAGGGGGGACGACGCGGAAGGTGTCGAAGGCCTGCATGCCCCACTTGAGGAACTCGTAGCGCTCGCGGTTGCGCTCGAATTCGAGTTCCATGTTGCGCTGGAGCGCGTCGGCGCGACCGGCGACGTCGACCTGCACCGAGTGGTCGACGACGAGGTCGACCGGCACGAGCGGCTCGACGATCTTCGGGTTCTTGCCGAGCTTCGAAACCGTCGAGCGCATCGCGGCCAGGTCGACGAGCAGCGGCACGCCGGTGAAGTCCTGGAGCAGGATGCGGGCGACGACGAAGGGGATTTCCTCGGTCCGTTCCGCGCGCGGCTGCCATGCGGCCAGCGTGCGAACGTCCTTCTCGGCGATCTTGCGGCCGTCGCAGTTGCGCAGCACGGACTCGAGCACGATCCGGATGCTGACCGGGAGGCGCGAGATCGCGCCGAGCCCGGCCTTCTCGAGCTGCGGCAGCGATTGGAAGCGGCTCGTGCCGCGCCCGTGGGTGAAGGTCTGCAGGGAGTCGAACGGGGAGGGATTCGTGTGCTGCTCGCTCATGACGGCGATCTAACCCGGCCCCCCCGGTGTCGCAATTCGCCGCGGCCCGCGCGCCGAGCGCGCCGAGGGTTCAGCCGAGGCGGAAGCCGAGCACGAAGCCCGCCGCGAAGCCGCCGCCGAAGGGAAGGTTCGCAGTGACGATTCGCCAGATACGGTCGAGCAGCGTCGTGCCGTCGGGGCCCTGCCAGTAGGCGCGCGCTGCCGACTCGATCGCCGACCAGTGCACCTCGACCCAGCCGTACCAGGCGAGCAGTTGCACGAGCAGGACGCCGAGTCCGACGAAGAGGAGAAGAAGCCGGGAGACCTTCTTCGCCGCGTAGCCCACCGAAGCGCCGAGCAGGCCGCCGAATCCGAGCGTGCCGAGCGGGCCGGACAGCAGTTCCTGCGGGAACATCGCGCGTCAGGTTACGACCGCCTGCCCGGGCTTGCAAAGGCGGCCGCCGGGCTGCGGTTCCGCCGGTGCGGCCGCCCGACCCGGCCGACCCGCGCGACCCGGCCCGTCGCCGGGGACCGGGCCGGGCTCAGGCGTTGCGGCCGCAGTCGATGACCCCTCTTATGGTCGCGACGACGCGGACGCGTCAGGCGTCGAGAGCCGCGGTCTCAACCGAAGACCGCCGGGCGCCGGCCCGCCCACGGCGCCGCTTCCTCGAGGCGCGCGGCGACGGCGAGCAGCAGGTCCTCGCGGCCGTAGGCCCCGACGAGTTGCGCGCCGACCGGCAGTCCGCCGCCGGTCCCGTGGAGCGGCAGCGAGATCGCGGGCTGGCCCGAGAGGTTGAACGGCGAGGTGAAGGCCCCGTAGGCGGCGGCCCGGACGTAGGCGCGCAGCGGCTCTTCGGTCGTCGACGTCATCCAGCCGATCTCCGGCGTGGGCTGCGCGGTCGTCGGCGTGAGCAGCAGGTCGAAACCGTCGGCCCACCAGGCGGCGAGCCGACGTCCGTAAGCGTGGACCTCGTCGATGCAGTCGAGCAACTGCACCGCCGTCATCTCCCGTGCTCGCGCCGCGATCTGCCAGGTGAGCGGTTCGACGTCGCCTTCGACGAGCGGCCGTCCCAGCCTGCGCCCCCAGCCTTCGAGGGCCTGTGCGACGTTGGCGCCGACGACGCCCACGAACGTCATCACGGCCGAGGGGTCGTCGAGTGCCTCGGGGTGCGCCTCGACGACCTCGTGTCCGAGATCGCGCAGCAGGGCCGCCGCGCGGTCGGCGGCGGCGAGGCACTCGGGGTGGAGGTCGAGACCGCGATTCGCCGGGGCGCGGCGCATCAGCCCGACGCGCAAGCGCGGCGTGCCCTGCGAGGTCGTCTCGCGCCACGGCCGGGCCGGCGGCGGCGCGAAGTAGGGGTCGCCGGTCTGCGGTCCGGCGACCTCGTCGAGCAGCGCCGCCGCGTCACGCACCGAGCGCGTCACCGCGAACTCGACCGAGAAGCTGCTCCAGCGCTCGCCCAACGCCGGTCCGAACGAACAGCGTCCGCGCGTCGTCTTGAGTCCGACCAGCCCGCAGGCCGACGCCGGGATGCGGATCGAGCCGCCGCCGTCGCTCGCGTGGGCCAACGGCACGATGCCCGCGGCGACCGCCGCGGCGGATCCGCCGCTCGACCCCCCGGCGCTGTGCGCGAGGCTCCACGGGTTGCGTGTCGGTCCGCAGACCTCCGGCTCCGTCGTGGGCAGCAGCCCGAGCTCGGGCGTGTTCGTGCGCCCGAGCGCGACCAGGCCGGCGCGCGCGAAGCGCGCGGTGATCCAGGCATCCGACGTCTCGCGGAAGCCCGCCTCGCGCAGTGCGCGCATGCCGCCGCCGTAGGGCTGCCCGGCCTGGGCCCCGCCGAGGTCCTTCAGGAGGAACGGCACGCCGCGGAAAGGGCCGTCGGGCATTTCGGGCCGACGCACCCGCGCGCGCGCCTCGTCGAGGGCGCGGTGGACCACCGCGTTGATCTTCGGGTCGAGCCGTTCGAGGCGCTCGATCGCGCCCTCCACCAGTTCGTGCGGCGCGACCTCGCGACGTCGGACGAGTTCGGCCTGGGCGGTCGCGTCGAGCGCGGCGATTTCCTGGGACATGGGGGTGTGCTCCTCGCCGGCGCCGGGCGCCGACCGGTGGAAGTTGGCGCACGAAAGCCTCTCCCGTCGGGCGTGGCAAGCGGTCGGGCCGCCCGGCCGGGCGGGGCGTGCCCGGTTCAGCCGAGGTGCGCCCGGGCGAGCAGGTCGATCGGGTGCTCGATCCGGACGTCGAGACCGCGGGCGATCGCACCTGCGCGCATCTGCAGCAGGCAGCCCGGATTCGCGGCGACGACGATCGCCGCCCCGCTTGCGGCGACGTTGTCGAGCTTGCGCTCCGCGAGCCGCTGCGCCATCGCCGGCTCGGTCAGGTTGTAGGTGCCGGCGCTGCCGCAGCAGAGCTCGGACTCGGCGAGCGCGACGAGCGGTCGTTCGCAGATCGCGCGCAGGAGGGCCCGCGGCTCGTCGCGCACGCCCTGGCCGTGAGCGAGGTGGCAGGGGTCGTGCACGGCGACCGTCTCGCCGATGCGACGGCGCGGTGCGGGCAGCCCCGTCCGAGCCAGCAGCACGAGCGGGTCGAGGATGCGCCCGGCGAGGCGGGTCGCGCGTGGGTCCTCCTCGAGCAGGTGGCCGGCCTCGCGCAGGTGAGCACCGCATCCTGCGGCGCTCGGCACGATCCAGTCGGCGTCCTCGAAGGGCACGTCGCGCAGCAGGTCGCGCAGCCGGTCGCGTGCCGCGTCCGCGTCGCCGAGGTGGAATGGGAGCGCGCCGCAGCAGCCCGATCCGTGCGCCACCCGGACGCGGACTCCGGCGAGTGCGAGCAACTCGACGGTCGCACGCGCAGTTGCGGAAAACAGCGTCTCCGCGACGCAGCCCGGCAGGAAGACGGCGGTGGCGCGCACCGGTCCGCGCGGCTCGACGATCGACGGCAGTGGCGCGGCCGCGCGCGCCGGCGGCACCGCGGCCGCAAACGCGGCCCAGTTCCCGAGCCGGGTCCGGCGCAGGCGGTGCGCCAGGCGCGCCAGCGCACGCGATCCGCCGACGGCGCGCAGCGGGGCGAAGGCGAGCCGGCGTGCGAAGGGATGGGTGAGCAGCGCGCCGAGGGTCCGCCGAGCCGCGCGTGCGCCCGGCCCCCGGCGGTCCTCCAGCCACGGGCGGGCCGCGCCGACGATCGATCCGTAGGGTACGCCCGAGGGGCAGGCGGTCTCGCAGGCGAGACAGCCCAGGCAGGTATCGAGATGGCGCACGACCGGCTGCGTCGGTTCGAGGCGCCCTTCCTCGAGGGCGCGCAGCAGCAGGATGCGGCCACGCGGCGACTCCGCCTCGTTTCCCGTCTCGACGTAGGTCGGGCAGGCGTCCAGGCAGAGGCCGCAATGGACGCAGGCGAGCAGGTGATCGATGTCGACGAAGCGCCTGCCGCGGGCTGGGGCGGCCGCAGCACCGGGGGCCGGAGATGCACCGCGAGGTTCTGTCGGAATCGGTTTTCCGTCCATGTTCATGCTGCCTCGCGACGCATCCCGCGCAACTCAGAGACCGCCCGCGAGGCGTCCGGTCGCGAGTATGCCCGCCGGGTCGAGAGCGTGCTTCACGCCGCGCGCGAGCGCTGCGGCAGCGCCGGGGGCCCCCCAGGGATCGGCTTCGCCGGTGAGCCGGCGCTTGGCCGCGGGCGTCGCGCGCTCGACGATGTGCGAGGCGTCCGGGTCGTCGTCGCGCCGCCGCAGCGCGCATAGGATGGTCGGCACGCAGCCCTCGTCGAAGACCGCCGCACGCGCGATGCCGCTCGCCGCGTGCGCCGCCAGCGAGACGCCTGCACCGGCCGCGTGCGCGGCCGCGGCGATCGCCTCGAGTGCCGCGCCAGTGCGGTCGGGCAAGGTGGACACGCGAAGGATCGCCGCCGCCGGTTGCAACGCGAACCCGGCGAGCTCCGCACGTCGGCCGGCCGCGTCGGGCACTTCGCGTCCGTCGCGACCGGCCCTCGCGACCGCCCGCAGGCCGCGCGCCACGCCGTCGCCGGCCTCCTCGGCGATGCCGGCCCAGGCGGCGAGGACCGCGGTCGCAGGTCCGCCGTCCCCGGACACGAGTTCGAGCCAGAACGGCTCGGCTGCGTCGCGGATGTCGAGCGCGAGATCGCAGGCCGCGCGCGGCGTGGTGCACCACGTCTCGATCGCGCGCTCGACCGGCGGTCGCGGCCGGGTCTTGAGCGTGGCCGAGAGGATCACGCCGAGCGACCCGAGCGCACCGACGTGCAGGCGCGGCAGGTCGTAGCCAGCGACGTTCTTCACGACCTTGCCGCCGCCGCGCACGATCCGGCCCTCGCCCGAGACCGTTTCGATCCCGAGCAGCAGGTCGCGGACCGTCCCCTGGGAGGCGCGCAGCGGCCCCGCGAGATGGGCCGCGATCGCGCCGCCGACGGTCGTTTCGCCCGGGGAAGGCGGGTCGATCGGCAGCCATTGTCCGGCGGCCGCGAGCCGTCGGTCGAGGTCGGCGAGCGTGCAGCCGGCTTCGACGGTGACCGTCAGGTCCTCGGCCCGGTGCTCGAGGACGCGGTCGAGCAGATCGAGTCGCAGCAGCAGGTCGCAACGCGCCGGAGGTGCGCCCATGTCGAGATGGCGGCCGCGCCCGCTCGCGACCAGCAGGAGGCCGTGTGCGGCGGCGACCTCGACCGCCTGTCGCACGGCCTCCGGGCTTCGCGGGCGGACGACGAGCTCCGCCCGGATGCCGTCGACGTGATCCTCCGCCCCGGCCGGAGACAGCGTGTTCGCGCCGAGCGCCGTCGCGAGCGCAGCCGTCGGGCCGGCGCCGATCACAGCGCCGCCCGGCGACGTGGCGTGCGCACCTCGACGCAGACCTTCGCGTCGGGGAAGAGCTTGTGCGGGTTCGCCCGCTCCTCGGGATCGAAGACCGCACGCAGGCGGGTCATCGCGCGCAGGTCGTCCGGCGAGAACAGCAACGGCATCTGCGACATCTTCTCGACGCCGATGCCATGTTCGCCGCTCAAGCTGCCACCGAGTGCGACGCAGGCGGCGAGGATCTCGTGACCGGCCTCGATCACGTGCCGGACTTCCTCGGCATCGCGCTCGTCGAAGAGCACGACCGGGTGAATGTTGCCGTCGCCGGCGTGAAAGACGTTGCCGATGCGCAGGTGGTGGCGCTCGGCGACTGCGGCGATCTCGCGCACGATCTCCGGCAGTCGGCTGCGCGGCACGACCCCGTCCTGCGTGCAGTAGTTCGGCGCGAGCCTCCCGACCGCGCCGAAGGCGCGCTTGCGCGCCTTCCACAGCAGCGCGCGCTCCGCCTCGTCGCGGGCGACGCGGACCTCGCGCGCGCCGTGGCGCCGGCAGACCGCGGCGGCGGAGTCGGCCTGCGGTTCGAGGCCCGCGGCGGGCCCGTCGATCTCGATGATGAGCACCGCCCCGGCGTCGACCGGCAGTCCGGCGTGGAAGGCCGCCTCGACCGCCTGCAGGATGAGGCGGTCCATCATCTCGAGCGCGGCCGGCACGATGCCCGCAGAGATGATGCCCGAGACCGCCTCGCTCGCTGCGTCCACGGAGTCGAAGACCGCGAGCAGCGTGCGACAGGCTTCGGGCGAGCGGGTGAGTCGCAGTGTCGCGCGGGTCGTCACGCCAAGCGTGCCTTCGGAGCCGACGACGAGCCCGACCAGGTCGAGTCCCGGCCGGTCCTCGGCGGCCCCGCCGAGCGCGACGATCTCGCCCGAGGGCAGGACGAGTTCGACGCCAAGCACGTGGTTCACGGTGACCCCGTACTTGAGCGTGTGCGGCCCGCCCGAGTTCTCGGCGACGTTGCCGCCCAGCGTGCAGGCGCCCTGGCTCGACGGGTCGGGCGCGTAGAAGAGCCCGGCGTCCTGCACCGCGCGGCTGATCCACAGGTTCACGACGCCGGCCTGCGCGACCAGTCGCCGGTTGCGCAGGTCGATCGACTCGATGGCGCGCAGCCGACTCGTGCAGACCATGACCGGGGCGCCCACCGGCAGCGTGCCCCCGGCGAGGCCCGTGCCGGCGCCGCGCGGCACGAACGGGATCTTCTGCTCGGCGAGCACGCGCAGCACGGCGGCGGTCTCGGCCGGTGTCCGCGGGAGGACGACCAACTCGGGGGCGGCGCGTTCCAGCGTGTAGCCGTCGCACTCGTAGGCGAGGAGCGTACCGGCATCGTCGGCGACGCCGTCCTCACCGACGATCGAACGCAGGCGGACCGCGAGGCGATCGAGCGACATGGCCGAGTCCTAGCCCCGTGACGCACGCGGGCACAAGCGGGCTCGACGCCGGACTCGTAGCAGGCGCGGACGAGGTCGAGGTTGCGGCGGTCGACGGCGCGCACATGGCGCAGCACGACGACGCTTACCTCGCGATCGTCGACGAGACGGGCGAGTGCCCGGCGCTCGGTGTCGGTCACGCCTGCTGCGGCCCGCCGCCGGCCGGGCCGCGCTCCCCTCCGTCCGCACCCGGGCCGCGCCGCAGCAGGTCGTGCCAGTAGAAGGCGACGACGACGAGCGCGTGCGAGATCACACCCTCGGCGACGAGTCGCGGCAGGTCGTCGACGTGCACGAGTTCGACCTCGGCCTCCTCGGTGCCGTCGAAGTTCGGTTGCGAAACTCTCGTCGCGCCGCGGGCGAGGAAGCTGTGGCAGCGGTTCCCCTGGATCGCCGGATTCGGGTGGATGTGGCCGAGCGGCACCACGTCGGCGCAGTCGTAGCCGGTCTCCTCCAGCATCTCCCGGCGCGCGGCGTGGAGCGGCGACTCGTCCTCGGGGTCGACCATGCCGCCCGGGATCTCGAGCGTGAAGTCCCCGACCCCGTGGCGGTACTGGCGGACGAGGACGACGCGGTCGTCCGGCGTGATCGGCACGATGTTCACCCAATCGCCGGCGTCGAGCACGAAGAAGTCGTGGTCGCGGCCGGTGCGCGGCGAGCGACTGCGGTCGCGCCGCAGCGAGAACACCCGGCAGGTGTAGACGGTCTCCGATTCGAGTCGCTGCCAGGGACGTATGCCGCCGCGCTTCGCCAAGGGTCGCCTCCCGCTCAGAAAAGCCGTCGGTACTCGATGGCCGGGCAGCGGTCCATGACGACGATCAGTCCCGCGTCGCGCGCCCGCACGGCCGCCTGCGCGTCGACGACGCCCAACTGCAGCCAGAGGACGCGCGCACCGATCGCGATCGAGTCCAGGGCGATCGCCGCGACGTGCTCCGGCCGCCGAAAGACGTCGACGACGTCGACCGGACCGGGGATCGAGCGCAGGTCGGGCCAGCAGCGCTGCCCGAGGATCTCGCCGCCGCCGGGCCGCACCGGGACCACGCGGTGCCCGCGTTCGAGCAGCAGGCGCGCGATCTCGTGGCTGTCGCGCCCCGGATCCGGCGAGCAGCCGACGACGGCGAACGTCCGTGGTTCCGAGAGGAGGTCGCGGATCACCGTGTCGCCCGGGTTCTCGAAGGCCACGGCCGATCCTCCGCCACGCGCCCGCGGGGTGCAAGGCCGGGCCGGCAGGAGCCCGGCGCTTCGGATTCGCAACCGCCGCGACGGAAGGGATCGAATCCGGCGTCGGTATCCGATAGGTCCGGCCCGCGAGTCCGGATCGCCCCCGCATGTTTCCCGTTTTTCCGACGTCCTCCCTCCCCCCGTCCGCCGGGACGCGAGTGCCGCGCCGGGCGCCGCAACGCTGCGGTCCGCCGGGTCTCGTGGCTCTCCTCCTCCTGGCCGTGTCCGCCTCCGCCTGCCAGCGGCGGCCTGTCGCGGAGGCCCCGCCCCCCTACGACGTGGTGCTGGTCGCCCTCGACGGGGTGCGCGCCGACCACCTTTCGCTGTTCGGGTACCCCGAGCCGACTTCGCCGGAGATCGAGGCGCTCGCCCGGGAGTCGATCACCTACGCACGCGCCGTGAGCCCGGCCACCTGGTGCGTGCCCGCCGTCGCCTCGCTCTCGACCGGCCTCTGGCCGTCTTTCCACGGCGCGGAGCGCGCCGGGGCCGGCGAGGTCGGGCGGGCGCGGGCGCTCGCCGACGACGCGACCACGATGGCGGAGCTCCTCGCCCGCGACGGCTTCCGCACGGCGGCCTTCGTCGGCAACGGGGACGAGTTGCGGCCGGGCCTGGGCTTCGCCCGCGGCTTCTCGCACTTCGATGCTGCCCCCGACCTGGTGCGGGGCGAGGTGCTCGCCGAGCGGGTCGCGGACTGGCTCGCGCGCCACTCTGAGCACTCCTTTGTGTTTGCGAGCCTCGCCGACGGCGGAGATGCGTCCGACCCGCCCGCTGATCTCGCGTCGCGCTTCGCACCGCCCGCGACCGGTGCCTCCGACCTGCCCGCGGGCGGGCCGTCGCAGCGCCCGACGCGCGAGGCGAACGCACGCCGCTCCGAGCTCCACGACACGCGCGTCGCCGCGGCCGATCGGGCGCTCGGACGACTCGTCGCCGCACTGCGCGCCGCGGGCCGCTGGGACCGCTCCCTCGTCGTGGTGGTCGGCGACCATGGCGAGATGCTCGGCGAGCACGGCTTGAACGGCCACGGCCGTCCGCCCTACGAGCCGGAGGTGCGGGTGCCCCTCCTGGTAAAGACCCCCGGGGGACGGCGCGCGGGCGAGTGGGTAGAGCGGCGCGTCTCGACGCTCGGCGTGTTCGCGACCGTGCTCGGAGCGGTCGGCATCGCGGTGCCGCCCGCCGTCCAGTCCCGTAACCTCGACGAACTCCACCCGGTGTGGGTCGAGGACGTCGGTCGCGATGGCCGGCGCATGCGCGCCGGTTACGACGGCCTTCACGCGAAGGTCGTCGCCCTCGAGGACGGCGACACCTCGATCGCCTGTGCCTTCGACCTGCTGCAGGATCCCGGCGAGGCGCATCCCGATTGCCGACCCGGCGCCGCGGGTCCGCTCGACCTTGCGATGCGCTGGTTCGGCCAGCGCGTCCGGCCGGTGCACGCGAACGCGGAAGCGGAACTGCCGTCCCGGCCGGGAGCCGGCACCGATTCCTGAGGCGTCGCGCGGCGTTTCCGACGCCGTCGGCTCCTGCTAGGCGATCAGCTGATGCGGGTCCTCTTCGCGAGCGGCATCGACGGCTTCTGCCACCGGTACGAGGTCCTGCATCGCGCCGAGCAACTCCGCCTGGTCGGAGGAGAAGCGACGGTCGTTTCCTTCACCGACCCGCGCCTCCGCGCCGAGGCCGCCCGCCACGACCTGATCTTTCTCTACCGCGTGCCGGAGACCTCGGCGGTCGCACTCGCGATCGACGAGGCGCGTGCGGCGGGCGTCGCGGTGGTGGGCGCGATCGACGACCTGGTCTTCGTCGACGATCCGACGCTCTTTCCGGAGTGGACGTCGCGCCCCGAGGCCGAGCGCGCGCTCTGGTTCGAAGGCCTGCGCCGCTACCGGGCGACCCTCGAGCGCTGCGATCGAGTCATCGTCCCGACCGCGGCGCTGCTCGACGAGGCGCGCGCGGCCGGGCTGCCGGC
>Ga0114969_10002523_pt1 | contig 15033 bp, 12 predicted proteins | sample M_130807_MF_Meta_FD_87316 | JGI IMG/M metagenome (GOLD analysis project Ga0114969, IMG submission 87316) | Freshwater microbial communities from Lake Montjoie, Canada to study carbon cycling - M_130807_MF_MetaG | ecosystem: Environmental > Aquatic > Freshwater > Lake | place: Lake Montjoie...
ACCGGTGTAAAAATCACCATTAATTCGTAATTGTTCATTACTTGAATTTATTGGTTAAATAATTGGTTTTTCCCAGTGGACATTCCGATTGCTCGGAATGAATCTGCCAAAACAGATTTGGGAGGGCGAAGGTAGGCTATTTTAAAGGTTTTTTGTCATTTTTTGCCTTAAAAATTATGACTGCGGGATAGTGATCGCTATAACCTCCGTTAAATTCATCCCCATTCCAGGTTCTTTTGGGGTAGCCCTGGTATTTTCCTTCGGGCTCGGTCAAGGCAGCACTTCTGTATATTATTGATTTACAATAGATTAGGTCAAAATTACTATTTGAGCCTGGGGGTGTATTCGTGGGGTTGTGGCAATTGATATTGACCACAGTCGTCTGGGCAAGAGGAGTCGCAAGCGCATTTTTTGATTGTCGCCCAGGTTTTTCCTGTTCCATGGTCCAATTGCCATTTAATAAAATTTGATCAAACAAGCTCCAACTATCCCGGTAGGCCAAACTCCCCATGCCCCTATTAAATAATTGTAAAAAGGGGTTGTACATTTTTAAGTGTTTCAAACTTTTATTATTGGGGTTGTCATTAAAGTCACCCATCACTATAAATTTCGCTTTAGGGTCTCGATCTTCAATGCTATCCATAATTCTTTTGCAAACCCTTGCGGCCCAGATTCTTTTTTCAGCCGATGCGTTTTCTCCTCCGCGCCTACTTGGCCAATGGTTCACTAATATATGTACCCAAGTTTTATCTAGTTCTCCTTGCACATATAATATGTCACGGGTAGCATAGGTGGTAAAGTGTGTAGCATCAGTTAAACTATAAATGCGGTATTGGTAGGGTTTAAAATAAGCGGGTTGGTACATTAATGCGACATCAATGCCTCTGCTATCTTTTGAATCAAAATGGAGGAACTGGTAATTGTATTTTTTTATCATTGGGTCATCGGCTAGTTTTTTTAAAACCGTTTTATTTTCAACTTCTGCAATACCTAATAGTGATATTCCTTTTGCGTTATTTGTTTTTCCAATTCCATAAATGACCGAAGCCAAATGCGCTGTTTTATTATTATATAACACACTATTATATCCTTTCGCACTATTGGGTAAAAATTCCTCATCTGCTACATTCAGTTGATTAGTGGTGTCATAAAAATTTTCAAAATTATAAAAGCTAACAATGATGCTATGCGTATTAGTTGTGCTCGTGCTTTGGGCTTTTGATAAGATGGGAAAGCTGATAAATAATAAAATGAGCATACTCATAAAGTATATTAACCCATACTTCAGAATAGGGAGGTTTATTTTTTTCATGATTTTTTTAATTTTTAATGGGGCAATCAAGGTCTATTTATTTGTATTTGTTTGCGTATTTACCGCAATGTTTTGCTTTGTTGATTTGTTCATATTGTGATTTCAAAAAAAAGACCCATCAATGAATTATCGATTTTATCGCCTCTTATATTTTCTCCTTTTACTTTATGTCTACGCTCCAGTCATGGCACAGGAGGAGGATGCAAGACAATATGTAGGATGGCAAAATAAGGAGGCGCTTATAGAATTTAGCGCCAATTGGGTGCCCACTTTACTTTCAGCATCTTCCTTGCCGATTTATAATTTATCACAGTTCAATGGATTTGTTTTTAGTTGGGTGCCGCGAGGTCAGTCGTCCAATAGGGGTAGTTACATAGATGGGATCAATTGGCAAAGTAAAATTGGTGCTTGGGATTTTTTTAATAGTTATGCTGGTATGTATAAAGCATTTCATTCGATGGATATGGTTTCCAGTTTTGAATATTCAAAATTGGGTTTTGGCGATCTCGGTTCGGTTAATTATTTAACAGCAAATACCCGTTTTTTAAAAAAGGCAGTTACTGTAGCTACACGTTTTTCAAATAGTTCCTTTGTGTATGAAGGACAATTACAGTTGAATAGCGGGCCCATAAAAAATCGGCGTTGGTCCTATCAATTCAATGCTGTTTTTCAACAAGCACCCATGGGTTTAATTCCCAATGGCTTTAAAAAATTAACTGGTATTGCATTTAGCGTTGATAAGCAATTAAAACAAGCGCAATCGATTGGAATGACAATTTGGTGGGATCATGTTACCCAAGGAAAAATTTCACCATCGTTACAAGAGGCCTTTGATTTGTCAACGCAACGCAATTATAATCCAAGTTGGGGTTGGTATAAGGGCAAGCCCTTTTATCCGAATCAAAAAAGTGGAGATGTGCCTGTAACTTATTTTAGGTATGAAAAAAAATGGCGTGAAAAAGCAATACTTCAAATGCAAATAGGTGTAGCGGTTGGGGTTCAAAAAAAATCACAAATGGATTGGACCAACACCTTGGATCCGCGACCAGATTATTATAAATATTTACCAAGTTATAGTAAGGATAGTTTATTAAGAAAACAATTAGTGGATTGGTTCACCTCAAATCCACAAGCACTTCAAATTGATTTTGATCACTTGGAAAAGATTAACCAATCCAATGGCACACATCAATCCTTTTATATTGTTAATACCAAAGTGGCTAGGGTTCAGTTACTACGTTTGTCTATGCGATTGCAATACCAATTCCCTTTGGAATGGTCGGGACAAATTGGCTTACATGCTGCAAAGGATGTCATCAGAAATTCAAATGTCATTGAAAATCTGTTGGGCGGAAATTATTTTCTTAATTATAATGGCTGGGTGGATGACAATGGGTCTGCAACTAATTTTCAAAACGAAATTAGACTTCCAGATCAAAAAATAAAAGTGGGTCAAACCTGGGGAGGTGATTATGCATTACAAAATACGCAGTTACAATTATGGGGGCAACTCTATAAACAAATGGCAAAATATGAATTTGGTGTTTCTTTAAAATTCGAAGAAAATCGTTTTCATCGAACGGGATATAATCAAAATGGATTATTTCCAATGGAGGCATTAGGGCAGGCCCACCTTTTATCTTTTCCTTCCTATGGATTGAAGGCACAATACTTATATAAGTTTTCCGGTCGATTTTATGCAAAAACAATTTTGTTTCAGCAAACTAATGCCCCAAATTCAAGTGAGATTTATTTAGATCCGGCGGTTCATCCTTATACAGCTAGTTTTATTTTGCCTGCATTGCATCGAGGTATTGATCTTGCTTTGTATTATAGGGGGCGTATATACTAAAATGAATGCGTCCATCTTTTGGCAATCCATTGAAAATGCCAGTGAAAAAAATCTGTTTTACCATGATCATTTTTTTGCTTTTGTGTATGGTATGTTAGGACAAATGCAAACCATACATAAAGGGTTTGAGTTGGGCATGGAAACACAATTTGGTGGACCATTTCAATTATCTGTAGTGAGTAGCTTTGGTCGGTACTTTATCGCAAATAACCCATTGTATGAAATCAGATTGGTGAACGATTTATATAAAGTAGAATCAGGGGTGCTTCAACTACAAGGACTGCCGGCGACATCCAATCCGCAAAGTGTTCAAGCAATTTCGATACAATACCAGCCCGATTATTCAAGTAGGATTTCCATTACAGGCGTTTATTCAATGAAAAGATCCATTGATTACAATTATTTCAGGCGTTCTATATTATTAAGGAATCAAATCAACAATGAAGCAAATTGGAATCTAATACAATCTGAAAAGTACTTACCCAATCAGTGGGTGTTCAATGCATTTATGTCAAAACAATATGTATTTAACGTGAAAAGTAAAAAACAGCAAATCCGATTTAGCGCGAGTATTAGAAATGTATTGAATACGCTCATCCCTCTTTTTTCATTTGAACAATCCAGATTTGATTACGCCGCATTTCGGCTTGAGAAATTCCCTCTAAAATATATGTATGACCAGGGAACTACCTATGCCCTAGGGGCGCAATTACAAATCCAATAAAAATAGCTTCTATAAAAACATCTTCTACAATCACATCTTCTAATTAATACTTCTTTACTCATTCCAAAAAATCTTTTATGAAAAATAAAAATTGGTACCGTTCATTTTTTAATTTATTATTCTTTTTTGTATTGTTGTTTTTTTCGGCCTGCTTAAAAAAAACGGCTTACGCTGAAAAGGTAATTGGCCTTTCAACGGACACCTTAATCACCATCAAAAATTTACGAAAATTACATTTGACAAATCGGGTGGAACCAATCACAAAATCATGGATGATTGAAGGGGTGGTGGTGGGGAATGACGAACACGATAATATTTACAAGTCAATCATTATTCAAGACAGTACCGGAGGAATTGTTTTGTTATTGGATGGAACCAATTTATACCAAAATTATCCTGTGGGTGTTTTTTTACGGGTACGAATTCAAAATTTATTTTTAACGGACTATCGAAAAATGCAACAATTGGCAGCGGCGGTAGATACCTCCAATGGTACATTAGTAACCGACGGTATACCAGTACCCATGTTCGAAAAACATATCACCACGATTAATGATCATTATACTATTATTCCAATGGAAGTTGCTTTTAAAAGCTTAGGAGATTCCTTGCAGGGTAGATTAATTAAAATAACGAATGTAGAATTTTCGGCAACGGATACCGGACAAACATATGCGGATTATAAAAATAAAATAGGGGCAAGTAAGGCATTAAAATTTTGTACGGGAGGGACCATTTATTTACGGTCCAGCGGGTATGCCGATTTTGCCGGTATTGCCACTCCCACAGGTAATGGATCTGTGATTGGAATATATTCGGTGTACAATAGTGAAAAGCAGTTATTGATTCGTGACACAAGTGACATTTTGTTAAAAAATAAGCGTTGTACTGGGGCTGCTTGGCTGCAAAATTTACCTCATTAGGCTTATTGAAGGACAGTCTGTCAGCATTTGTATTTTGGTATTTTCTTTGCTATCCTAATACTAAATGTAATAATTATGCAAAAAGGTCAAATAAGGGTTCAGACGGAGAATATCTTCCCAATCATTAAGAAGTTTCTGTATAGCGATCACGAGATATTTTTAAGAGAGTTAGTGAGTAATGCCGTAGATGCTTCTCAAAAATTAAAAACTTTAAGTGGCAAGGGGGAAGTAAAAGGGGCCATTGGTGATTTAAGAGTTGATGTTGTTTTAGATGCCAAGGAAAAAACCTTATCTATTATTGATAATGGTATTGGTATGTCGAGTGCCGAAGTGGACAAGTATATTAACCAAGTGGCATTTAGTGGCGCCGAGGAGTTTGTGACTAAATATAAGGACACCAGTATTATTGGTCATTTTGGTTTGGGTTTTTATAGCTCATTTATGGTGAGTGATAAAGTAGATATTTATAGTAAAAGTCATACGGATACGCCTGGTGTGTTTTGGAGTTGTGATGGCAGTACAGAATATGAATTGTATGAAGTAGATTATAGTGCAAGAGGTACAAAAATTGTTTTGCATATCAATGAGGAAAGTGCCGAATTCTTGGATCCGCATCGTGTGAAATCAATTTTAGAAAGATTTTGTAAATTTTTACCAGTAGCTATTTATTTCACGGATGCTAATGCCGAGAAAAAAGAAGCGACCAAGGAAGATGGTAAAGCAGAAGAACTAGCGGTTGAAAAATCAATCAATAATACAAATCCAATTTGGGTGCGTAAGCCTGCGGATTTAACCAAAGAAGATTATGAAAAGTTTTACAAGGAGTTATATCCATTTGGAGAAACACCTTTGTTTTGGATTCATTTAAATGTGGATTATCCATTTAATTTAACAGGTGTTTTATATTTCCCTAAAATCAAACAAAGTTTTGAAATTCAAAAGGATAAAATTCAGCTGTACTGTAACCAAGTGTTTGTGACTGACGAGGTAAAGGACATTGTACCTGAATTTTTAATGTTATTGCATGGCGTTATTGATAGTCCAGACATTCCATTAAATGTAAGTCGTAGCTATTTACAAGGGGATCCGAATGTGAAAAAAATTAACGCACACATTACCAAAAAAGTAGCGGATAAATTAGAGGAAATATTCAATAGCGATCGTAAGTCCTTTGAAGAAAAGTGGGAAAGCTTAGGTTTGTTTGTGAAGTATGGCATGATTACGGACGATAAGTTTTTAGATAAAGCGAATAAGTTTTTAATCATGGAAGATGCTGCAAATGCAGGCACTTTTTATACTTTGGATGAATACAAAACTGCTACAGTAGCAACGCAAAAAAATAAGGAGGGCAAGCAGGTATTATTATACACCACCAATCCAGTACAACAAGATGCTTTTATTCAAGCTGCAGTTGCGAAAGGATATAAAGTGGTTAAGTTGGAAACGATGGTTGATGCTGCTTTCATCAATAATGTGGAAATGAAATGGGAAGGGGTACAGTTTGTTCGTGTGGATGCGGATGTGGTTGATAATTTAATTGACAAGCAAGAAAATGTGGATTCAATTTTATCAAAAGAGGAAGTAGAACAAGCTAAAAAATTATTTGAATTCCAGGTGCCTGAAATTACTTTAACAGTGGAAGTAAAAGGATTGAGTACCGATGCGGCACCGATTGTTGCAACACGTCCTGAGTTTATGCGTCGAATGAAAGATATGGCAGGTATGGGCGGCGGCGGAATGACCGCATTTTATGCGCAGATGCCAGATGAAGTTCATTTAACCGTGAATGGTAACCATCCAATTTTCCAAACCTTATTAAAGGAACCAGATGTAGCTAAGCAACAAAAACAAGCGCGCAATTTAGCGGACTTAGCATTGCTTTCACAAGGTTTATTAAAAGGAGCGGAGTTAACCAACTTCATCAATAGAAGTGTTGACTTATTGAAGTAATATTATTTTTGCAAGTATTTTATTACAGCAATTATAGAAATAAGAAAAAGCGTAAAGCGAAGTGGTATAAATACTACTTCGCTTTATTCGTTATATAAGTAAGGTAATTAAGCGGAAGCTCTAATATCGATGACCTGCATTTGCACGGTTTGCGTTCCCTGCCATTCGTTTAACTGCAATTGAAACACAAGGTCAAATGGCTTACCGGATTTAATGATGTCAATATGTTGGGGCATATTATAGCCAATACCCTTTACAGTATTTTGTCCTTGAATTACATGAAAACTAATATGCGCTTCTTTGACTAGTTTGGTGTAGCCCGCATCGCGAACATTTTTCGCTAAAAATATGGGTCGTACATTATCGGGTCCATAAGGTTCCATTTGACTGATAATTTGAAAGAAGTTCATGTTGATATCATCCAATGCCAAAATTGAATTGATGGCAATTTCAGGGGTCAGTTGTTCAACAGTGATTCGCTCGGCGACTGCTTTTTCAAAAGCAATTTTAAATGGTTCGAGTTGATCAACCGCCATAGTCATACCTGCAGCTGCGAAGTGGCCACCATAGCCAATTAAATGTTCGCGACATGCATGAAGCGCTTCGTATAAATTAAATCCCAATACACTACGAGCACTACCAGCAATTACATCTCCGCTTTGCGTAAGCACAATGGTTGGCTTGTAATGTTTTTCAATTAATCTACTTGCCACAATACCCACAACTCCTTTATGCCAATGTGCTTGAAAAACTACCGAGGATTTTTTTGTTAAATGTGTAGGGTCCATTTCAATTTGCTGCAATGCTTCTTCTGAAATACTTGTATCCGCTTCTCGTCTGTCTAAATTATCCTGTTGTAATAATGAAGCAATTGCTAGGGCGCTTGAATAATCTTTTTCAATAAATAATTGGACCGCTTTTTTTGCGTCATCCATTCTGCCAGCTGCATTAATACGCGGTGCTACTGCAAAAACTAAGTTACTAATTTTTAATGGGGTAGTTTGTTTGGCTAATTCCATGAGCGCTAATATGCCAAAGCTGGGAGATTGATTTACTTTTTGTAAACCAAAAAAGGCCAAAGTTCTATTTTCATCTGTTAATGGGACAATGTCAGCAGCAATCGCAGTGGCGACTAAATCCAAAAATTGCAAATAGGATTCAGGTGGTAAATTATAGGTATCCGCTAGTGCTGATATTAATTTAAATACCACTCCGCAACCACACAGTTCTTGGTAAGGATAATTGCAATCCACTTGTTTGGGATTGAGTATGGCAATTGCTGGCGGTAAAATGGTGTCAGGCAAATGGTGATCGCAAATAATAAAATCAATACCTAAGTTTTTTGCATACGTTATGAGTTCAATGGATTTAATTCCGCAATCTACTGAAATGATTAAATCAATATTATTTTCTTTAGCAAAGTCAATCCCTATTTTAGAAATGCCATAGCCCTCTCGATATCTATGTGGGATATAATAATCAATATGTGGGGATAATGTTTTTAAAAACTGATATAGTGTGGCCACTGAAGTGGTTCCGTCAACATCATAGTCGCCAAATACCAGTATTTTTTGATGCTTATTCACGGCTTCTTGAATACGCGTAACGGCTATACGCATATCCTTCATGAGCCAAGGGTCGTGTAAGTGGTCAATGCTGGGTCTGAAATAATGTTTCGCTGATTCAAAGGTATCAATACCTCTTTGAACAAGGAGTTCACAAAGTATGGGATGTATTTTAAGTGCGCTTTGTAACGCTTGTACTTTTAGTACATCTGCCTGTAGTATGTTCCATCTTTTTTCCATTAAAATTTTCGGTCTGTTGTATAGCGGACCAATTCTTCTAGCGCATCTCTGCAACTTGAGTTTGGAAATGAGTGGAGTATGGTTAATGCCTTATCGCGGTATTCAATCATTTTTTCAGTAGCGTATTCTATGCCACCATTTGAAACTACATTGTCAATCACAAATTTCACTTTGGCCTTATCGTTATTATTGTTTTTAACAATATAGATGATTTGCTTTTTTAAAGCAGGGGTTACTTTTTGTAAAATATGAATTAAAGGGAGTGTCAATTTTTTTTCTTTGATATCGTTGCCCGTTGGTTTGCCCACTTTTGCTTCACCATAATCAAACAAATCATCTTTAATTTGAAAAGCCATGCCTACATTTTCGCCAAATGCACGCATTTGTTCAATTACTTCCGGATCATTTGAAACAGAGGAGGTACCTGCGGCGCAACTGGATGCGAGCAAACTTGCAGTTTTCCCATTGATAATTTCGTAGTAAACAGATTCGTCAAAATTTAAATTTCTTGTTTTTTCCATTTGCAATAATTCACCTTCGCTCATATTTTTTACCGCATTGGATAAAATGGTTAAGATAGTAAAGTCTTTATTTTCTAATGACAATAATAATCCCTTTGACAATAGATAATCACCAACCAAAACTGCAATTTTGTTTTTCCATAAGGCATTGATCGAAAAAAAGCCCCTTCTTTCAAAGGCCTCATCTACTACGTCGTCATGAACCAGCGTTGCTGTATGTAATAATTCAACTAGGGAGGCTGCGCGATAGGAGCTGTCATTTATTTCTCCATGTAATTTTGCTGATAACAAGACAAACATCGGGCGCATTTGTTTTCCTTTGCGCTTGACAATGTATTGCATAATACGATCAAGTAAGGACACCCTACTTTTGACCGCATCTTTAAAATGTTTTTCGAATAACTCGAGTTCGGCTCCAATCACTTTTTTGGCTAATTCCATACTGGACTGCAATTTAATTTGATTTTGACCACGAACACCTATTTTTTTTAATTTCCTTAAAATACAGCCAATCACTATTCAGGATCAAGCATATTGAAGTGTAAGGCGCCAAAATTTTGAAGGGAGGATAGTTTTAAATCAGCAGCACCCCATTGGGCCAATTTCATATGGTCTGCACTTGGTACAACTACGCAGGTCATTCTTGCGGCTTTAGCAGCAATCATTCCATATACCGAATCCTCAAAGCAGATACAGGCCAAGGGTGAGGTGTGGAGTGCGGCGGCACAATCCAAATAAACCTGGGGATGTGGTTTTGCTAATGGTAAAAGTTGTGCAGAGCAACTCGCTTGAATAATATGTCTAATTCCTAATTTATCTTTAATGAGTTCAATTAAAGCAACAGGAGAGGAAGTGGCTAATCCAATTTTAAATTCTTTTTGTAAAAAAAATTGAAAAATATGTTCAACACCTGGCATGACATTTGCCTCCTTATCAATCATCGTTAATGCTAAATCAATAATTCGTTGTTCGGCACGATCATATTCTGAAGAAGGAATCTTGTGTTCGTATAACCAATGTGCAACAAATTCCTTTGATCTTAATCCAGTCGTAAATGCATATTGTTGTTCGGTCAATAATATTCCATATTGCCTAAAAATTTCACTTGCCGCTTTATTCCATAATGGCTCGCTATTAATTAATAAACCATCAATGTCAAAAATTACTGCTGATTTTTTCATTCCTTAAAGATACAATTTGTTGGCTAAACAGGGATATGCGAATAAAATATTAATTAGTATATTGCGTTAATATCAAAATTGGCAGGATCATGACTTTATTGGATAGATTAAAACATATTCGCTTATTTCGCTCCTTTATATATGGGCTTGTTGGGATATTTACTTATCCAGGATTGGTATTATTCAATAAATTAAAAATAGAGGGCACGGAGCATTTGGAAAATCTCCCCAATAAAAATGTTTTATTCGTAAGTAACCATCAAACTTATTTTGCGGATGTGATTGCTTTTGTTCATATTTTTTGTGCAGTGAAGTGGCGCAAGTTTAACAAGCTTGGTTTGCCTTATTATTTATTAAATCCTTTTACCAATTTATTTTTTGTTGCTGCGGAGGAAACCATGAATAGTAATTGGTTGACCAAATTATTTAAGTTGGGCGGAGCTTTGACAATTAAGCGAACATGGCGTGCCGAAGGACAAGATGTTTCACGGAATCGGGATGAAGTGGATACACAAAAAATTGATAAAGCTTTATCCAAAAGCTGGGTGATTACTTTTCCGCAAGGTACCACCAAGCCTTTTGCACCTGGACGAAAAGGAACTGCGCATATCATTAAAAATAACCAACCCATAGTGGTGCCTGTTGTGATTAATGGTTTTTGGCGCGCATTTAATAAAAAGGGGTTGAAATTTAAAAAAGTGGGAACACCTTTAAGTATTCGATTTAAAGAACCCTTGGTGATTGATTACACACAATCGGTGGAGCATATTTTAGAACAAATCATGGATGGCATTGAGCAAAGTAAGGAATACATGCTTAAGGGTAAGCATCATTTGGCTCAAGTGGTTAGTAAATAAATTTATTTATAATAGCAATTTATCCTAGTCCTTTACAAATAAAGCTTTTAGTTCAGTAGCGTCATCTGGTTTCATTTTTCCTGCTAATATTAAACGCAATTGACGACGACGTAATGCGCCATCAAAATATTTTATTTGTTCCTCGGTTTCCGCAATGATTGCTGGTACTTCTTTCGGCTGTTTGTTTTCATCTAAAGCAACAAAAGTGAAAAAGGCTTCATTACTCAGCTCCTTTGACTGACTAATCATATTTTGATTCCATACTTTTAAATGGATTTCCATGGAAGTAGCAAAGGCCCTAGTAACAATTGCTTCAATGCAAATAACATTGCCTAATTTAATGGGCGTTTTAAAACTTAAGTTATCTACCGAGGCGGTCATACATGCTGAATTACAATGCTTGGCTGCAGATAAATAGGCGGCGATATCCATCCAATACATCAGTTTCCCACCCATTAAATCACCAAAGGTGTTCGTGTCATTGGGTAATACTAATTCATTCATCGTGGTAAAGGAATCAATTGCTTTGCGCGCTTTCATAAGGTTATGCTTTGTAAAGTAAAGATACAAACTTGTATGACAATACTACAGAATTGAAAAAACGACATTCTAGCATTATATTACAAGAATAAGAAGTGGCTAAAAGCGATGAATTTTATAGACCCTTAAACAATACAGCTTTCTAAATTTGCTAAATACGCAGGATCTACTTCTGCCCCAATTCCAGGCGCATCATTGATACTTAAATGCATGCCTGAAAATTGGACGCCACCAATAACTGGGTCCGCCAAATGACCTAACAAACAGGTATCCATGTCGTAATATTTAATATTGTCTTGTGCCATAGCAAAATGCATTTTTGCACTTAAAGCCAATCTGCTTTCGAGCATACCACCCATCATACATGGGATATTATGCTGTTTGGCTAGGTCATGAATTTTTATCGCTTCTTGAATGCCACCACTTTTTGAAAATTTGATATTAATGGAATCGCATGCTTTTTGTGCAATCAACTTGCGTGCATCATGGTGCGTAAAAACAGATTCGTCCGCCATTATTTTTATGGGAGAAGCTTTGCACAGTGCAGGTAATAAATCATCCTGGTATTTATGCATGGGTTGTTCGCAAAATTCAATTGTATATTTTGACAGATTCGTTAATACACCTAATGCGTCATTGGATGACCAGCCTTGATTCGCATCAATGCGTAAAATAATTTCATCTCCAATGGCAGTTCTTATTGCTTTAATCCTTTCCACATCTTCCGTAGGATGTTTGCCAAGCTTTACTTTAATAATGCGCACGCCTTTGGCGACAAAATCAATGGCTTGTAATGCCATTTTTTGAGGGGTGTCAATACCAATGGTTAAGTCAGATTCGATGGATTTTTGTTGCCCGCCTAAAAAAGCATACAATGGTTGATTGGCTGCCTTTGCTGCAATGTCATACAATGCCATATCAAATGCGCTTTTTACGGTATAGTTTCCTGCGATAATTAAATCAAGTTCGTTGAGTCGTTCTACAATTGCTAATGGATTTTTACCTTTCCAATAACTTGCAAAGTCCTTGGCCAATAGATAACAACTTTGTTGTGTTTCACCCACAATCATAGGGAAGGCCGAGCACTCACCATAACCTGTAATGCCTTCATCGGTAACTACTTGAATAAGTATGTTTTGAGCATAATGCATGGTCCCTGTAGCAATGGTAAATGGGACCATTGGAATTTTAAACTGATAAATATGGGTGGCTACAATTTTCAAGTATCTATTTTTTGTGTTACAGGTAAATTTACATTGTTTATTTAAACAATTTCACTACTGCTTTGTTATTTTAATAATTGAATAAATCATATGGAAAGTTTAAAAAATAAAAAAATACTCATTGTAGGTGCTACAGGAGGTATTGGAGCCCATTTAGTTAAGTTAATATATAATAGTGGCGCACAAGTGTGGATCGCAGGGCGTCAGTTAGCTAAATTAAATATAATAGCAGAAAGTAATCAATTACCGGCATCGCAGATATTGGAAGTCGACTTGTCCAATTCCGCCTCCGTTCAAAACTTTATAAAAAAAATTGAAAATGAGGCATTCGATATTTACGTTAATGCTGCAGGCATTGGTATTATTAAACCCTTGAATCAATTGGAGGTATCAGATATGCAATTATCCTATCAAGTGAATGTATTGAGCACTTTTGAAATTGTAAAGGCAATATTGCCTAAAATGGTGGAGGTTAAAAAGGGACTTATTATCAATATTCCTGGTATTTTAGGTAAAATTCCTATGTCAGGGGCTGCAGCTTATTGCGCAAGTAAATATGCATTGGTTGGAATGATGCAATCCATCAGGGAGGAATTAAAACGTACTGAAATAAGAATAACACAAGTATATCTTGGTGGGGTAGATTCACCTTTCTGGGATAATATTGATTTAAGAGTACAAAGAGATAAAATGATACAAGCCGAGGAGGCTGCAAAATCCATTTGGTTTTTGTGCCAACAGCCTAGTTCTGGCGTGGTAAGTGAAATGGTTTTACAACCCTTTAATCATCAAGCAATTTAGCTTGTTTATTCTTTTGTTGTATAAGCAGAACTACCGATATTTGTAGTACGAATGAACGTTAGCATGAACCTATCTTTAGAAAATACCCAACACGCATTTGCCTATAAGTCAAATGCCGATTTACGGAAAGCCCGATTTTTATTTAGTGTAATTCAAAGCCCATTGGTGGTATCTATTGCAACTAATGTGACTCCTTTTTTAATGAAGTCGGGATTGCCTATTAATGGCTTAATTCGTAGTACCATTTTTAAACAATTTGTTGGCGGAGAAACCTTGGAAGATTCCGCAAGGGTGACCAAGCAATTGGGATCTTATGGCGTGCAAGTGATATTGGATTATGGGGTGGAGGCAAAAGAAGGCGAGGAAAATTTTGATGCAGTTGCAGAAAAAATTATTGAAGCAGTTGAATTTGCTGCCACTGAAAAAAATGTGCCATTTGTGAGTGTGAAATTAACAGGTTTGGCAAGTATGCATTTACTGGAAACTTTGAACGAATCGCCAAGATTACGCAGTGGCATTCATGATAGCGAAAGCCAAACTGCCGAGTGGGATAGGGTTAGAGAAAGAATGTATGCAATTTGTGATGTTGCGAATGAAAAAGGAATTGGCATTTTAATAGATGCAGAAGAAACTTGGATACAGGATCCGATTGATCGATTGGCGATTGAATTAATGGGTGTGTACAATAAAGAAAAAGTAGTGGTGTATAATACCTATCAATTGTATCGACATGATCGTTTACATTTTTTAAAGTTATCACATCAGCTTGCGGTAGAAGGTAATTTTTTATTAGGTGCAAAATTAGTGCGAGGCGCCTATATGGAAAAAGAAAGAGAACGTGCTTTGGCGATGAATTATCCTTCGCCTATTCATGATGATAAATATGCCACAGATATTGATTTTGATGCTGCAGCATTATATTGTATTCAAAACAAAGAAAATATTTCATTGATTTTAGCGTCACATAATGAACAGAGCAATTTAAATATTGTTACAAAAATGCAAGAATTAGGCATGGCGAATAATGACCCTAAAGTACACTTTTCACAATTATTTGGTATGAGTGATCATATCAGTTTTAATATGGCGTTGGAAAATTACAATGTCAGTAAATATTTGCCTTTTGGACCGATTCAGGACGTGATTCCTTATTTGATGCGTCGTGCACAGGAAAACTCCAGTGTAAATGGTCAAACCAACCGTGAATTATTGTTAATCAGAAAGGAATTGGCCAGAAGAAAGGCAAAAAAATGATTTCTACATAATGGGTATTGGTTGTAAATTGCACTATGCAACAATACCTGAATTTATTACAACACATTATTGACGAAGGGACTCCGAAAA